>Ga0214471_10000447_pt1 | contig 35673 bp, 34 predicted proteins | sample RVTome_5_FD_207665 | JGI IMG/M metagenome (GOLD analysis project Ga0214471, IMG submission 207665) | Soil microbial communities from uranium-contaminated site in the Upper Colorado River Basin, Wyoming, United States - RVT142D155 | ecosystem: Environmental > Terrestrial > Soil > Contaminated >... | reverse complement strand
TAGCTCACCCGGAGGTGAATCGCGACCTCGCCGAGTTTGACCCCAACCTCCTCATCCGTAGATCTTCAAGCGAGGTTCGTGGGCGTCCACAGTCGTCGACGCGGCCATCAGCGTGAGGCTTCGCCGCCCACCGGCGTCCACACACGTCCGCCGAGGTCTACCGCGAGTCGCTCCCCACTTGGCTCCCAGCCAGAACGCGGGACAGCGATGGGCAGCCCAGGTACTGGTTCCGCGGCGACCCACCACATGAAGAGCGGACGCCTGGCTGGTGGCGCAGATTGCCGGTTGTCGGGTTGGTGGTCTCGTCGCTCCCCGGCACGGCTGGCGCCCGTCATCCGCTATGGGCCAAGGCTGATGGTTTGACAGGGGTCGTGGTACAACCGTACGGTTGTACCAATGCAGATTGCCTCTCCCGACTTCGACCGCATGTTCGGCGCGCTAGCGGACCACACCCGCCGGGACATCGTGCGCCGCGCGATCGACTCCGAGGAAGGTGTCGGCGAGCTGGCGAGCCACTACCCGATGAGCTTCGCGGCGGTGCAGAAGCACGTCGCCATCCTCGAAAGGGCCGGGCTGGTCACCAAGCAGCGTATCGGGCGACGCAAGGTCGTCCGCACCAATGTCGAGGGCCTGCGCGTGGCGCGCCGGCTGCTCGACCAGTACGAGGAACTGTGGCGCGGCCGGATCGACCGCATGACCCAGCTCGTCAACGAGTACACGAAGGAGACAGACCGATGACCGTGACCGCCGTCCGCAAAGATCCGCAGGCCCTGAGCCTGACCCTCGACGCCGAGTTCGACGCCTCACCCGAGCGCGTATGGCAGCTCTGGTCGGACCCGCGCCAGCTCGAGCGTTGGTGGGGCCCGCCGACGTACCCAGCCACGTTCACGAAGCACGAGCTGAAGCCCGGCGGCCGCGTCGAGTATCACATGACCGGACCCGAGGGCGACCAGCCGCGGGCGTACTGGGACGTCCAGGAGGTCGATCCACCGCACTCCCTCGCCGTCCGCGACGGCTTCGCCAACGAGGACGGCTCACCGAACACGGAGATGCCGACCAACGAGTTCCGCGTCACGATCGAGGAAGTCGGCCCGGGCCGGACCCGGATGTCGATCGTGAGCACATTCCCGACCACCGAGGCCATGGAGCAGCTCCTCGCCTTTGGCATGGAGGAGGGCCTGACCCAGGCCGTCGGCCAGATCGACGCGATCCTCGCCGAGGACGCTGTCGGCCGGCCGTCGCGGAGCTGACCGATGGCGGAGTCACCGCTCGGGCCTCGCCGGATCGCGACAGACGATGGAAGGAGAATCACGATGACCCTGACCGAGGAAGCCACCCGCACCCTGACGGTGCCGGGCGCAACCCTGACCTACGACGTCCGCCCCGGCGGCTCGCCGGACGCCACACCCCTTTTCCTGACCGGCTCGCCGATGGCCGCCGCCGGTTTCGCCACCCTGGCGGGCCATTTCACCGACCGCACCGTGGTCACCTACGACCCTCGCGGAAGCGAGCGCAGCCAGCTGACTGAGCCGACGGCCCCGCCGACACCCGAGCAGCACGCCAACGACGTGCACCGGATCATCCAAGAGCTCGGAGGCGGGCCGGTCGACCTGTTCGCCAGCAGCGGCGGCGCGGTGAACGCGCTGGCGCTCGTCGCCCGGTACCCCGAGGACGTGCGTACGCTCGTGGCCCACGAGCCCCCGCTCCCGACGCTCCTCCCCGACCGCGACGCAGCCCTCGCGGCGGCTCGCGCGATCAATGAGACGTATCAGCAGCTCGGATGGGGTGCAGGAATGGCCCACTTCATCGCCGTCGTCAGCCATCGCGGCGTGTTCGCCGGCGACTTCGCGCAGCAGCCCGCACCCGACCCGGCGATGTTCGGCCTTCCGACCGAGGATGATGGGTCACGGACCGACCCGCTCCTTGGTCTGGCCCTCGTCGGGTCCATCGGGTACGAGCCCGACTTCGAGGCCCTGCGCGCCGCATCCACCCGGATCGTCATTGCCGCCGGCGCGGAGTCGGAGGGCGAGCTGGCGAACCGGGGCGCGTTCGCCGTGGCCGAGCGTCTGGGCTCCGAGCCGGTGGTCTTCCCCAGCAACCACGGTGGCTTTCTCGGGGGCGAGTACGGCCAGATGGGCGAGCCGGACGCATTCGCGGCCAAGCTCCGAGACATCATGGCGCAGGGCTGAGAATGGGACGGCTGATCACCACGACCTCAGGCGAGGCAGTTCGACTCGGCGGTCACACGCTTCGCTACCAGCCGCTTCGGGCGGCGTGAGGGCGTCATCCGTCGCCACCTCGTCTGAGGTTGACTTGGATTGCTTTGCTGTAATTCCAAGTTTCGTGCCTGTGACTTGGCTCACCGAGGGCACAGCGCCAGCTACCGCCGGACGCATGGGTGTCGATTTCGGGAGGCGGCGTTCGTTTAGCGGCTGAAGGATGGGAGGACCGATGCGTCTCTCGCCTCCGAACGTCATATCGGCACCGAAACAGGAGTCATCGACACCATGGAAATCGAGACCGTGGAAGCCACGACCATCGTGCAGGCCGGCCGCCGGGAGTGGATCGGGCTGGCCGTGCTCGCCTTGGCCTGCCTGCTCTACGTGATGGACCTGACCGTGCTCCACCTGGCGGTGCCGCTTCTCAGCGCCGACCTCCAGCCCACGAGCGCCCAGTTGCTGTGGATCATCGACATCTACGGCTTCGTGGTTGCCGGCTCGCTCATCACGATGGGGACGCTGGGAGATCGCATCGGCAGACGCCGCCTACTCATGATCGGGGCGGCGAGCTTCGCCGCCGTGTCCGTGTTGGCCGCCGTCTCGACCAGCGCCGGGATGCTGATCGCCAGCCGGGCTCTTCTGGGGCTTGCCGGAGCGACTCTGGCGCCCTCCACGCTGTCGCTGATCTTCGTCATGTTCCCCGATCCGAAGCAGCGGTCGGTGGCTATCGGCTGGTGGATCGCCGCCTTCTCGGCGGGGAGCGCAGTGGGTCCAGTGGTCGGCGGAGTCGTGTTGGAGCATTTCTGGTGGGGCGCCGTGTTCCTTCTCGCCCTGCCCGTGATGGCGGCACTGCTGATCCTGGGGCCCCGTGTCCTGCCGGAGTACCGCGACCCGGACGCCGGCCGGCTCGACCTGCGCAGCGCCGTGATGTCGCTGGGTGCCGTGCTGGCCCTGATCTTCGCCCTGAAGGAGATCACGCAGGACGGCATCGGCGCCGGGCCACTGCTGGGTATCGCCATCGGAGTGGTGCTGGTGGTGGGCTTCCTCCGCCGTCAGCGATCGCTCCCCGACCCGCTCATCGATGTGCGCCTGTTCCGGATCCGACGCTTCAGCGTGGCGTTGGCGACGAACGTCTTCGCAGTGTTCATCGCCATCGGCTACTTCCTGTTCGTAGCCCAGTACCTACAGCTCGTCATCGGGCTGTCGCCGTTCCAGGCCGGCATGTGGTCACTGCCGTCTGCGGCGGGCTTCACCGTCGGTTCGACGCTGGCGCCTCGTTTCATTCACAGGCTCCGTCCCGGGACCGTGGTCGCGGGCTGCATGACGTTGGGAGCCGTCGGTCTGGCGCTTCTCAGCCAGGTCGGGGTCTGGGGTGAGCTCGGGGTCGTCGTCGCCGCCTCCGTGGTGATCGCACTGGCCCTGGCTCCCGTGTTCAATTTGACCACCGAGCTGGTGGTGGGCAGCGCCCCGCCCGAGAAGGCCGGCGCGGCGTCGGGTATCTCCGAGACCGGCGCCGAGCTCGGGGGAGCGCTCGGTCTGGCCATCCTGGGCAGCCTGGGCACAGCCGTGTACCGGTCGCGCCTTGCGGACGACCTCCCCGACGGGATCCCCGCCGAAGCGGTGACGTCCAGCCTGGACACCCTGGGCGCGGCGGCCTCGGTGGCGGCTCGGCTCCCCGGCGAGTTGGGATCGGCGTTGCTGCAGGTGGCACACCGCGCCTTCACCCAGGGGCTGCGCGTCGCCGCCGTGGTCAGCGCCATCATCGCCGTCGGCATGGCGATCCCTGCGATGGCGCTGCTGCGCGGCGTGCCGGCGCGGGGCGAAGGTCGGGGCGATTCGGCCCCGCACTCGGATGTGGGAGCGTCGGCAGTCCTCGCCGAGTCGTAGGCCTCGCCTACTGACGCGAGGAGCAGGGCATGGGGCGAGCCCGTCTGCGCGACGTCCTCGACGCGCATGCGCCGCCCTGGGCGCGCCGGGTCGCCCGACCGGCTCGGCGGATCAACGCCAACCGAGCTAGAGAGGTTTGAACCCGAGCGCCTTCCCGGTGTGGGGGTCACGCTGGATCGCAGTCGAGAGATGAGCGGTGACGGCGACACCGGTGCCGCCGGCGGCGGTCACTGCGGCGGTGACGTTCGTCTCGATGGCCGCCAGGTCGACGTGGTCGCCGCCGACGACGTCGAGGCGGACAGACGTGGGTGTGTACCGCGCCTGGTATTCCACCACGGAGGGGTACCGGAGCATCACGGTGCCGATGACGAGGGGGTGGATGGTGGCGCCGCCGATCACGAGGGTCTCGTTCGTGCGACCACGCAGTCGTGCCCGTTGATGACCGTGGTCCGCGGACGGCGGACACTCGATCATCCGGTCATCGAGGCTCTCACTCTTGGTGGACCATCTCGCCGAGCTCTCCGTCCTGACCGACGGGTCAGTCACCTGATAAGATGGTTGGATGATCGACTTCCGCAACGGTCCGAGCCGCTACCGGCTGCTTCGAGCTGCAGGCGGCGCCGCGATCGGTTGCTGAGGTAGGTTGGCGGACATACACTGGCGGCCGTCCGCTAAACGCACAAGTGTCCGCCTAGCGTACGGATGAGGAGGTTGTGTAGCGGAGGTAGGAGGTGTGCAGTCGACGTTCGTTTCGTCGATTCCGCGCCCGTCCCTGGGCCGTATACCCCTGTAGTCGGACTCGATCCTGGGAGGAATCAGATGAGGAAACGTCCGAGATTCGCCGTGTTGGCGCTGTTGCTGGCATTCGTCCTGGCGATGGCCGCCTGCGGTGACGGCTCCGATGACACGACAACCACCGCTGGAGGCGGTGACGACTCGACGACGACCGAGCCAGTGGACGACGCGACGACGACCGAGCCGGTGGAGGACACGACGACGTCGGTTGCCACCACGGAGCCGCCCAGCACCGAGCCGATCAAGATCGGAATGCTCGCCGACCTCACGTCGACCTTCACCCCCTGGGGCGTCAACGTCCGCGACGGGATGCGAATGGCAGTGCAGGAGATCAACGACGCCGGCGGCGTCGATGGCCGTATGATCGAGCTCATCGAGCAGGACTCGGAGAACGACGCCGACATCGCCATCGACCGCTTCGAGCGACTCGTCGAGGAGGGAGTGGTCGCCGTCGGTGGCATCCTCTCGAGTGGTGTCGGCGCCCCGGTCGCCCCGGTCGCCGAGCAGATGCAGATACCGACCTTCCTCGTGAAGTCGGGCACGGAGGCCGCCCTCACCCGGGACAGCCGGTACACCTTCCGGACCTGTCTGCCGGCGGCTCCGATGGATGCTGCGCCGATCCTCCAGTACGTTCAGGAAGAGGGCTTCACCAACGTCGGGGTGATCGTCGCCGACTATCCATGGGGACAGTCACTCAAGTCGGCGGTGGAGACCACGTTCGAGGGCTCGGGCGTCGACTATGGCGAGATCCAGGTCGCTCCGGTCCCCCCGGACACCGACTTCACGCCCTTCGTGCGGAACATGGCTGATGCCGGTGCTGAGCTGGTCATCGCCACGGGACACCCGCCGGGTGGGGCCGCGATCGTCAGTCTGTCGGCAGACCTCATCCCCGACGCCTTTGTCACCGGGGCGTGGACTCCGCCGGACCGCTCGATGGCACTGATCGACCCGGAGACGGCGATCGGCCGGTTCACCGACTTCGCCTGCGCCGACTACACGAGCGACAGCTACGCCGAGTTGGCGGCTCGCTACCTGGCCTTCTCGGACAACCAGTTCATGTCCGACGACGCCGTGGCGGGCTTCGCCATAGTCAGCATGGTCGCTCAGGCGGTTGGAGAGGTGGGCGACGATCCGACGGCGATCGCCGAGTACCTGCACGCCAACTCGTTCGACATGCCGGGCTATGCCCATCCGCTCAGCTGGACCGAGTGGGGCGAGCTAGCCGAGTCGCAGCCGATCTTCTTCACGATCAGCGCCGGACCGCCGCCCGAGGGGCTCAACGAAGCCGGCGACTGGTGGATCGAGAAGCTGAGCCAATCCGCTCCATTGACGCCGTACGAACCCGGCTCCTAGCGGCAAGATGCCCCTTCTCGAGCTGAACGGGGTCGGGAAGCAATTCGGCGGCCTCCCGGCCGTCGACGGGGTGACGGTTGGGGCCGACGAGGGCGAGATCCTCGCCATCGTCGGCCCCAACGGCGCCGGCAAGAGCACGCTCCTGAAGCTGATCGTCGGCTTGGAGCGGCCGACGCGCGGCACCATCCACCTCGCCGGGGCCGACATCACCCGGCTCTCCACCCACCGGGTGCGCCGGCGCGGTGTTGCCATGGTGCAGCAGACCCCGCGAGCATTCCCCACCTTGACCGTGTTGGAGAATGCTGCCATCGGCGCCATGTTTGGCTCGTCGTCCGGGCACTACGCCGAGGACGATGCCCTGCGCACAGGTGAGGAGATGCTGTCGCTCGTCGGCCTCGGCGATCGACGCCACGACCACGTCGGCAACCTCAACCTCCACGAACAGCGGTTCCTGGAGCTGGCGCGGGCACTGTCCGGCTCGCCCAGGCTCCTCCTCCTCGACGAGGTCATGGCGGGACTCACTGAATCCGAGCTGCTCTCTTCGATCCAGATGGTGCGGACGATCCGTCATGAGCTGGGGGTGACCGTGGTCTGGGTCGAGCACGTCATGGCTGCGGTCATCGAGCTGGCGGAGCGCGTCGTCGTCCTCGATTTCGGAAGGGTGCTGGCGGAAGGGCCAGCCGGCGTCGTCATGCGCAACGAGGCCGTCATCGAGGCGTACCTCGGCTCCGGCGGTCTCGCCGATGCTTGAGGTGCGCGGCCTGACCGCCGGGTACGAGGGCGGCGACGTGGTACACGATGTCGCATTCCACGTGGACCGAGGCGAAGCCGTCATGATCATCGGATCCAACGGGGCGGGCAAGACGACGCTGTTCCGTTCGCTCATCGGGCTGCTCACCCCCTCCTCGGGAACGGTGCGGTTCGAAGGTCATGACATCGCCGGGCTCCCCGCCCAGCGCATCGTCCGGCTCGGCGTCAGCTTTGTCCCCGCCGAGCGGCACCTCTTCCCCAGGATGACCGTGCACGAGAACCTTGCGTTGGGCAGCTATCCCGACCGACCCGATCCCGACACCATGAAGAGGGTGATGGATCTGTTCCCCCGCCTCTCCGAGCGGCGGCGACAGCGCGCCGGGACGATGAGCGGCGGCGAGCAGCAGATGCTGGCGATGGGCCGGGCGCTGATGGCCAAGCCAAGGCTCATCGTCCTCGACGAGCCGACCACCGGTCTCGCCCCGAAGCTGGCCGGCGAGGCCTACCAGGCACTCGGTGAGTTGCGCGATCGCGGCCTGACCATCCTGGTCGCCGAGCAACAGGTGCCGCTGGCGATGGCATTGAGCGATCGCGGTTATGTGCTCGAGAACGGCGCGATCCGCATGGAGGGCACGTCGGCCCAGCTGGCCAGCGATCCCGACGTGCAACGCGCCTATCTGGGGGTCGTGTGATAGCCAACATCCTCGACGGCATCGTCCTCGGGCTCCAGTTCGGCCTGCTCGCCGCCGGGCTGACGTTGGTGTACGGGCTCGGAGGTGTGCTCAACCTGGCCTACGGGCAGATGGCGGTCACCGCGGCAATGGTCGCCTTGTTTGCCATGGACGCCGGCGTCCCCGCCTTTCTGGCTGTCCTGCTCGCCCTCGTTGCGGGAGGATTGGCCGGGCTGGTCCTCGACCTCACGGTCCTGCGTCCGGTCTACCGCCTGCACGGTGAGGCGCGTGTCCTGCTCAGCCTGCTGCTCTCGTTGGGCGTGGCGTTCATGGTCGACGGCTTCCTCAACTGGCGCTACCCGCTGAAGGCCCTGACTCTCGGCATCGGCGGCGGCCCCGTCGAGATCCTCGGCGTCCCCATGCGCCGGGGAAGCGTTTGGGCATCGGCGATCACACTCCTCACCTTTGCGGCACTGTTCGCCTTCTTCAGGTACGCCGCCCTGGGACGAGCGGTCCGCTCCGTCATCGAGGACGAGGAAGGTGCCCGGCTCGTCGGCATCGATCCGGCGCGGATGCTGCGGCTCATCCTCGTCTTGAGCGGCGGGCTCGCCGCGCTGGTTGCGGTGACCCGGTCGATGGTCGTCGCAGTCGATGTCCAGGCCGGGGTGTCCATCACCGTGTCCGCGCTCATCGTCACCGTCGTCGGCGGGCTCGGAAGCGTGGCCGGCGCCTTGCTGGCTGGAATCATCCTGGGGATCGTCAGCATCGTCGCCGCCGACCTCATCGGTACCTACGTATCGCTCATCATCCTCCTCGGGGCCGCCGCGGGGACCATCCTCGTCCGCCCCGCCGGGCTGCTCGGGGTCCGAGATTGAGCGACCGCCTCACCGAGGCCACCGGCACCTCGCTCGTCGGCGGGGCAGAGCAGCGATCGTCGCGGTCGCTGCCGCTGCTGCTGGTCCCCATCCTCGGCGCCGGGGCGGTGCTTGCCTTGGTTCCGCTGTGGCTCGGCGACTCCGGCGTGCTGATGGGTGTCGCAGTCCTCGGCGTCGCCTTTGCGTGCTACACGATCGGGTTCAACGTGATCTTCGGCAGCACCGGGCAACTCTTCCTCTGCGTCGGGGCGCTGGCGGGGACCGGTGGCTACGGAGCGGCCATCCTTGCCGAGGAGGTGGGGCTACCCCTCATGGTGAGCATCGCTGCGGCGACCATCGCCTCCAGCCTCATCGGCGGGCTACTCAGCTTCGTAGCGGTGCGACGTTCTCTCGGCGTCATTTTCACCGGGATCATCACGCTCATCTTCTCGCTGTCGTTCGAGGCCCTGGTGCTCGGACTCAGCAGTCTGACCGGCGGGGACACGGGTCGCCTCATCGAGTCGGGTGCCGACACGTTTCTCAGAGATCGGATCCCGCCCTACTACCTCATGCTCGCCCTCGCCCTCTTGTTCCTGTTCGTGCACGGCCTGCTGCGCCGTTCCCACGTCGGGTGGGCATGGCGAGCGCTGCGCGACGACGAAGTCGCTGCCGAGCTGGCCGGTGTCGATGTCGCCCGCTACCGGGTGTACGCCGCGATGGTGGGTGGGGCGATGCTCGGCCTGGCCGGCGCCACCTTCGCCTTCACCGAGGGTCGGATCAGCCCCACCACGTTCGGTTTTGCCGAGGTCGACGTCGTCGTCATCGTCATGCTCGCCTTCGGCGGTATCGGCAGCCTCTTCGGGCCGACTCTCGGGGCGGTGACCTTCACGATCGTCGACGAGGTGCTCATCGAGTTCGGCCAGCTGCGGCTCGTCGCCTACGGGGCCCTCGTCATCGTCCTGTTCCTGTGGATCCCGAGGGGCGTCATCCCGACGATCAGCGACCTCTTCCAGCGCCGGTACCGGATCGGACGGACGCCGGCGGAGCGAGGAGCGTCACCGGGGCCAGAGGCACCGGGCAGCGAAGACCGGGGCTGATCAATCGGCACGGTACGACTCGCGGGCGACCCGCGAGTACGGCACGGGGCCGACGACGGCGCGGATCTCGAACTGCTCGTGCCGCTCGACTGCGAGCTTGGTGGTACCCCCGTCCTCCTCGCCCCACAGCAGCGTGACCTCGGTCCCGGACTCGGCGTACCGCTGGTCGAGGACCGCAAGCGTCAGCATCTTGCGCTCGTTGGCGCTGTACCCGATCCACGTCGAGATCCCCACTGTCTCCCCGTCGACCAGGACCGCGTCATACGGGTGCATGGCGTAGACCGCAGACGGGAATTCCATGAACTTGGCGCGAGGTCCCGGCTCGAGCTGCGACCCGATGACGCGAAGGACGTCGTCATTCTCGAGCGCCAGGGTCACCTTGGTGCGGGGAGGGGCCTCGGCCATGGCCTCGAGTGCCTCGCGACCGACGAAGTCGTGGTCGAAACGGACGAACTTCCCGTACCCGAGGTCCCACGGCGTGAAGTAGTAGTCGCGGACGTCGTTCGACACGAAGCTGCCGCCCACCGAGGCCCGGCCCTCGTACCCGTCGGCCGGCAGCCACTCGCGATACGCCTTCATGGAGTCTCCGGTGTAGACGGCGGGCAGCGGAGACGGGATCCAGCCGGACTCGAGGGTGTTCGACGAGTAAGCACGTGACCCCGACGGCTTCAGTCCGACGTCGTCGCCGGCCGACAGCAGCGCCTGCTGCACCCGCTCCTTGTCGTCCCACGGCCCGAACAGCTCGAAGCCGGGTTGACCGACCATCCCATGGCGGAGTGCGCGCACGGGGACACCGGCGATGTCGAAGGTCGTCATATGGAAGAACTTGACGCGGGGTGGTGGCTCGCCAAGCGCCTTCTCAACGATCTGCAGGGCGTTCGGACCCTGCAGCTGGAAGCGGTACGACTTGCGGCGGGACTTGTCCTCTCGCAGCAGGGTTCGCTCGTCGATCTCGCACGTGACGTCGAAACCGCCGACCCCGGCTTGGTACCGGATCCAGTTGAGCGCAGGAATCCTGCCCACCAGGTTGAACGAGTGGTCGGCGAGGTGGAAGAGGATCACGTCGCCGATGACATACCCGTCGGGGCTGCAGGGGACGAGGTGCTTGGCGGTGTCGACCTCGAATCCGGCGAAGCTGTTGAAGCCGACGTGGGAGAGGAGGGCGCTGGAGTCGGGGCCCTCCAGGGCCATGTCGACCATGTGGTAGGAGAGGTCGAAGAGGATGCAGGTCTCCTGCCATGCCTGCTGCTCGTCCCGCCAGTTGGTGAACTCCGGCGGGACGCCCGGGTAGACGTTCGGCCCGACCTGGGCGTTGCGCAGCATCTCGACCGTGTTCCCGGTCGATCCGAGCAGGTCCTGCAAGCTGTTCGCCATCATGACTCCCCGTCGGCTTCGGATCCGTGCGATTGTAGAGGGCGGCCTCTTTGGGCGTGCCCGGTCACTTCACAGGCGGTCGCGTAGGCTCGACTGCGCTTGACGGCGAAAGGGACAGAACGTGGCCGGCACGTCCGATTCGTTGCGGATGGCGGTTCTCGGGCTGGGGGAGGCCGGGGCGCGCATCGCCGCCGACCTGCGGGACCTCGGCGTGACGGTTCGCGGGCACGATCCGATCGCCGTGGATGCCCTTGCCGGCGTGGAGCGAGTCGGCACGGTCGCCGAGGCGGTGGCATCCGCCGACGTCGTCCTCGCCCTGGTGCCGGCGTCGGCCGTCGTCACGGTGGCCACAGAGGCCGGCCCCGCGCTGGCGCCGGGCGCGATCTACGCCGAGTGTGCCGCGAGCAGCGTGGCGGTCAAGCGGGCGGCGGCGGACCACGTTGGGGAGGCGGGAGGCGACTTTGCCGACGTCGCCATCCTCGGGGTGGTGCCGGCCACAGGAATCCGCACCCCGGCGTTGCTCTCGGGGCCGGGGGCGCTCCGGCTAGAACCCATCCTGACCGGCCTCGGCATGCCGGTTGCCGTGGTCTCCGACCGTACCGGCGACGCCGCTGGGCGAAAGCTGCTCCGCAGTGTGTTCATGAAGGGGCTTGCCGCCGTGATCGGCGAAGCAATGGAGGCGGCACACCGGCTCGACTGCGAGAGTTGGGTGCTCGCCCAGATCGAGGACGAGCTGCGACGAGCAGACGCGTCGTTGGTGGCACGGCTCCAGGAAGGCACGATGCGCCATGCACGGAGGCGGGTCGACGAGATGGCCGGTGCCCTCGAGTTGCTCGAGGAGCACGGCCTGCCTGCCGAGGTGACCGGGGCCACCCTGGCGCGCCTCACCCGACTCGCCGAAACCGGTGGGGTTGTCGAGTAGGGTCGAACGCTCCATGTCGAGCTCACCGCCCACCGACGGCCACGCTCTCGGCGTGGAACTCACCGAGCGCGCTTGGGCAGCCATCGCAGGCGGGTACGACCTGCAGGTCCACGTCGAGCCGGACCTCGCCCGGCGGCGCACGGACGACATCGATCTTGCGCGGGACTTCCTGGCCAGGGGCCTGGCCGGTTTCGTGCTCAAGTCGCACTACGTGCCGACGGCAGAGCGAGCGGCCGTCGTGCGCCGCGCCGTCCCCGGGATCGAGGCACACGGCGCCATCAGCCTCAACCACGGCGTGGGCGGGCTCAACCCCGTCGCCGTCGACATCGCGGGGAGGTCGGGAGCGAAGATCGTGTGGCTCCCCACTCACGACGCACAGAACGAAGACGACGCGGCGAGAAAGCCGATGCCGCGTCCGCCGGTGTGGGTAGCCATCAAGCAGGAGATGGAGCAACGCAGCTGGATCAAGGGGCCGGTGCTGGTGTTCGACGCCGCCGGTGAGCCGGTGCCCGGCCTCCTCGAGTGCCTCGACGCGGTCGCCACGCACGACATGGCGCTGGCCACCTCACACCTGAGTCGAGACGAGATCAGGCGCGTCGTTCCGCTTGCTCTCGGGCGCGGGGTGCGGCACGTGATCATCACCCATCCCGAGTACCCGTCGCAGAACCTGTCGGCGTCCGATCAGAGTGCCCTGGTAGAACAGGGCGCCTACATCGAGCACTGCTTCACAACGGCTCATACCGGCAAGTGCACCTGGGACACCATGCTCGAGAACATCCGTGCCACTGGGGTCGAGCAGACGATCATCTCGACCGATCTCGGTCAGCTGCAGAACCCGCCGGTCGCCGCCGGCCTCGCCGCTTTCGCCCAACGCCTCCTCGACGCAGGATGGAGCGACGACGAGGTGCGCACGATGGCGGTGACCAACCCGGTCGAGCTGCTCGGATTGGAGGGCTGACGTGCGCACCAACCTCGACGTCGCCCAACTCGGATACGTGGAGCTGTTCACCCCCGTCTTCGACGCCAGCCTGGCCTTCTTCACCGACCTGCTCGCCATGGAGGTCGTGGAATCGACCGGCGACACGGCGCACCTGCGCACCTGGGACGACTACGAGCGATTTAGCCTCAAGCTCAGCGCCAACGAGACATCAGGCGTCGGCCGTCTCGGGGTCCGGGCGTCGAGCCCCGACGCGCTACAGCGCCGGGTGACGGACCTCGACGCCGCCGGGGTCGGCACCGGGTGGCGCGACGGGGAGCCGGGGCGGGGAGCAACATACGGCTTCGTGGATCCCGACGGTCACCACTGGGACCTCTACTTCGACTCGGAGAAGTTCCAGGCACCCGACCGGCTGCGGCCCGCCCTGAAGAACCAGGCGCACCGGCGCCCGAGCCGCGGCGTCGGGGTTCGCCGGCTCGACCACGTCAACTACCTGGCACGCGACGTGGCAGCGAACAAGGACTTCGTCACGTCGACGCTTGGCGCCTTGCCGACCGAGCAGATCCGACTCGAGTCCGGCGCCATCTCAGGCATCTGGATGACGTTCTGCAACAAGGGATACGACGTCGTCTACGTCAACGACTGGAGCGGCTCGACCGGCAGGCTCCACCACGTCGCCTTCGCGGTCGATCAGCGTGAGGACATCCTGCGCGGCGCAGACCTGTTCCTGGAGGCCGGCATCCACATCGAGACTGGGCCGCACAAGCATGCCATCCAGCAGACGTTCTTCCTGTATGTCTACGAGCCCGGGGGCAATCGCATCGAGATCGTGAACGCCGGCGCCAGGCTGGTCCTCGCCCCGGATTGGCAGCTCGTCACCTGGACCGAAGCGGATCGGGCCAAGGGTCAGGCGTGGGGGTTGAAGACGATCGAGACGTTCCACACCCACGGCACCCCGCCGGTCGATCAGCCGGCGTCGGGGTGATCGACCCAGCGAACGCCGAGATCCTCCAACCGCCGGCGCAGACCGTATAGGTCGACGCCGAGCTCGCCGCTCATCAGGCGCCGCCGGGTCTCGGCTTCGGTGTCCAGACGCCGCTGCGCCTCTAGGCGGACATCCTCGGCCGATCCCCGCGAAACGACCACGACGCCGTCGTCGTCGGCGATCACGACGTCGCCGGGGTTGATCGACACGCCTCCAAGGACGATGGGCGTGTTCACCGAGCCGGGGCTCGCCTTGTCGGTGCCCTGGGCGTGGACGTAGCGCGACCACACCGGGAAGCCCATCCGTCGCAGGTCGGCCACGTCGCGGACCCCGGAGTCGGTGACCAAGCCGCGGCAACCCCGCGACCGCAGCGACACGGCTAGCAGCTCCCCGAACATGCCGTGTGTCGCAGGAGCCGTAGTCGCAACGACCACGATGTCGCCCTCGGCGACGACTTCGACGGCGGCGTGGATCATGATGTTGTCGCCTGGGGCGCACGAGACGGTGACCGCCGATCCGCCGATGCGGGCTCCGTCCTGGACGGGCCGGACGCCGGGGTCGAGCAGGCCGGTCTTGCCTGCCGCCTCGTGGACCGTGGCGACGCCGGCGGCGCCGAGTGCGGCGACTGTCAACGGATCGGCGCGATCGATCGTGCGCACCACCACGTTGTCCACTAGGCCAGCTCCAATGCGACTTGCGGGTAGAGCCGTTGATAGGCCTCGCTCATCGTCTCAGAGGGCAGGCCGAGATTGGGTCCCGAGTTGCGTCTCGCCTGGGCGCCGCGCCGCTTGGCGACGTCGGTGTAGTAGTCCCAGAGGTGTTGTTGGCCTTCCATGCAGCGCATTGCCTCCAGCTTGCGGTCCCAGACCTCGGTGATGTCGAGCAGCACGTCGGGCATGAAGCCCGAGTACTCGGTCTGGTGCGGCTCGAAGAGGAACACCGGCGGCGAACCGAGAACCGCCGCTCCGGGGTCGTAGCCGGGCGCCTGGGCGATGATGCGCCCCCTGGTGGCGATGGCGTGCGCCGTCTCGTGGTCACGGTTCCATGGGTCGTGTTCGGTGTGGGTCAGCACGACCGAGGGCATCACCGTGCGGTAGGTGCGAACCACCCGATCGAGAAGGTCGGTCGTCTCCAAGAGCGGATAGTCGCCGGCGTCGAACGTATGCAGCGTCGCCCCCAGGACGTCGGCGGCGACGACCGCCTCGCGGTGGCGTGCCTCTTTGACCTCCTCCATGGACATGTCCTGTCGCCAGTAGCGGGCGGACTCGCCGCGCTCACCGTAGGCCAGGCACAGCACATGGACGTCCCAACCCCGGCTTGCGTACAGGGCGATGGCCCCGCCTGCTCGCCAAACGAAGTCGCCGACGTGGGCGCTGACGACGAGCAACGCATCACCGGCCATGCCCGGCAATCCTACCGCCCCTCGTCGCTCGGCACCGCCGTCCGGGCCCGGGCCCGCCTCTCAGACACCGCCGTGGGTGCGCCATCCCTCCGCGTAAGCCTCGCGGGCCATCCGCGAGTAGGGAACCGGGGCCACCCTGACGCGGATCTCGGTCTGTTCATGCCGTTCCACCGTCGTCTTTCGGGTTCCGCCGTCCTCCTCGCCCCACACGAGGACGAGCTGGTCGCCCTCCTCGACGTCGGGATCGACGATGCCGAGCGAGAGCATCATCCGCTCGTTGAAGGTGTACCCGCCGAACATCGAGATGCCGACCGTCTCGCCGTTGCGAGTGACCCGGTCGTATGTCGCCGACGTGTAGTTCGACAGCGGCACGTCGATGTACTTGTAGTTGTGGCCGTCGTGGTCGAGCATCGACGCCCACACCCGTGCGACGTCGTCCGGGTTCCACTCGAACGTCACCTTGCGCCGATGTGGCTGGTCGGCGATCTTCTGCAGGGCATCCCGGCCGATGAAGTCGTGGTCGAACTTCACGTAGCTGCCGTATCCGAGCTCGTACGGCGTGAGGTAGTAGTCCTCGATGTCGTCGGACACGAAGCTGCCTCCGATCGAGCCGCTGGCCTCGTAGCCGGTGGCCGGGAGCCACTGCCGGTAGGCCTTCATCTCGTCGCCGCTGTAGACCGCCGGCAGCGGTGACGGGATCCAGCCCGACTCGAGGGTGTTGGTGGCGTAGGCGCGGGAGCCGACTTGGACGAGGCCGAACTGGGCGCCCGCGTCGACTATCGCCTCTCGAACCAGGTCGTAGTCCTCGTACGGCCCCCAGATCTCGATGCCGGGAGCTCCGGCCATGCCGTGGCGTAGCGCCCGCACCGTGCGGCCGGCGACCTCGATCTGGCCCAGCCTGAAGAACTCGATGGGGTCTACCGGGCCGCCATTGAGCTGTTCGATGATCATCGGGGCGTTCGGGCCCTGGATCTGGAACCGGTAGCGCTTGCGCACGACCGCACGGGCGCCGGGCCGCGACGGAGAGCGGTCGTCTCGGTCGATCGTGACGTCGTGGTCGCCGGTCTCGGCGTGGAACTGCACCCAGTTCACCGTCGGCACCCGGCCGACGAGGAGCACCTGGATCTCGCCATGCGGGAGCATGATCACGTCGCCGATGACGCGCCCGTCGTGATTGCAGGGAACGAAGTGCTTGGCACGGTCCACTGAGAAGTCGGCGACGCTGTTGATGCCCAGCCGGGCGATGAGGTCGAGCGTGTCCGGGCCGGAGATCATGATCTCGGCCATGTGGTGGGACTGGTCGTAGAGCACCGCCGACGCCCGCCAGGCACGCTGCTCGTCTCGCCAGTTGGTGAACTCGGGTGGGACGACTGGGTAGATATAGGCGCCGATCTGCGAGTTGCGCAGCATCTCGACGGGATTGCCCGCCTCCTGCAGGGCGTCCTCGAGGCTCCTGTTACTCATGCCTACCTCCTCATCGCGTCCAGGGCTAGACGACTGACGGGTTCGCACCGCTTACACCCTACGCCGACTCCTTGCCCCGATGGCCTGTGTTCTCTCTGCAATATCGCCAGGTACCGCCGCTGCCACGCCTCGGTGTCGGCGACCTGGCTGGAGGTGAACAGGCATCTCGTCGGGCCGCGCTGGCTGGCACCATCCCCACGCCGGCCAGCACGACGGCGGGAGCTGCTTGAGCGCAGCACATCGCGGGCAACCCGAGACTCGGCCGCCGTGCCTGCATGGCGTGCTCGTCGCGGTCTTCATCCTTCGGGCGAGACCACGGTTGCGACTGGCCGCCGGCGGCGTTACCTTGTTCGCAATGTGAACAAGCGTTCGTTCTTCGTACACGCCATCCGCACACCCCGGAGAACATCATACGGTGGCTGAATTCGTCCAGTCCTTCGAGCGGGGTCTCGCCGTCATCCGCAGCTTCGCCGCTGCAGGGCAGCCACAGACGCTCTCCGACGTGGCCAGGGCAACCGGCCTCAGCCGGGCGACGGCGCGTCGTCTCGTGCTGACACTGGAGGAGCTCGGCTACGTCCGCTCCGGCGGCGGGCGGTTCGAGCTGACGCCGCGCATCCTCGAGCTTGGCTACGCCTTCCTCTCGTCGTTCAGCGTGCCGGAGCTCGCCGTGCCTTACCTCGAGCGCTTCAGTGCGACCGTGAACGAGTCGTCCTCGGTCGCCGTGCTCGACGGGACGAGCATCGTGTACGTGGCGCGGGTTCCGGCCAACAGGGTGATGACGGTCTCGATCGGCCTCGGCTCGCGCTTTCCCGCCTACCAAACCTCCCTGGGACGCGTGCTGCTCGGTGCGCTCGATGACGAACAAGTGTCGGGGATCTGGGAGACGAGCGACCGCACGTCGGTGACCGAGCGCACGGTGCGCACCCTGGACGAGCTCATCGCGAAGCTGGAGGAGGTGCGGGCGCAGGGTTGGGCCCTCGTCGACCAGGAGCTCGAGCTCGGCGTGCGTTCGATCGCCGCCCCGATCCAAAACGGAGCCGGTGAGGTGGTAGCGGCGGCGAACGTGTCCACGCACGCCAGCCGCACCACCAAGGCCGTGCTGTTGTCTAAGTTCCTGCCCGAGCTGCTGCGGACGGCGCAGGACATCAGCCGGGCGGTGGCGGTGCATCCCGCCGGTAGGTGACGGAGTATCGCGGCGCAGACAGATCAGAGAGGTAGGCCTACGTAGCTCGCGGCGAGGGCGGTCTGGGCAGCCGGCAACGCTCTGACGGAACGCGCCATGACTCGATGCCGTTCGATCACCTCTCGGACGGGCGTCGTATCAGTTGTCGGGATGCGGGATGGAGATGACCTCGAGTTCGTCGATGCCGGCAAAGTCGCCGGGGTTGCACAGCCGGTGACGCAAGAGCGTTTCGGCGGACGCTCGCCGGCGTGGGCGCGGTGAGGCTAAGACGAAGGTGAGCGACGGGTCTGGGGGGCTTTACTTGAATTCTATAGATCGCTAAAATATCGCGGTGAGAGCTGCATCGGCGGGCCGGTTGGTCAAGGACGGGCTGTACGAACAGTTCGCCCGGGTCGGGAAGGCGGTAGCCCATCCGAAGCGGATCGAGCTGTTGGATCTGTTGTGTCAGGGAGAGCGCAGCGTCGAGGTGTTGGCCGGCGCCGCGGCGATGACCGTGGTGAACACGTCTGCCCACCTGCGGGTGCTGCGTGAGTCCCGGCTGGTGGCGACCCGCAAGGAGGGGACCCGCGTCTTCTACCGACTCGCCGACGACAACGTGTGCGAGTTCTTCTTCTCGTTGCGTGACCTGGCCGGGGAGCGGTACGCCGAGGTGGACAGGATCGTGAGGGACTTCTTCGAGGCGCGTGACGAGCTGGAGCCGGTGAGTCGGGATGAGCTGCTGTCGCGGGCGGGCGATGGGGACGTCATCGTCCTCGACGTGCGTCCTCGCGAAGAGTACGAGGCGGGTCACATCCAGGGGGCGGTATCTGTCCCGCTCGCCGATCTCAAGGGGCGAATGGCCAGCCTGCCCCGCGGGGTGGAGATCGTCGCCTACTGCCGAGGCCCATACTGCGTGCTCGCCCCCGAAGCACTCGAACTGCTCCGCCGACGAGGTTTCACCGCCCGCCGCCTCGAGGACGGGTTCCCGGAGTGGCGACGGGCCGGACTCCCGATAGTGACCGGAGAGAATCCCTCGCCAGGTCGACAACCGACGCCAGTCACGGAGATGCTTGGACCATGATCGAGACACTCTTCGTTCTCAACGACGGCCCCTACGGAACGGAGCGCAGCTACAACGGTCTCCGGCTCGCCGGGTCGCTCGCCAAGCGGGAAGCCGAGGAGGTCCGGGTGTTCCTCCTCGGCGACGCCGCCGGCTGCGCCAAGGCGGGCCAGAAGGTCCCGCCGGGTTACTACAACCTGGAACTGATGCTCCGGTCGGTGACCCGTCGGGGAGGCAAGGTCGGGGTGTGCGGCACCTGCATGGATGCCCGCGGCATCACCGAGGATGAGCTGGCCGATGGGTGTCATCGGAGCACCATGGAGGAGCTCACCGACTGGACCCAGCAGGCTGACCGGACCCTGGTGTTCTGAGGCCATGATGGGAGACACAATCACCCCCGTCGTCTGCCGGCAATGGCGAGACAGCACCCTCGTAGGTACCGTCCCGGCCCCCTTCGATCGGGTCCCCTTCCGGAACACCGCCATCGCTGCCGCCTTCACCGCCTTGGCAGCCCATCAACCTGCGCCTGGAGGCCGACAATGACCGACCGCGTGACAGTGCTCGTGTTGGGTGGCGGAGTGGGTGGCGTGGTCGCCGCCAAGTCTCTGCGCCGGAAACTGCCCACACAGCACCGGGTGGTGATCGTAGATCGGGAACGGAATCACCTGTTCGCCCCCTCGCTGCTGTGGCTGATGACCGGAAAACGGACACCCAGGCAGATATCCCGTCCTCTCGACCGTCTCGCCAGAAGGGGCCTCGAGGTCATCGCCGGGGCGATCACCCACATCGACCCGGACACCCGCCGGGTCCGAGTCATCGAGCATCCCGATCAGGACGACCCGGTGTCGCGTCGGCTCGGCGCCGTCACCAGGGACCTGGAGGCCGACCATCTCATCGTGTCGCTGGGGGCGGAACTTGCCCCCGAGACCATCCCCGGTCTGGTCGACGCCGGACACAATTTCTACACCCTGGCGGGCGCCGAAAGCCTCCGCCATGCCCTCTCCGATTTCAACGGGGGACGGATCGTCGTTCTGACGGCGACGCCGGCCTACAAATGCCCAGCGGCCCCCTACGAAGCGGCGATGCTCCTCCTCGACCACTGCCGCCGGCGCGGTATCGGTGACAGCACCCAGGTCGACCTGTACACCGCCGAACCGGGCCCGATGGGCGTCACCGGCCCCGAAGTGTCGGCCCAGGTACGCCGGATGGTCGTAGACCAAGGAATCACCTACCACCCGGAACACCAGGTGACCGCCGTATACGGATCAGCCAAGACGATCGCCTTCGCCGACGGCGCCACCGCCGGCTTCGACCTGCTCGCCTACGTGCCGCCCCACCGGGCACCACAGGTGATCCGCGATGCCGGCATGGTCGACGATTCCGGCTGGGTGCCCGTCGACCGTCACAGCTTGCACACCCGATTCCCAGCGGTGTACGCCATCGGCGACGTCACCGGCATCCCCCTCGAAATGGGCAAGCCGCTCCCCAAGGCAGGAGTGTTCGCCGAGCGCCAAGCCAAAGTCGTCGCTCACAACATCGTCCGCACCATCACCGGCAAGGGCGACCCCGCCTCGTTCGATGGTCACGGGGAGTGCTTCATCGAGACCGGCGGCGGGAAGGCCGGCTTCGGTGCCGGTGACTTCTACGCCGAACCCACCCCGCAGATCAAGCTGCACCGACCATCCCGCCGCTGGCACATGGGCAAGCTGCTCTTCGAGAAGAACTGGTTCCCCAGATGGCTCTGATCCCCTCGACAGCACGGCGAACCACCGCCGGTTGAGGCGTCACACGTTGTGGTCGGCGCCGCCGTGGCCGTGCGGCTGGTATCGGTGGTCGCCCGCTCCTTCTTGCACCCGCGGTGACGCCTTGGCGCTCATGTCCCTCGGGGGTGCCCGATCGGCGCGGAGGGCAGGGGTGCGGGGGTCGGCTTGGCGGGGCGCCTCGTCTCTGCGCTGGCTAGCGTTCCCTCGTGCCGACTCCTTCTCCTCTCACGCCATCCCGGGGGATCCTCCTCATCGCCGACATCACCGGGTACACGGTGTTTCTCAAGGAGTCCGAGCTGGAGCACGCCCACGGGGTGTTGTCCGATCTGCTCTCCGTGCTGGTGGAGGGGACCCGGCCGCCGCTGGCCGTTTCCAACCTGCAGGGCGATGCCGTGTTCAGCTACGGCATCGACACCGGGGAGGTGGGAGGGCAGACCTTCGTCGAGATGATCGAGTCCATCTACATCGCTTTTCGTCGGGCGATCGAGCAGATGGTGTTGAACAGCACCTGTGACTGCAATGCGTGTGCCAACCTCGGCGCCCTCGATCTCAAGTTCATCATCCACCACGGCGAGTTCCTCATCCAGAACATCGGGACCAACCGGGAGCTGGTCGGTAGCGATGTGATCGTCGCCCACCGTCTCGCCAAGAACACCGTGACCGCCACGACCGGGGTGCGGGCGTATGCCGTCTACACCACTGCGGCTGTAGAAGCCCTCGGCATCGCTCACCTCACCGGGGAGTGGATCCCTCACCGTGAGGTCTATGACGCCGGTGAGTTCGAGTGCTGGGTGGCCGACATGACCCCGACCTGGGAAGCGGCCCGCAACCGTTCGGTGATCGAGATCCCAGGGTCGGAATACCGGGGCAAGGCGTCGGTGGAGATCGCCTTACCGGTGGAACACGTGTGGCATCGTCTTGGCGACCCCGAGTACCGGAGGATCCTCATCGGATCGGACCGTCAGGTACGCCAGGGCAAGGGCAGGCTCGGTCCGGGTGAGGTCTACCAGTGCCATCACGGCGACAACGTGGTGCCGTCGGTGATTCTGGAGTGGTTGCCCTTCACCCGGATCCTGACCAGAGACCTGATCCACGTCCCCGGATCGACCATTCACCTACTCGTCGACTACGGCCTGGCCCAAACCGAATCCGGGACCGTCCTCACCATGGCATGCGCTCGCCCCGAAGGCTCCACCTTGGCCCGTGCCAGTTTCACCGCAGTCGTTCCGGCAATGATGAAGGCCGTTGAGGGAGCCCTCGGCGTATTCAAGGAGCGTCTCGAGACGGAAGCGGTCGCGCCGGCAGCCTCGCGCGGCTGACGCGCGGGCGGCCCCACCGGTAGACGCTCACGCGTCGTCGACCTCCGGCTCTAGCTGTCCACGGCTCCTAAGCTCTGCATTGCCATGACGATCAAGCTCAACCACACCATCGTCTACTCGGGCGACAAACACGCCTCGTCGACGTTCTTCGCGGACCTCTTCGGGTTGCCGGCACCGGTGCCGTTCGGCCCGTTCCTCGGTGTCGAGGTGGACAACGAGGTGACGCTGGACTTCTATGACGAAGCAGGCCAAGGAACCCCGCAGCACTACGCCTTCCTCGTGGGCGAAGACGAGTTCGACCAGATCTTCGGCCGCATCAAGGCGCGCGGCCTTCCCTATTGGGCCGACCCGGCTCACCGCTTCGAGGGCGAGATCAATACCCGCGACGGCGGGCGTGGTGTCTACTTCGATGATCCGAGCGGGCACATCCTCGAGATCATCACGAGGCCGTACGCCGAAGCTCGATAGTTCCGAGGGCGACGGCGCCACGGTGAGCACTCTGTCGAGCTCGTTGAGCCGAGTTCGACCCTCAATATGACCGATACGGTGCTTCGTGGGCACTCCGGGATTGGTGCGGAACTCATCGCCTGCTGCCAGGTGGCTCCACCTCTGAGCAACGGGTTGCCTCAACCGCCCGACTCGCTCTCGAGCAACTGTTTGAGATTCGCCAACTCGCTCTCCCAGGCGTCGCGCGCTGAGCGCCGGATCATCGGAAGCATCACCCGCATCATGCCCCTGCCATGCATGCTCGCGGTGAGCCGGACACGGGTCCCTTGCCCTTCCTCCTGGACCTGCCACGACACAGTGGTGCCTCTCAAGCCCCCGGTGGTGGTGAGCTCGGTCCAGCTGCGCCCCGTCTCGTCCAGGTCGGTCACCTCCTCGGTGAAACTGACCTGGCCCATGGGGGTGCGACGGGTCTTGTGGACTTTGGTGCCCACGTGTGCGGGTCCCGGTGGTTCCACATCCAACGTCAGGACGTGCCCGGCCTGCCACTGCATCTGATGAGAATGATCTCGCATGTAGGAGAAGACGTCGGCGGTGGGTCTTGCGATCGCCGTCTCCAGGACGATGACACCCATCAAATCCTCTCCCAGTAGCTTCACGCCAGGTCGGCAAGGGCCGGTTTGGTCAGCACAACGCTCGGGCCAGGCTACCAAGCCGGGAGTCGGTGGCCCTTCGGAGCGTCTGACCAGAAATGGGACCCAGGGTCAGGATCGTCTTGCGGATGCCCAGGTCACCGACGTGTGTGAGGATCACGAGCTGGTCACCGCAGACGACGGGTGTGCAGTCGGAAGCATCGATATCGTGGTATTCGGATGATTACAAGTCCGTCAGTCCGCCATCACGCCTAGCTGGTGGAGCAGCCCGATTCCGTCGAATTCCGTCCACTCTTCGACGATTCGGTCGCCGTCGAATCTGAATATGCTGATGCCGGATAGGGTCACGTCCCGGCCGTGGCGGGGATTCCCATCAATTCACCGGTGTGTTGGCCAGTCCCGATCCAGTGATCGACGACCAAGTCCGCCTCTTCGACGAGCAGGTCGATGGCCACGCTGAGGTCGGAAAGCCCGGCGCCGAGCATTGCAACCTTGTCCCTGAGGCCGCGGAGGCCCGGCCCCTGACCCGGAAACGGGTTGTGGTCGACGACGTCGGCGGCGTAGTAGCGATCCAACTCATCGAGAGCACCGTCGGCTACGGCATGCTCGATTGATCGAACGATCTCCTTGCGATCCATGGTCTCCCTCTCTCTCTCGTGCACGGCCATCAGGCTGTTGCGCCACCGTACGGGTGGCGGGGTCGACCTCGCATCGGGAGATCTTCCCATTCAGAGGAGACCGTGCTCCATGGCATAGAGGGCCGCAGCAGCTCTCGAGGACACGCCGATTTTGGTGTAGAGGTTCTGGAGGTGTCGATCAACTGTCTTTGGCTGATGGACAGCCGCGCTGCCATTCCTTTGATGGTGAGCCCTTGAGCGGCAAGACGCAGGACCTCCACCTCGCGTTGGGTGAGAAGGTCCTGTCCCCCTGGGCGAAGGACGTCGTGATCAGCCGCTTCGAGGACCGCATCCACTGCATCGGGCATCGAGCGTGTCGGAGGTCATCCCGAGATCGAACTGGGTCTCGTGGAGTTGGCCCGGCCGACCGGTGAGGGGCGATATCTCGACCAGGCAGCACTCTTCCTCGACCGGCGTGGTCATCAGACCCTCTCCGACATTCATTGGGGCCGCTCCTACTTTCAGGACGACATCCCGATCAAGGATCAGGTGGCTTTCACGGGTCACGCCGTGCGCGCGCTCTACCTGGCCTCGGCCGCGGTGGACGTTGCGATCGAAACCGGAGACGACGACCTGCTCGAGGCCATCATCGGACAGTGGGAGCGAACTGTGGCACGGCGCACCTGTCTCACGGGAGGTATGGGATCGCACCATTCAGGCGAGATGTTCGGAGACGACTTCGTGCTGCCTCCCGACCGGGCCTATGCGGAGACGTGCGCAGGCGTCGCTTCGGTGATGCTCTCTTGGCGGTTGCTGCTGGCCACCGGCGAGCCCAGGTTCGCCGATCTGGCCGAGTGCACCCTGTTCAACGTGGTGGCAACGTCACCGGCGCCGGACGGTCGGGCGTTCTTCTATGCCAACCCCCTGCATCAGCGGGTGCCCGGTGTGGTGCCCGAACCGAATGCAGTCAGCAACCGGGCGGCATCGAGCCTCCGCGAGCCGTGGTTCGAGGTGTCGTGCTGCCCGACCAACATCGCCAGGACGTTCGCTTCCCTCGCCGCCTACATCGCCACGCAAGACGGTGACGGGATCCAGATTCACCAGTACGCCGACAGTCGCATCTCGACCGAGCTCGACGGGGGCCGCCGGATCGGCGCAGAGGTGAAGACCCGCTATCCCGTCGATGGTCGGGTGATCGTCCGACTCACCGAAAGCGATGGTGACCCGTGGACACTGACCCTGAGAGTGCCCGAGTGGTCGGGGGTCGCCTCGATCATCGAGAGAGGCGAGCGCAAGAAGGTCGCCCCGGGCATGGTGTCGATGCGGGCGCCGTTTCAGGTCGGCGAAGAGGTCATCTTGGACCTCGATGTCGCTCCTCGGTGGACTTTCCCCGATTGGCGGATCGACTCGATCAGAGGCTGCGTTGCCGTCGAAAGGGGGCCGCTGGTTCTGTGTGTGGAGTCTGTTGACCTGCCGGGAGGCGTCGACGTCGGCATGGTGCACATCGATCCCGGGTCAGAACTCCGCGATGGCGAAGACATCGTCACGGCGGCGGGGGCCTTCATCGAGGCTGACGAGGACCCGTTCCCCTATTCCGCCAGTCAGACGACGCCGGCCTGCCGCGAAGAGGTGGAGCTAGCGCTCACCCCTTATCACAATTGGGCCAACCGAGGCCCTTCCACCATGAGGGTGTGGATACCTCGGTAGGCGAGCGAGCGTCCGAACATCGGCTCGTTTCGCAGACTCGGGCCTCGAATCGAACATGTCCCCCTTCGCAGATCGAGTGGGAGGGCAACCTCGGTTGGTACGCCGGCGACGTAACTGTGACCCTTCCGGACGACACAAAGCTGGCTTGGCGACTGACCACCGTGTGGCGCCACAGCGGCGGGGCCTGGAAGCTCGTCCATATGCATGCTTCGGTGGGGGTTCCCGACGAGGAGGTCGTCGACCTCCAGGCCCGATGGGGGACAACGCCTGGCACCGCGTAGCTCGATCCACGGCCAAGGCCCTCGGTCGAGCGGCGACATCCCGGTTGCCGCCCCTATGCAGCCAGTGGCGTCAGATTCGGACCGGCGTAACCCCGGCCCGGACGATTCCCCGTCAGAGGCGCCGGGCGGGCAGCAAGCCATAGTGGTTCGCGATTTCGGGCGACGATCATCTCCAGTGCGACCTCCGCTGACCGAATCACTCACCGGTTGTGAAGAACCCGGCCGAAATCGTCTGGTTCCCGCTCACCTCCAAGACGAGAACCTCCAGCTCATAGACGGTTCCCGCTTCGAAGAACTCCTCGGGAACGCTCAATGACGTGGCCTCGGGCCCGACGTGCACGTCGTAGATGGGTTGTGACCATCCGTTGGGGTCGTCGTGCTCGACCTTGGTTACGATCACCTCAAAGCCGGCCACGGTGAGGGAGCCTCCGCTCACCAGTTCTGTCACCGGATCCCAGTTCACAACCACGCCGACCGGGCTCACTGTTGCCTCGCCGGCGGTCTCCTCGTCTTCGGCCAACACCGGAGCCGTGATGTGAGGCTCTGCCGGGACATCGTGGGTGAAGAGGGCCACCCCCACTCGTGGGGAGCCCTCGAAATCAGTGCCGCCCACCGTGTACTCACCCTCGGGGAAAGCCGACGTGAGATCGGATATCGAGAACTCGTCGTTGGGGGGCTCCCTCGACTCGAAGAACAGATCGGACACCGTTAGATCGCCGAGCGCCCCCTGGGGGTCGACGACCATGATCAACTGGCCGCTCGGATCCCAGATGCAGAGCTCCGACCAGGCCTCTCCGCCAAACGACCCATGAACTCCGGTGTCGGCATCGGTGGCGTTGTGCTCGATGTACAGCTTTGCCGTCTCCAGGATCTCGCCCTCCTTCGGGCAACCGGGGCTTTGACCACTCGAAGTGCATGCCGACGCCAAGACCACAGCCAACACCAGCGGCGATTTCCAGTACCTCGACATCGCTGCTTCCTCCCTATGGATCCTCAACCTGGAGGCCATGCTGCATCGTGAAAGCTGAACGCAACCTGAACCGATGCCTATTCGGCCAGGGGGATCCTCACCTCGAAGCGGGCGCCCGAACCATCGGAGGGGAGAAGTGAGACCGTTCCTTGGTGGCGCTCGACAATCTCACGACTGATAGCCAATCCGAGTCCGGTGCCCCCGGCCGCCGCGCTACGGGCCGCGTCGACTCGGGTGAACCGCTCGAACACACGGTCTGACTCGACCTCGGGGATGCCCGGACCATCATCAGCCACCACCAGAATGGCCATGTCACCTGACTCCTCCAGGCTCAACGTGACTCGATCCACGGCGTGTCGTTCTGCGTTGTCCAGGAGGTTTCGGATGGCCCGGGTCAGCTGGCCGGCATCCCCGACCACAGGGGCACCCGACACTGCCGACAGATCCACCGCAACCCGCTCGTGAGATTGGATGCGTCTCGCCTCCTTGAGCACCAGATCATCCAGGTCGAGTCGGCGGGAAAATCCCGGCCCGTTGCCCGTATCGCTGCGGGCCAGAAAGAGGAGGTCCCCGACCATGTGTTGCATCCCGACCACCTCGTCGAGGAGACCCTCCAACGCTCCCTTGTGTTCCAGGTCGGTCGAGCCGGCGAGATCGACCTCGAGTTCGGACCTGATCCTGGTCAGCGGGCTCCTCAGCTCATGAGAGGCGTCGGCGACGAACCGGTGTTGACGCTCTATCGCGGACTCGAGCCGGGCCAGCATCTCGTTCATGGTCTCGGCTAGGCGATCGATCTCGTCGTCGGTGCCGGGGCGGGGAACCCGACGCTCCAGATCGGTGGCGCCGATCTCGGCCAACTCCAACCGCATGTTCTCAACGGGTTGCAAGGTGGTCCCTACCAGCCACCAGACGAGGGCGCCCAGGGCCACAACCAACACCGGGATGATCCACGCCAGCGAGGTGACCAAGGTCGCCGCACTCTCCGATACCACGTCGTAGGTGGTTCCTACGTAGAGGATTCCCGTGGCGGCGACTTCACGGGAAAGCACCCGAAACATGTCGTCGTCCACATTGGGGACGTCAACAGTCATGAAGGTGTCGCCCGAGCCAGGGGAGGATTCAAAGAGAAGACCCGAGTTGTCCGAGAGGTTGGGAGTGGCGATCACCACTTCGCCGTCGTAGCCCACCAGTTGGGCAAAGCCTTCATTGGCGCCTCCTGCCAACTGGTCGGGCAGGGTGGCCCCGGTCTCGATCAAGGCCACGATGTCATCGGCCCGCTGGGTGAGCGCCTCGTCCAGACTTGCAGTCAGACCGTTGCGTTGCAGCAGGACCACGGCGACTGCGCCGACGATGAGCACCCCGGCCACCGCGATCGTGGCGATGGCGGTGATCCTGAACCTGATGGAACGTGGCTGCATCGGTCTCTCAGCCCCCGTCCAATGCGAGCCGGTAACCGGCGCCCCGAACCGTTTCGATGGCATGACGATCGAAAGGCTCGTCGATACGGGTTCGAAGTCGCCGGATGTAGACCTCGACGATGTTGGGGTCACCCTCGAATTCGTACTCCCAGACCCCGGCGAGGATCTCGCTCTTGGAGAGCACCTGCCCGGCCCGGCGAATCAGAAACTCGAGAACATCGAACTGCCTCGAGGTCAGCTCGATCTCGGCCTCCCCACGCCATACCCGTCGCTGACCCGGGTCGATACGGAGGTCGCCGGCTTCCACAGGAGCCGGGTTACGCCCGGTGGCTCGGCGTAGGAGCGCCCGAATCCTGGCCACCAAGACGGCAAAAGAGAAAGGCTTGGTCAGATAGTCATCGGCACCGGTGTCCAGTGCCTCAGCCTCATCGAGGTCGCCGTCCTTGGCGGTGAGCATCAGGATCGGGGTCCAATCTCCTGCCTCCCGCAGATCGGCACAGATCTGGTAGCCGTTGCGGCCGGGAAGCATGATGTCGAGGACGATCAGGTCGAAGCTGCCCTCGGTCGCGAGCCACAGCCCGTCCGCACCGTCGAATGCGACCTCAACGGTGAAGCCTTCTGCTTCGAGACCGCGCTTGACGATCGTGGCGATCTTCTTGTCGTCCTCGACCAGAAGGATCTTCACTCGGGCATTGTTTCACGCCAACCTGACTCCCCGCTGACAATCTTGCGGCGAGCCAGTCAGGCTGGTGTCAGGCGACTTCTCATAGGTTGGACAGCGAAGCCAACACCAGGAGACCCCATGAAGCATCGCACCAAGATGATCATCATCGGCGCCACTGTGGCCGCATCAGCTGCGGTCCCGGCTATCGCTGTTGCTGGCGGTGACAACGACGAACACGGAGAGGCGGACACCAGCGATGCCCTCGAGGTCGATGTCCCCATCACCGGATCCGACCTGGAGACGGCGACGGCGTCGGCGCTGGCTCATGTGGGCGAGGGGCGAGTGACCGCGACCGAGGTGGGCGACGAAGAGAGCTACTACGAGATCGAGATCACCCTCGACGACGGCCGGCAGCTCGACGTCCAACTCGACGAGCAATTCCAATTCGTTGGCAGCGAGGACGAGGACGACGACTGAGCCGACAGAGCCAGCTCGTCGAAAAGCAGTATCCGACCGCTCCCGACGTCCCGGCGACGATCCCGGCAAATGGCGAAGATGAGCGGCAATCAGCAGACGAGTCAGGCGAGGCCGATCCCGACCGCCTTGATGCGACCTTTCATGTGACGGCTCCGAACATGGCGGTGATCACCGGCTGAGCCTCAGCAGGCCCACTCGCGTCGAGGGTCATCGAGTCCGCATGGATGCCGATGATGAAGGTGAAGAACCCACAGCAGGTCTGCTCGTCCGCCGCCAGCCGCGAAGGGGCTGCGACGTCAACGTCACGAGAGAAGCGCAGTCGGATCCCGTCCGGTGGAGCCTCGCGGTCCGCAGCCTGTTCAACGAGTGCCCTCCAGTCATCGATCCTGCCACCGGCCAGACCAGGCTCGAGAGAGCAAGCCACCGACGGTGAAGTCGCCCCCGCAAGGCAGTCCGACTCCCACCGCTTGCTGTGGCTTTATCCGGATCCCTCGTCTCGCCAGGTGCACCAGGCGATCACCGCCCTCTCGATGTCCGGGCGGCCGGCTTCGATGCCAGTGACGTCGGTGAATCGCATCGTTCGCACCAGCCTGCCGTCACCTTTGAGGAGTGGATGGTCACCTGGTATCTCCGCGCCTCTGTGGAACATGAGGCCGACTGCGCTCTTTGATGGAGTGAAGCTGAGGATGTTGCCCTTGTAGACGAAGGTGGGTGTTCTCCATTTGATCGTCTCCGTCACCCGCGGGTCGGCGTCGAGGATGATCTGACGGGCCCGTTGCATGGCGTCGGAGATCGCGTGATCGAGTTCGCCGAACCAGCAATCGACATCTGAGTTCTCGGTCACGACGATCTATCAATCTCAGTCATTGGCCATCAATGCCATGAACGCTGCCATGTCGGTCACGAACGTGGAGGTCCTGATCGACCCGTCGCGTATCGAAAGCTGCTCGACAATTCGCACCGTTTGATTCCCCTGGTCGCATCGTACATCTGGAACGCGATCTCGCCTTGGTAGACCGCGGCCACCATCCTTGTGTGGGCGTCGTGGGGAACGCCCCGGAGTCGAGGAAGGCGTCTCTCCCCTCGATCGTCATGTCGCCCGCAGTGAATCGAAGGTCGTCAGCCAGGGCCGTGGCGGCTCTGGCTATGTCACGGGTTATCCCCGCGTCGAAGTAGCGGCGCGCTACTGCTTCTGTCTCGCTTGTCTTAGCGGCTGTCATCTCGTCTCCATATTCGCGCTCGGGTCGCGCGGCCACTCATATGCGGGGCCCTACGGCGACGAGGATGTGATAGAGCCACACGCTGCCGGCGACGAAGCCCTCCCCGATCCAGTAGTGGAGCAACGCTCGCCGCTGTGTCCCGATCTCGGCGAGGGCGGCGGCCGCGATCAACATCTGGAGGCCGAGCAGCGCCCACAGCTCGACGGTCCAGATCGCACCCACGATTCCCACTGTCGCGATTGCGATGACGGACCACAGCAGGAGCCGCTGGAGCCGCACGGTCACGCGGTCGGAGATCCACGGGGCCAAACCGGCGGCAACCGTGCCGACGCCGGTGAACGCGAGGACCCCCGCCCACAGGTCGGTGCCGCCGGGCACTCGGGTGAGGCGGAAAGCTGCGAGCAGCATGATCGGACCGGCGGCGACGGCCAACACCGTCACGTGGACCTGCGCCGCCACCAGCCGGTCGAGCCGCCGCTCTCCGGGGCCGGCTCTGGCCGCGTCCGAGGCGCGGCGCCTCACGGCGGGTCCCGACGCGGGCGGTCACGCCCGGCCACGGCGGGGCGCAGCCACAGGTACAACCCGTTCAGCATCAATAGGATCAGCAGTCCCGCAGTGACGTCGGAGATCCACCAGCCGTTCGCACCGAATCGCACCCCGCTGTGGAGATCCTCGATCCAGCGGTCCCGGCGCTGGGAGACGGCGAGCACCTCACCGTCGTAGGCGTCGACGATGACCTCGGTCTCCGTCGTGAAGCGCACCTTGGCGTAGCCGGCGAGGGGCCGGTAGTCGATGAGCCGGACATCGACGGCGGTGACGTCGTCACCGCGGCGCACCCGTTCATCGACGGCCCATCGCACGATCTCAGGCAATGGGCCGGGCTCGGATCGAGCCACGATCTCGGCGTCGACGGCACGGGCCGGCTCCGCCATGAAGCCCCATTCCCGCTTGTGGTTGAGGATCACCCCCGTGACCGAGAGCACGATCGTGTACACGACGACCGCCAGACCGGCCCCGAGGTGGAACCACCAGTTGGCCGCGAGCCAGGTCGATGAGGCACGTCCGGCGCCGCCCGGGCGACGGCGCATGAGCCGGCGCAGCCAGATCCATCCGCCGCCCAACGTCAGGATCACCAGCGCCACGGCGACCACATCCGACAGCACCACACCGCGCTGACCGAGTGCCTCACCGGAGTGGAGATGATCGAGACGGGCGTCGCGGCGTTCCTGCACGAGCAGCGTGGCGCCGGTGGACCAATCGACGACGACTTCGGTGTGGCGCGGATCATCGAGCCGTACCTGGACGGTGGCGGTCGCCGGGCGGAACACGGCGCGGTCGATGTCGCCGGGTCCGCGTGGGGCGACCACGACCCTGGCGTCGTTGATGACGAGCACGCCGGCGTCGACGGCCGCCAGCAGCGCGGCGCGCAGCGAGTCGTTGATCGGCGCCGCGGCATCGAGATCGCCGGTGCCGGCCACCTCCGGAGGTCCCGGGCCACCCCACCCCAGCGGGGTGGAGTGGTTGAGGAGGATCCCGGTCATCGAGACGACGATCACGCCGACCGCGGTGAGGACGCCGACCCAGACGTGGATCGCCCGCGCCGCACCGGCGAGCCGGCGCAGCCGCACCCCTTCGAGGGTCGCGTCCCCCGACCCTCGACTCCCTATGGCCACTCGCACGTCGCCGACGCCGGCGTGCTCACGGAAGCAGGAACGACGAGTCGTGCGCCAGCATCACGTCGCTGCCGACGTCGACCCGCAGCCCGATAGCCGCCCCTCGCATGACCGTGTTGTTAGGAATCTCGATGGTGCCGTTGGGCGCGTAGACGTTCATCTCGAGCACCGCGTTGGGCCGGATCTCGACTGCCGGCCTGTTCGGCGGCTCATCGAGTCCGGCGACGTGCACGACCAAATCGCTCGCCGAGGCCCCGCCCGTGGCGGCCACGGAGGCCGCTTGGATCTCCACCCGACCCGCGACCCGCACGGTCGTCGGGCCACTGAACTCCAGCATCGATCCCGGCTTCATGGTGATCGACGAGAACGCGTAGTCGCCCGGTGCCAGCGACACGACGGCATTCGAGCGCAGCAGGAGCTCTCCGTAGTCGCCCGGCGCCAGCGGATTGGACGTGCCTCTCAGGTCGAGATCGACGGCGCCCGGGACCGACGGCAGGAACGCCGGCAGCGTCGCCCACAGTGGAACGTAGGCGCACCGCTCCAGATCGGCAGGGGCATCCGGGTCGCACGGTCCGCGTGGCGTGAACACCGCCGACGGGTCGGCGATCAGCGAGTCGACATAGAGCACTTCTCCGGCGACCACCCGCGCCCCGATCGCCACGGTGTGTCCCGCGACGAGCCCGGTTGCGGGAAGCGTGGCGTCGAGATCGACGAGCAGCTCCGTTCCGGGCTCGTGGGGCAAACCTGCGGATGCGTCGTACACGCCCACGTTGCCGGAGTCGATGGCCGCGTCGCGGCGGATCTCGAGCCACTCGATGCCGAGCAACACGTAGTCGTTTACGTAGCCGACGGGCGAGATGACGGTGACGTCGAACGAATCGGCCGACTGGTTCTCGACGGCGTCGGTCGCCGTGCAGTCGACGGTAGTCACCATCGGGGCGTTGGCACCGTTGGGGAAGATCGTTCCCGACCCGGGGGTGCAGACGACAGTGACGGGCCCCGGTAGGTCGTCGACGGCGGTGACGACGTACTCGACCTTGGCGCCGGCCGTCTGGTTCGCATACACGCTGAAGTCGTCGGGAACCGTGAGCGTCGGCGGCGTGTCGTCGATCTCGACGGTGACCCGCTGCCGCTCGGAGACGACCGCGGCGTCGCCGGTCCCGACGACCGTCGCCCACTCGATCATGCAGATACACGTGTCGCCGGCGGGCAACGGGATCGTGAACCCGTCGTTCCCGTCGAGATCGAACGACCAGGCTCCGGGGCTTTCCCCGACGGGCCACAGCCGGTACTCGATGCCGTCGGTTCCGGCCGGGGGCTCCACCGTTGCGGGGGTCTCGGCGCTGACTCGGAGCCTCCCCTGGGTGTCGGCGTTCGGCCCGTACTGCGGGTCACCGAACGTGAGCGGTGCGTTGACCGGGGTAGCCGGGGTCACGTCGGTGATGTGCAGCACGATGGTGTGCGACATCTCGACGTCGAGGTCGCCGACCCCCACGACGTAGGTCTGCGAACCACCGGGAGCCGGCGGCGTCAGGAACTCGCGGATCGTGGGGCTGAGCTCGTCGGCGGTCGCCTGGTCCTTGTCGTAGGCGCGCTCCCAGACCTCGATCTTCTCCCCCGGCAACACCGTCACGTACCGAGTGAGGTAATCGGCGCCGGCTGTGCCCAGGTTGTAGCTCTTGAAGCTGGCGTCGCCGAGACCGCACTTGTCGTCGTCGATCGACTCGTCCTCCCACATGGGCTCGGTGATGTCGTCGCCGTCGTTGTCGTCCTCGATCGTGCCCTGAACGGGGTGGATGTACTGGTCCTGGACCCGCAGCGACATCAGCCACTCCCCGTCGTCGCCGCAGGGCTCTCCGTCGTCGTAGACCCGTACCGTGTCGAAGTCGACCCGGTAGCTGCGGGCGCGCCCGGCGTCGGCGGGTGCGAAGTCCCACCCCACCTTCACCCGATAGGCGAACGACAGGTAGTCGTTGCTCGGGTACGTCGGGTCGTCGCCGTTGCCGTCGATTTCATCGGCTCCCGTCTGGGCCCGGACCGTCATGCGGACCGCGGGACGCCCGGTGTCGTTCCACGACGCCGTGCCGGTCGGGTCGGCCTCGATGACCCACGGTGCCGCCCCGGCCGGAGCCGGGTTGCAGGTGGCGGCGCCAATCGGGCGGTCGGAGGCGTAGATCGTGAATGGCTCGAATCCCTCGACCTCGTCGTCGATGGCTTCTTTGTGATTGTGCTTGTCTGGGATCGTCGGGTCCTGCGGCACCCCGGCGCACATGTCCTCGACGTCCCAGATCATCAGCACGTCCCCCGGAGCACCCGTCGGCTGCGGGGGCGCAGGAACCACGAACGCGTAGTCGTGGTCGAGGATCGGGCTGTGCCACTCCCAGGAGTCGATGTCCTCGTTGCCGCTCAGCTCGGGCCGCTCGTCGTAGTCGTAACAGGTCAGCCCGAAGTCGTCGGCATCGTCGCAGCCGTTGAGCGACTCGATGGCGTTGCCGCCGTACGTGGTGAAGTAGGCGTCGGCGATCGACGTCTGGACGACGGTGCCGAGGAGCCCAGAGCTCGGGAACGTCTCGCCGAGGCCCTTCAAGTCGGTCGACTCGAACCACTGCCACGGGCTCTGGGTCTGCTTTCCATTCTGGGGCTGGCCGTCGGCGTCCGCCGTCTGCCGGAACATCACCCATCCGTGGGGGGGATGGATCTCGGTGCGGAACGTGTCGTCGTCACCGGGCAGCTCGATCCACGTGTCACCGTGGCCACAGTCCCAGATGTGGGGACCCCAGACCGTCATCCGGTCGCCGATCGCAGGGAACGCGAACATGGGGACGCCGCCGCGCTCCCACTCGATCTCCATGTGTCCGAGCTCATTGGCGTCGCCTTCCACGAAGCTGCCCGTGGCGAGGTACTTGCGATCCTCGGGATCGAGCGTGATGAACACGTTGATGTCGCGCCCGAAATGGTTGACGTGGGCGTCGGTGTGGGTGACGAACGCGTTTGTCTTCACGCGGCGCGGGAGCGCCTGGTCGTCATCGGAGGGGAAGACGACGTAGGCCTGCGGGTCGAGAATCTGCCCGGAGACCTCGATGATGGGGGAGTGGGGGTTGACGGCGCCGCCGACGCGCGCCCAGCCCGGCGACAAGCCGCCGGGGATGCCCACCACACCTTCGCAGTCGTTGCCGGGCTGGTCCTCGGCGTCCTCACTGTCGAAAACCCCTCCCGCGATGTCGCCCTGCACGACCCACACCGTGTCGGCGGCGTAGGCGGCGAGGGCCCCGAGACCGATGGCCGTGCCGGTGACGACGAGCACGAGGACCCGCAGGCGGCGGCGAGCCGAGACACCCGGCAGGACAGAACGCGACGGATGCGACCACATGGGCGACTCTCCCTCTTCATCCCCCCGCCCGCCCGCGGCGAGGCGTGCCACCCAGACTACAGATCGTCATGGTCGTGGGGGCCCCTATGATCGCCCCTGCATTTCGCGCTCCAACGCCGGTCCCACCGGGGGCCCGCCCGTCCGAGGAACTCGCGTACTGCCCCT
>Ga0214471_10000446_pt1 | contig 35696 bp, 36 predicted proteins | sample RVTome_5_FD_207665 | JGI IMG/M metagenome (GOLD analysis project Ga0214471, IMG submission 207665) | Soil microbial communities from uranium-contaminated site in the Upper Colorado River Basin, Wyoming, United States - RVT142D155 | ecosystem: Environmental > Terrestrial > Soil > Contaminated >... | reverse complement strand
AGCGGCAAGCCCAAGCCATCGTGCCCGACACGCACCGCTTCACCGACCCGACCGGTGCCCGACCGCTCGCTTCTCGCGGCACCGGCGCGAAGGAATTTCCTATCCTTTGCTCGGACATGCGCATCAGCGCGACCGAATCCTTGTAGAAATTCGGCTTGATGGTCGACGAAAACGGCACCGCTGGTCCTCTTGTTCACAGGCGGGCGCATACGATGCTAACGCGTTCGCCAGGGACTCGCCAATCGACTGCCCTGCGCTATACTCTTTTCGGCTGTCATTTCTGTCCGCCGATCCAGGAGATTCCCATGGCCCGCACGACGCGCAATTCCCGCCGTCAGTTTCTCGCCAAGACCAGCAACCTTATCGCCGCCGGAGGCCTGGCCGCCGCGCTGCCCCTGCTGGCACGCGCCCAGGCCAAACCGATGACCGTGGGATTCCTCTACACCGGCGTGCGCCAGGACTACGGCTGGAACCAGGCGCACGCGGTGGCGGCGCGGCAGATCGCGAAGCTCGATGGCGTCAAGCTTCTCGAGCAGGAGAACGTGCCCGAGACCGCCGAGTCCGAGAAGGTGATGGAAAGCATGATCCGCCTCGACGGGGCGCGCGTGCTGTTTCCGACCTCGTTCGGGTTCTGGCCGTTCATCATGAAGACCGCGCCGAAATTTCCCGAGGTGCTGTTCGTGCACGCGGGCGGGCTGTGGAAGGAAGGCGACCCGAAGAACACCATCGGCTATCGCGGCTACATGGAAGAACCACACTACCTCTGCGGCGTCACCGCGGGCCGCATGAGCAAGACCGGCAAGATCGGGTTCATCGGCGCAAAGCCGCTCTACTTCATCTTCAACAACTGCAACGGCTTCATTCTTGGCGCGCGCTCGGTCAACCCGAAGATCACCGGCCAGGTCGTCATCACCGGCGACTGGAACAACCCGGTGAAGGAAGCCGAGGCGGTCAACAGCCTGGTCGACCAGGGTGTCGACGTGATCGTCGGCAATTGCGACAGCCCGAAGGTGGTGATCGAGACCGCCGAGCGGCGCGGCATCTATTCGTGCGGCTATCACACCGATCTCTCCGCGCTCGCCCCGAAGGGCTTTCTTACCGGCGCCGAGTGGAACTGGGGCAAGGGCGCGGACTTCGTGCGCGCCTGGCAGACCCGGGGCCCGTACCCGAACCTGCTGCGCGGCGGCTTCAAGCGCGACATGGTCAGGCTTTCCCCGTTTGGCGCCGCGGTGCCGGAGCGCGTGCGCGCCGAAGTGCTGACGGCGCGCCAGGCGCTGGCGGACGACCGGCTTGCGCTTTATCGCGGCCCGCTCAAGGATAACGAGGGCAACATCATCCTCCAGGCCGGCGAGACGATCGACAACGAAGACAACAAGTTCAAGCTCGGCGTCAAGTTCCTCGTCGAAGGCGCAATCGGAAAGACCGGCCTCCCTCGCTGATGCGCGGCCGCGCCGAGGCCGCGGCTATCACCGCGGGCGCGCTGCTTGCTGCGCTTGCGTTGTTCGCGCTGTTCCTGCTCGCGAACGGCCTCGATCCACTGGCGGTCTACGCGGTACTCTGGCTCGGCGGCTTCGGCACGCCGTTCTCGCTGCAGGCGACCCTCACGCAGGCCGCACCGCTAATGCTCACGGCGCTTTGCACAGCGATCCCCGCGCGCGCCGGCCTGCTGGTCATCGGCGGCGAGGGTGCGCTGGTGGCGGGCGGCGTGGTTGCGGTGCTGGCCGGTGTCGTGGCGGCCGGCCTGCCCGCGGCGCTCGGAACGCTCGCGATCTGCGCCGCCGGCGCGGCGGCGGGTGCCGCGTGGATCGCGATGGCTGGTGCGTTGAAGCACCTGCGCGGCGTCAACGAGACGATCTCCACGCTGTTACTCAACTACATCGCCGTCGCCCTGCTCAATCATCTCGTCAGCGGGCCGATGCGCGATCCGGCGGTTTCGCTCAAGGCCACCAGCTGGTCGATCCCGCAGGCAAGCATGGTCGGCGCGCTGCCCGGCATAGGCGTGCACTGGGGCCTCGCGTTCGGCATGATTGCGTGCCTGATCGCCTTCGCGTTGCTCAAGTACACCGTGTTCGGTTTCTCGGTCGGCGTGCTGGGCGGCAATCCGCGCGCCGCGCAACTGGTGGGGCTGCCGATCGGACGTTTGACGCTGCTTGCCAGCGGGCTGGGCGGCGCTGCAGCGGGGCTTGCCGGCGCGGTCGAAATCGTCGCGGTGCACGGCGCGGCAAGCAGCTCGCTCGCGGTCGGGTTCGGCTATGGCGGCATCCTGGTCGCTTTCCTCGCGCGCCAGAATCCGCTCGCCATCGTGTTCTTCGCCGTCCTCGTCGGCGGCATCTCGGCAAGCGGCGGGCTGATGCAGCGGCGCTTCGACATGCCCGATGCCGCCACCCAGGTGCTGCAGGGCATCATCTTCCTGTGCGTGCTGGCGTCGAATGCATTTTATGGACGCATCAGGTTGTTCCGCGAACCGGGTGTTGCCGCGTGAGCCCGGGCGAACTCGGCTGGTGGGGCGTGGCGATCGCGGTGCTGGGCGGCGCGATTCGCATCTCGACGCCTTATCTTTTCGTGAGCCTCGCCGAAACGCTGACCGAGAAAAGCGGGCGGGTGAACCTCGGGCTCGAGGGCACGCTGCTCATGGGCGCGATGAGCGGCTATGGCGTGTCGTACCTGACCGGGTCGCCGTGGCTCGGTGTCGCCGCGGCTGCCGGCGCGGGCGCCGCGTTCGGGCTGCTGCATGCCGCGGTTTGCAACCTGCCGCGCGTCAACGACATTGCGGTCGGCATCGCCCTGTTCATCTTCGGCACCGGGCTCGCGTTCTTTCTCGGCAAGCCGTTCGTGCAGCCGCGGGCTCCGAGGCTGCCGACATTCGAGCTTGGCGGGTTCAGCGACGTGCCGGCGATCCGCGCGGCGCTCGATGTGAGCCCGCTGTTCTTTGCCGGCATCGCCGCGGCGCTCGCCATGCGCTGGGCATTCGTCAACACGCGCTGGGGACTCATCGTGCGCGCCGTCGGCGACAACGCGGAAGCGGCGCGCGCGGCGGGCTACCCGGTGAATCTTACGCGCACGCTGGCGACCGCGACCGGCGGGCTGTTTGCCGGGGTCGCCGGCGCTTTCCTGTCGCTCTCGTATCCCGGGACCTGGGCCGAAGGCTTGTCGAGCGGACAGGGCCTGATGGCGGTGGTGCTGGTGATCTTCGCTCGCTGGAGCCCGCTCAACTGCCTCTGGGTGTCGCTGCTGTTCGGCGGCGCCTCGGCGCTCAGTCCAGCGTTGCAGACGGTCGGGGTGACGGGCTACTACTACCTGTTCGGTGCGGCGCCCTACGCGTTGACGCTCGCCCTGCTGATCGCCAGTTCATCGCGCCGCCACCGGCTGGTCGGCGCCCCCGGCGAGCTTTCGATCAACCGCTGACGCCGTGAACACCCGTGCGCCACCGCTCATCGAAGCGCGCGACATGCGCAAGCGCTTCGGCAAGGTGCAGGCGCTCGACGGCGTATCGGTGCGCTTCGAGCCCGGGTCGTTCCACGCATTGCTCGGCGAGAACGGCGCGGGCAAGAGCACGCTCGTCAAATGCCTGATGGGCTTTCACGCCGCCGATTCGGGAACCATTCGCGTCGACGGCGAGCCGCGCGCCATCCGGGACCCGCGCGCCGCGCACGCGTTGGGCCTCGGCATGGTCTACCAGCACTTCACGCTGGTGCCGAGCATGACGGTGGCCGAGAACCTTCTCCTCGCGCGCCCCGATCTCGCGGGCCTCATCGACTGGCGCGCCGAGCGGCGTGCGATCGACGAATTTCTTGCGCGCATGCCCTTCAGCCTCGATCCGGATGCACCCGCGATGTCGCTCGCCGCGGGCGAGAAGCAAAAACTCGAGATCCTGAAGCAGCTCTATCTCGGCGTGCGAGTGCTGATTCTCGATGAGCCGACCAGCGTGCTCACGCCGCAGGAGGCCGACGAGGTGTTGTCGCACGCGCGCCGGCTGGCCGATGCGGGATTGTTGACAGTCGTGCTGATCACGCACAAGTTCCGCGAAGTGCGCGCCCATGCGCGCGAGGTGAGCGTGCTGCGGGGCGGCCGCAACGCGGGCGGGGGAGCGGTCGCGGCGCTCGACACCGATGCGCTGGTCGAGATGACGTTCGGTGCGCGCCCGGCCGCCGACGGTGCCGGGCGCACGGAGCGCGCGACGGGCGGGCACTATCTCGAGCTGCACAAACTGTCGGCATCGAATGACCGCGGATCGCTGGCGGTGCGCGACCTGTCACTTCACGTCGCCTCGGGCGAGATCGTCGGCGTCGCCGGCGTGTCAGGCAACGGCCAGCGCGAGCTGGTCGAGGTGCTGGCCGGCCAGCGCGAACCGGAGAGCGGCGACATCGCGGTCGCCGGGCGGCCCTATCGGCGCACGAGAGCCGAGATGCGAGCGCTCGGCGTGTTCCTGCTCGCCGAGGAACCGCTCGCCTCGAGCTGCGTAAGGACGCTGTCCGTCGCAGACAACCTGGCGCTGCGCGATTTCGATGCACCGCCGTTCGCGCGCGCCGGCTGGCTCGTCGATCGGGCGGCGATTGAGCGGCGCGCGCGCGATCTGATCGGGCGGTTCCGTATCCGCTGTGCCGGGCCGCAGGCGCGCGTCGATACGCTCTCCGGCGGCAACGTGCAACGCGCGGTGCTGGCACGCGAACTCTCCGGCGAGGTGCGGTTGCTGGTCGCGCAGAATCCCTGTCTCGGGCTCGACTTCGCCGCGACCTGCGAGATCCGGGCGCGCATCCTGGATGCGCGCACCCGCGGCGCTGCCGTGCTGCTGCTGAGCGAGGACCTCGACGAGCTGCTCGAGCTCGCCGATCGCATCCTGGTGATGCTCGACGGGCGCCTGGTGTTCGCGACCGATCGCGCGCAGGCCGGGGCCGCGGAAATCGGCAGGCACATGACCGGTCACCATGCCGCCGTGGCAACTACCTGAGCCGTTGCGGCAGTTTGCGAAGGGGGAGCGCATGAGCGATCGACGACGCAAGGTGGTGCGCAACGGGCGCGTGCTGGTGGCTGGCGCGGCCCGCGTTGAACCGCTCGATCTTCTGATCGAGGACGGTCGCATTCGCGAGATCGGCGCGCCCGGGATGGCGGCGCCCGCGGCTGCCGAGCTGATCGATGCGCACGACCGGCTCATCATCCCCGGCCTCGTCAACTCGCACACTCACGCGCACGGCGGCCTCGGTAAGGGTTCCGTGAGCGACCGGCTTGCGCTCGAGGTGTTTCTCACGGGCAGCGGTGCGTTGAACGGCTCGCGCACCCTCGACGACAAATACCTGAGCGCCCAATTGAGCGCTGTGGAGATGGTGCGCAAAGGTTGCACGGCGGCTTACGATCTTTTCGTCGAGTACCCGGTGCCGTCGATGGAAGGGGTGGATGCCGTGGCGCGCGCCTATTGCGATGTCGGCATGCGCGCGGTTATCGCACCGATGGTCGCCGATCGCACGCTGTACCAGGCGTATCCCGGGCTGGTTGACGCATTGCCCGAAGCGTTGCGCGACACCGCGCGCCGCGCCGCCGCCGCGCCGTATGCCGAAAGCCTGCGCGCCTGCCGCGCCATACTGCAGAACTGGTCGTTCGATCGCGACACCGTGCGCCCGGCGCTGGGGCCCACGATACCGATGCACTGCTCGGACGAATTTCTGACCGGCTGCCGCGACCTCGCACGCGAGTTCGAGGTCGGCATCCAGACGCACCTCGCCGAGTCGGCGGCGCAGGCGGCGATCGCACAGACGCGCTACGGCACCAGCCTCACCGCGCATCTCGCCAGACTTGGCCTGCTTGGCGAGCGCTTCAGCGGCGCGCACGCGATCTGGATCGATCGCGACGACATGCGGCGAATCGCCGACGCCGGCGGCGCGGTCGCCCACAATCCCTTGAGCAACCTGCGGCTTGGCTCGGGGCTTGCCGCGGTCCGCGCGATGCTCGACTGCGGGCTCACAGTAGGCATCGGCACAGACGCCACCAACACCTCGGATACCCAGAACATGTTCGAAGCCACGCGCCTCACGTCCTACCTGTCGCGAATCAGGGGGCCGGGGTATCGCGAATGGCTCTCGGCCGAGGAAGCGTTCACGCTCGCCACCGGTGGCAGCGCGCGCGTGCTGGGGTTCGGGGGCGAACTGGGCGCCATCGTCCCGAATGCATGCGCGGACCTCGTGTTCCTGGACCTCGGACACATCAACTACGTGCCGCTGCGCGACGCGCTGCTGCAACTGGTGAACGGCGAGAGCGGCGCGGCGGTCGACGCGGTAATGGTCGGCGGGCGCTTCGTGCTGCGTGGCGGCAAACTGCTGACGGTGGACGAGGCGAAGATGCGGCGCGACGCCGAATCCGCCCGCGAGCGGCTGGACAAGGCCAACGACGGCACGCTGCGCATCGCGCGCGCGCTCGAAGACTGGGTCGGGGAGTTCTGCATCGCCCAGGCACGCCATCCGGGGTTGCCGCAACGCCGCCTCGCGGCCGACTGAACGAAGACGAATCACGCGCGCTGGACCTGTCCCAAGGATGGGAAATTCCTTCTTGCCCGCGCCGCGAGTTGCGGGCGATTCGAGCGTGTTTCACGTCGGCGAGCGGTGCTTCCTGTCACAATCGTTCGCGCTTAAGGCCGCGGGGCCGGCATGCAAGCGGCTTTATGGCAAATAAGCTGCTCGGCATCCTCAAGGCGCACATGAGCGCGGACCGGCTGCGGGAGGCGCAGCGCCTGGCGGACGACGTGCGCCGTCAGTGCCGGGTGGACTGAGCGCTGCCGGCGCGATCAGCTCATCGCCGCCGCCGCCTACCCCGCGTCGGGCGCGGCGCGCAGCCTCGCGCGCAGCGCGCTGCGCCCGGCGGCGCTCGACCCGGCGATCCGCGCCACCATCGGCGCGGCGCTGATGCACGGGGCGCTGCTCGCGGCCGCGCTCGCACTGGCTTAACCCACACGGTCTCTATGGGATTTTCGCGCTGCAAGGTTGATCGCGGCGCGCCTCTGCGGTTAGAAGTGGACCTGCGCAACAAGACGAACAAATGGAGGCTTCATGTCGAGATCCATCGCCCTTGCTCTGATGTCCGTCCTGGCGTTGACCGCCTGCGACCAGGCGCCGCCGCCGCCCAAGCCGGCCGTCGACAAGTACGCGCAAATCGAGCTGCAGTCGCCGCCCGCCAAGGTGACCAACGAGCGCCACAAGGGCGCGTTCGCCGAGGGCGCGGCGCTCAGCATGGGCGCGGCGTTGCGGCCCCTGGATCCCTCGCCGGTGAAGACCGTGCGCATCGACGTCACGCACCGGCTGATCGATCTCATGCCGGGCGTGAAGTTCAACGCCTGGACCTTCGGCGACCAGGTGCCCGGGCCGACGATCCGCGCGCGCGTCGGCGACCGCATCAAGTTCGTGATGACCAACCGCAGCGACGAGCCCGTGGGCCCGCCGCAGATCGTCACCGCGCCGATGATGCACTCGATGGACTTCCACGCGGCGATGGTCTCGCCGCAGGACAAGTACCGCTCGATCGCGCCGGGCCAGAGCATCGAATTCGAGTTCGTGGCGAACTACCCGGGCGTGTTCATGTACCACTGCGGCACGCCGATGGTGCTCGAGCACATCGCCGCGGGCATGTACGGCGCCGTGGTCATCGAGCCGCGCGACGGCTATCCGACCAAGGTGGACCGCGAGTACGTGGTGATCCAGAGCGAGCTCTACACCAAGCCGCACCCGCAGAACCTGCGCCACGAGGGCGTGCCGGTGCACGTGCTCGACACGGAGAACCTGCGCGCCGCGCGGCCCAACCACACCGTGTTCAACGGCGTGCACGACGGCATGATCAAGCGCCCGCTCAAGGCCGAGCCGGGCGAGCGCGTGCGCCTGCACGTGCTCAACGTCGGGCCCAGCAAGACCTCGAGCTTCCACGTCGTCGGCACGATCTTCGACCGCGTGTGGTTCGAGGGCAACCCCGACAACCAGTTCCGCGGCATGCAGACCGTGCTGCTCGGCTCCTCGAACAGCGCCACCGTGGAGCTCATGATCCCCGAGCCCGGCTCCTACATCATGGTCGACCATCACTTCGCCAACGCCTCGCAGGGCGCGATCGGCCTGATCGAGGCCGGCGTCAAGGCCGAGGAAGCCTCGACCGAGCACCACAACATCGCCGCCTCCGCGGTGCCGCCGGATGTCGAGGCGGCGCGCGCCAAGACCGACTTCGAGTCGAAGTGCGTCGCCTGCCACGCGATAGCGGGCGGCGAGGGCAAGAAGCTCGGCCCCGATCTCGCCGGCGTGACGAAGCGCCGCAGCGAGGATTGGCTGGTGCGGTTCCTGCGCGCGCCCGAGCAGATGCTCGCCACCGACCCGGACGCGAAGGCCCTGCTGGAGAAATACAAAGTGCCGATGCCGAACCAGAACCTCTCCGAGGCCGAGATCCGCGGCTACCTCAAGTACTTCAAGTTCCTCGACTCGGACCCGCAGGCGATGAAGCACTGATCAGCCGATTCGTAGGGTGGGCCATTGGCCCACCCTACGCGGCGATCGCGTGGACCTCGGCGGCGACGCCCGTAACGCGCCCGTGATCCGCGAGCGGCGCCTCGGCGTCCATCGCCACCCAGTCGACGAGCGGCAGCACCTCGGCGAGGCGTCGCGGCACGATGCCCGCGGTATGGAGTCCGATGCAGTAGCCCATCGCCTTTACCTCGCGCATCGCCGCGGCGAGCGCGCGCTGCTGCGTGGGCGCACCGCCGCTGAACACCACCGCATCGAGCAGGCCGCGGCGCTTCTCGAGGAAGGCGCGCACCTCGTCCCAGGGGATCTCGCGCGCGCCGCGCGCGGCCTGCAGCTCCGGGTTGTGGCAGTAGCCGCAGCGCCAGGCGCAGCCCTGGCAGAAGACCACCGCGGCGAGCTTGCCGGGATAGTCTGCGGCTGAGAGCCGCGTCAGGCCGCCAACGCGGAGCACTTCTCCTCCTCGAAGAAGCGCCGCTCGTGGAACTCGCCCTCCTTGCCCTTGTTGAAGGAGGCGACGGGGCGGTGATAGCCCATGACGCGCGTCCAGATCTCGCAGGCCGCGGCGCACCGCGGGCAGGTCTCGTGCTCGCCCTGCAGGTAGCCGTGGCTCGGGCAGATGGAAAACGTCGGCGTCACCGTTATGTAGGGAAGCCTGAAGCGCGAGAGCGCGCGGCGCACGAGCGCCTTGCACGCCTCGGGCGAGCTCACGCGCTCGGTCATGTACAGGTGCAGCACCGTGCCGCCCGTGTGCTTCGCCTGCAGCGCCTCCTGGCGCTCGAGCGCCTCGAAAGGATCGTCGGTGAAGCCGACCGGCAGCTGGGAGGAGTTGGTGTAGTAGGGCAGCTCCGCCGTGCCCGCCTGCAGGATGCCGGGGTAGCGCTTGCGGTCTTCCTTGGCGAAGCGGTACGTGGTGCCCTCGGCCGGCGTCGCCTCGAGATTGTAGAGATGCCCCGTTTGCTCCTGGAACTCGACCATGCGCGCGCGCACGTGATCGAGCAGCCGGCAGGCGAACGCGTGGCCCCATTCACTCGTGATGTCGTGCTCGCCGCCGGTGAAGTTGCGGATCATCTCGTTCAGCCCGTTCACGCCAAGGGTCGAGAAGTGGTTTCTCAGCGTGCCGAGGTAGCGCCTGGTATAGGGAAAAAGGCCCGCGTCCATGTGGCGCTGGATCACCTTGCGCTTCACCTCCAGGGTGGCGCGGCCGATCTCGAGCGGCTGGTCCAGCCTTGCGAACAGCCTTTCCTCGTTTTCCCTGAACAGAAAGCCCAGCCGCGCGCAGTTGATCGTCACCACGCCCACCGACCCGGTCTGCTGCGCCGAGCCGAACAGGCCGTTGCCGCGCTTCAGGAGCTCGCGGAGATCGAGCTGCAGCCGGCAGCACATCGAGCGCACCATGTGCGGCTCGAGGTCCGATTTGACGAAGTTCTGGAAGTACGGCAGCCCCTACTTCGCCGTCATGGCGAACAGCGCCTGCGTGTTCGGCCCGTCCCGGTCGAAGTCCTTGGTGATGTTGTAGGTCGGGATGGGGAAGGTGAACACGCGTCCCTTGGCGTCGCCCGCGGTCATCACCTCGATGTAGGCGCGGTTGATCAGCGCCATCTCCGGGGCGAGCTCGCCGTAGGTGAACGGCATCTCCTCGCCGCCGATCACCGGCGCCTGGTCCTCCCAGAACGACGCCATCTCGGAGGATCTGCGCTCCAAGCTTCTCCGCTGGCGCCAGGAGGGAAGACAGGGCCCCTCCCCCGTCTTGGCGGGTTTTCCGTGCACCACCAGGTGCGGGTGGGCGGGGAGTATGCCGAGGGCAGAAAGAAGCTCGCCGGCACCATGCTCCGTGCGCCAATGTCGTTGGACAAGATGACCTACGACGCCGAGACCGGGACGGTCATCTACCGCTCGAAGATGCACGCGGGACTCAAGCGCAACTTCCTGCGCCTGCTCGGCGTGGAAGCGCTCGCGCGCTACATCATCGACGAGGTGCAGGACGTGTACCGCCTGCAGGGTGTGAAGATCAACGACAAGCATATCGAGGTGATCGTGCGCCAGATGCTGCGCCGCGTGCAGATCGAGGACCCGGGCGAGACCGGCTTCATCCAGGGCGAGCAGGTGGAGCGCGCCGAGCTGCTCGAGGAGAACGAGAAGGCGGAGAAGGAAGGCAAGAAGCCCGCGACCTTCTCCTACATGCTGCTCGGCATCACCAAGGCGTCCCTGTCTACCGACTCGTTCATCTCCGCGGCCTCGTTCCAGGAGACGACGCGCGTGCTGACCGAGGCCGCGATCATGGGCAAGCGCGACGGTCTGCGCGGACTGAAGGAGAACGTGATCGTCGGGCGCCTCATCCCCGCGGGCACGGGCATGGCCTACCACAAGATCCGCAAGGATCAGGCGGCCGAGCCGCCGCTGCTGGAGATCCCGGCGGCGGAAGAAACGCCCGCGACCGAGGCGACGACCGCCAGCGGCAGTTAGCGCTAGACCCGGTACAAGGCGCGCTGGTCGCGGCGGAACGCGATCGGCTGCGCCTGCGGGTCCGCGAGCGGCCGGCCGAGGCTGATGCGGCCACTGCCGTGCAGCACGGTTTCCCCGCGCAGCACGCGCGCTTCGCCGGGCGCGCCATCGAGCGCCACGTAGGTGCCGTTGGCGCTGCGATCGATGAGCTTGAAGCGCATCGTGTCCACCTCAACAACAGCATGATTGCGGCTGGCATAGTCGTCCGCGACCACGATGTTGTTGCCCGCGTCGCGTCCCAAGGACAGGCGCGGATTGAACGCGTTCAGCCGATGCATGGCGCCGCCGAAGTGAAACTGCAGCGCGCCCTCGTCCGCCGGCAGCACGCCGACCGCAGTCGGGTTCACGTTGGTGTCTCCAGTACGGTCGGTCTGCCACCGGATCTCGTGCACCAGCGACTGGCGATCGTCGCCCTTTAGGCGCGCCGCGTAGGCCGCGCGGGCGCAGGCACGCAGCGGCGCCGACAGGCGGTCTACTACGCCCTGGGTGGCAAGAATCTGGTTGGTGCGCGCGATCGCCGCCAGGTAGGCGGCGACGTTGACGATGGTGCCGAACATGTCGTCACCCTCGACGATCACGGAGCCGTAGCTGATGCCCGAATGCACCCGCAGGGGCTGCGCCGGGGCACGCACCGCCGCCATTTGTGCGTGCAGTGCGCCCATGGCGAGCACCGCGCGGTCGGCGTCGGGAAAGGCGCACATCACCCCGTCGCCCAGCGTTTTCACGATATGCCCGTCGTGTGGCGGCAGCGCCGCCGCCACCCGGCCGTAGAACGTGTGCATTAGGTCGCGCGCGGCTGCGTCGCCCAGTTCGCGAAACAGGCGCGTGCTGTCCGCAAGATCTGCAAAAGCGATAGCGTGATCGCGGGTTTCTCTCAATGTCTGCTCGTTTGCAGGCGACGGGAAATGATACAGGCGCCGGGCACCCGGCCCCGTGAACCGTTGCGCATATAATTGCCGCCATGGGCAAGCTGGAAAAGCTGAAAGCCGCTTCCGCCAAGCGATAGGCAATTCGATCTCACGCGATTCGCGCGTCCGGGCGGTCGCCGTGGTGGTGAGTCGATCAGGCGGTTTCCGGTCTTTGTGCGTAGGGGAATTCTGTCAGTCTGCTCCTCCGATCGGTGTTTCTCCCAGTGAAATCGGTGGGCGTGATGGGCGATGGGCGCACCTATGAGTACGTCGTCGCCCTGCGCGCGGTGCAGACCACCGACTTCATGACCGCGCACTGGGCGCCGCTGCCGCACGAGCTGCTCGCGAAAGTGTCCAACCGCATCATCAACGAAGTGCGCGGCATCAACCGCGTGGTGTACGACGTCTCGAGCAAGCCGCCCGCGACGATCGAGTGGGAGTAGGGGGCAACGCCAGCGGAACCGGTACGCTGACGGCTATCAAACTGGAATGGAACGCGCATGACCGTGCCGCGTCGGGTCGTGACGGGAAAGTTGGGTTTCTGGCTGGCATTCGCCGCCCTTGCCGCGGCCGTTTCAGGCGGCGCCTATTAATTCGCGCATGTCTCCCCCAAGAGCGGCGCCTCGGGCACGGCGTCGGCGCAACCGGCGGACCTCGCGAAGACGTCCCTGCGGGCCGTTGCGGTCGAGGCGGCGCGCGTGACGATCGACACGGTAGTCGAGGATCTGCAGGCGGTGGGCACGCTGCGCCCCAACGAGGCGGTGACCGTGGTGCCCGAAATTGCCGGACGCGTCGAGCGCATCGGCTTCCGCGAGGGCCAGGCGGTGAAAGCCGGCGACGTGCTGGTCGAGCTCGACGCCTCGATCCTCGAGGCCGAGCGCGCCAAGGCGCGCTCGGATCTCACCCTCACGCGGGCTAACCACGAGCGTGCGATCACCCTGGCGGGCCAGGGCATGGGCACCATGCGGGCGCGCGACGAAGCGCTGGGCGCGTTCCAGGCGGCCGAGGCCAATCTCGCACTGGCCGAGGCGCGACTCCAAAAAGCCACGCTCCGGGCGCCGCTGTCCGGGATCGTGGGGCTGCGTTCGGTCAGCGTCGGCGCCTATGTCGCGCCCGGCGAGCGCATTGTCGAGCTCGCCGACATCGACCCGATCAAGCTGGATTTCCGGGTTCCGGAGCTTGCCCTGTCGAGCGGCGCGAAAACGCGCTGCTGGTGCCCGAATCCGCGATCTTCGTCAGGGAAGACAAACAATTCGTCTACCGCGTCGTCGACGGCCGCGCCGTGCGCACCGCGGTGGTGCTCGGCCAGCGCCGTCCCGGCTACGTCGAGATCCGCAGCGGCCTCGCGAGCGACGCCCTGGTAGTGACCGCCGGACAACAGCAGGTACGCGAAGGAGCGCGCCTGGAAGTTGCGCCGCCCGCGGCCCTGCCGGGCTGAGGAAGCTGAAATGGGGCTGTTCGGGTTCTTCATCCGCCGGCGGGTCTTTTCGACGGTGATGAGCCTGCTCGTGGTGCTGGTCGGGCTGGTGTCCTACTCGCGGCTCACCGTGCGGGAATACCCGAACATCGACGAGCCGATCGTCTCGGTGAGGACCGAGTACCTCGGCGCCAGCGCCGAGATCGTCGAGAGCCAGGTGACCCAGGTACTCGAGGGCTCGATCGCCGGGATCGAGGGCATCGAGACGCTGACCTCGAGCAGCCGGTCCGAGGAAAGCCGCATCACGGTGCGCTTTCGCCTGGGCACCGATCCCGATGTCGCGGCGAGCGACGTGCGCGACCGCGTGGGGCGCGTGCGCGGCCGGCTGCCCGCGGAGATCGAGGAGCCGGTGATCGCCAAGGTCGAGGCCGACGCCCAGGCGATCATCTTCATCGCGTTCACGAGCAACCGGCACAGGCAGATCGAGATCTCGGATTACGCCGACCGCTACGTCCGCGACCGGCTGCAGAACCTGCCGGGCGTCTCGGAGGCGAGGATCTTCGGCGAGCGGCGCTACGCGATGCGCATCTGGCTCGACCGCGCGCGGCTGGCCGCCCAGGACCTGACGGTGCAGGAGGTCGAGAACGCGCTTCGCCAGCAGAACGTCGAGGTGCCCTCGGGGCGCATCGAGAGCCTCGAGCGCGAGTTCACGGTGCTGTCGCGCACCGGGCTCAGCACGCCCGGGCAGTTCCGGCAGATCGTGGTCAAGGACGCGAACGGGTTCCCGGTGCGCCTGGGGAGCCTCGCCAGGGTCGAGGTGGGTCCGCAGGACGAGCGCCGCGTCACCCGCTTCAACGGCGAAAGCTCCGTGATCATCGGCATCGTCAAGCAGGCGACCGCCAATCCGCTGGACGTTTCCAACGAGTTGCGCAAGATGATGCCGCAGCTGGTGAGCGACCTGCCGGCGGGGATGAACGCGAAGATCGCCTACGACCGGTCGATCTTCATCGACCGGTCGGTCGAGGCGGTGTACATCACGATCGCCGAGGCGCTCGCGCTGGTGGTGCTGGTGATCTTCCTGTTCCTGCGCACTGCGCGCGCCACGATCATCCCGCTGGTGACGATCCCGGTGTCGCTCATCGGCGCCTTCGCGCTGATGGACCTGCTCGGCTTCTCGATCAACACGCTGACGCTGCTGTCGATGGTGCTGGCGATCGGGCTGGTGGTCGACGACGCCATCGTGGTGCTCGAGAACATCCACCGCCACATCGAGGAAGGCATGGAGCCGATGCAGGCGGCGATCCGCGGCATGGGCGAGATCTCGAGCGCCGTCATCGCCATGACGCTCACCCTCGCGGCGGTCTATGCGCCCGTCGCCTTCGCGCCGGGGCGGACCGGGACGCTGTTCGCCGAGTTCGCGCTCACGCTGGCGGGAGCGGTGCTCGTCTCGGGCGGCGTCGCGCTGACCCTCACCCCGATGATGTGCTCGCGCCTGCTGCGCCCCCACGAGTCGCACGGGCGCTTCTATAACTTCCTGGAGCGCGGACTGCTCGCCCTCAACCGCGGCTACCGCCGCGCGCTCGCGGCGACGCTGCGCGTCCGACCGCTCGTGGTGCTGGTGGCCCTCGCCGTCGCCGGCGCGAGCTATTTCCTGTTCACCGGCCTGAAATCCGAGCTGGCGCCCATCGAGGACCGGGGCGTGCTCTTCACCGCCGGCAATGCGCCGGAGGGTTCGACCGTTGATTTCACCAGCCGCTACGCCGGGGAGTTCGAGGCGCTGATCGCGCAGGTGCCCGAGGTGGAGCACTCCTTCGTCATCGTCGGCTCGCAGGCAGTGACGGAGCTCATCTCCTTCTCGCAGCTCTAGCCCTGGGAAGCGCGCAGCCGCACCCAGATGGATATCGTGCGGGACATCCAGCCGAAGCTCAACCGGATCGCCGGCGTGCGCGCCTTCGCCAACAACCCCGGCTCCTTCGGGCAGAGCGCGCGCAGCAAGCCGGTCGAGTTCGTCATCCAGACTTCCGAAAGCTACCAGAAGCTCGACGAATACGTCGATCTGCTGCTCGCCGAGGCGGAAAAGTATCCGGGCCTGATCAATCTCGACAGCGACCTGCGCCTCGACAAGCCCCAGATCGAGGTCGAGGTCGATCGCGAGCGCGTCGCCGACACCGGCGCCGGCGTGCTCACCGTCGGGCGCACCCTCGAAACCCTCCTTGGCGGCCGCCAGGTGACGCGCTTCACGCAGAACGGCGAGCAGTACGACGTCATCGTCCAGGTCGCGCCGGCTGACCGCCGCACGCCCGGGGACCTCGACGCCATCTACGTCCGCGGACCGACCGGAGCGATGCTACCGCTCTCGAACCTCGTCCGGACGAGGGAGACCGTGGCGCCCAAGGAGCTCAACCGGTTCAACCAGTTCCGCTCGGCGACCATCACCGGCAACACTGCGCCGGGCTACTCGCTCGGCGAAGGGCTCGCTTTCCTCGCGCAAGCGGCCGAGCGCGTGCTGCCGCCCGCCGTGCGCCATGACTACGCCGGCCAGTCGCGGGAATTCAAGGATGCGGAGTCGAGCCTCGTCTTCATCTTCGTCCTGGCGCTCGGCTTCATTTTCCTGGTGCTCGCCGCCCAGTTCGAAAGCTTCGTCGATCCGCTGATCATCCTGCTGACGGTGCCGCTGTCGATGACAGGGGCGCTGCTCGCGCTGCATCTCACCGGCGGCACGCTGAACATCTACAGCCAGATCGGCCTCGTTACGCTGATCGGCCTCATCAGCAAGCACGGCATATTGATCGTGCAGTTCGCCAACCGCCTGCAGGACGAGGGCCGGGCGCTGCGCGAAGCGGTGATCGAGGCCGCGGCGCTGCGGCTGCGCCCCATCCTGATGACCACCGGCGCCATGGTGGCAGGGGCGATCCCCCTCGCCATCGCCGCCGGCGCGGGCGCCGAGAGCCGGCACGCGATCGGCTGGGTGATCGTCGGCGGCATGACGTTCGGCACGCTGCTCACGCTGTTCGTCGTGCCGACGGCGTACACGCTCCTTGCCCGCGACCGGGCGAGCTCGCCCGAAGCACGCTTGAAGGCCGCTTGAGGCAAGAAAGGCCTTGCGGCAGACCGACCGTGATCGAGCGGGAGTAGGGCGCGTGGACGCCGATTTCGACGCCGCGAGAATGCGCGAGTCGCTGCGCCTCGCGGCGCGCGCCGGCCGGGCTGCGACTCCCGCGGCGATGACCCGAAGCTCGACAATAGCGAGTGGCGCTGCTTCACCGGATCGCGGTACGATCCGATGACTCCGGGATCACCGCACGCCGGCTTTTTCCTCCGTCGTCGCGTAGTACTCGCGCAGGACCTCGAGCACCTCGGGCCGCGAAAACTCGGCCGGCACCGCGCTTCCCTCTGACAGCCACTTCCGGAGCTGCGTGCCCGAGACCTGCAAGCGGTCGGCGTCGCCGTGCGCGCAGGTGCGCCCCGACGCCATGCCGCCGCACTTGTAGCACCAGAACGTCACGTCCATCTTGAGCGCGTGCGTCTCGAGCGCGCCGGGCGGGATCTCGTCGAAGATGCGGTGCGCGTCGAACGGCCCGTAGTAGCTGCCCACGCCGGCATGGTCGCGGCCGACGATCTGGTGCGAGCAGCCGTAGTTCTGGCGAAACAGCGCGTGCAGCAGCGCTTCGCGCGGCCCGGCGTAGCGCATGTCGAGCGGATAGCCCGCCTGCACCACGGTGCCCGGCCGGAAGTACTTTTCCATCAGCACGCCGATGGCGCGCGTGCGCACCTCGGCCGGAATGTCGCCGGGCTTGAGGGCGCCGAGCAGCGAGTGCACCAGCACGCCGTCGCAGGTTTCGATCGCCACCTTGGCCAGGTACTCGTGCGAGCGGTGCATGGGGTTGCGCGTCTGAAACGCCGCCACGCGCGACCAGCTCAGCCGCTCGAACTCGGCGCGCGTCTCGGCGGGCGTCATGAACAGCGCCCCGTAGCGCGCCTTGAAGCCGCCGTCGGAGAGCACCTTCACCGGCCCCGCGAAATTGACTTCGCCCTGCTCGATCACCATCTTCACGCCCGGATGCCCGGGGTCGACGGTGCGAAACACCGACCTGCACTCGTACGCCTTGTCGATCGCATACTTTTCCGTGACCTTCATGGTGGCGAGCGGCGCGCCGTCCTCGGGGTCGGCCAGCGTGATTTCCGCGCCGGTCTTGATGCCCTCGGCCGCCGCTTTGTCGCTGGACAGCGTGATCGGGATCGGCCAGAAGAGACCCGCCGCAGTCCGGTACCCGTCGCACACGCCTTGCCAGTCGGCGCGCGTCATGAAGCCCGCGAGCGGCGTGAAGCCGCCGATGCCGAGCATGATCAGGTCGCCCTTTTCGCGCGAGCTGACGCGCAGCCTCGGCAGCGAGCCGGCGCGCGCACGCTCCGCGGCGAGCGCCTCGCCGGCGAACATCAGCGGTTTGAGCGGTCCTCCACCGTGAGGCCGGACCAGGCCGGGCATTACCGCGACGATCCGGATGCGCCGGCGCCAGGCCGCGGTCCCGCTGCGGGAGCGCAAGCGGCGGCAACCGGGTCGCGCCCGCCTGCGCGTATCCACCGGGCAGCCAGGATCCAGATCCCGACTGCGATGGCGACGATCACAACGGATCCGACCCATCCTTGCGCGGATACCTCAGCGAGGCCCCCGTGCGTTAGTCGCCATCCCAGCGAGAGGACGCCGAACGTGCCAAACATGATCATCACAGGCGCGACAAAGCACGTGATGCCGTCGTCCGATGCGAACCACAGGGTTGGGCGATATCGGCACACCAGGGATAGCAGTCCGGCGATGAGTACAACCACGCATAGTGATGCAACTGTAAGCATGGTAAACATGAATTGATCCTCCTTTCGAACAGCCCGACCGGACGTCTGGTGCCACCAGGATGAGGCCACCGAGCACTGCGAGCGCCAGTTTAATCGCGATCGGGCCGCAATGGACAGCCAGGGAACTCAATCCGCGTTTGGCCCGATTTTTCTCGGCATGGTCTGCGATGCCGGGGTAAGCCGAGGGCGCGCGTGGCGCGAGGGCCGCGATTGCGGCCCCGCCTACGGGTCGGCGGCGGGCGTTAACCCGCGTTCGCCGCGGCGAGGATCGACGCCGCGGCGTCCGCCAGCACCTGGCAGCCGAGCACGATGTCATCGTCCCGGCTGTCTTCGGCGAAATCGTGGCTGATGCCGCCGATCGAGGGAATGAACAGCATCGCCGCGGGCAGGCTCGCGGCGACGATGCCCGCGTCGTGAAACGCCCCGCTCGGCATGCGCGTCCATTTGCCGGGCACATGGCGCGCCGCGGCCGTCGCAAGGTGCTCCTGCAGGCCCGGGTCCATGCGCGTCGGGGCAATCGGCGCGCGGGCGCGTGCCGCCTCGATCTTCACCCCGCCTCGCCCGTTGATTTCCGCCACCAGGCGCTCGGCGATCTTCTCGAATGCATCGAGCGGCGCATCCGAGGCGTCGCGGAACTGCAGATCAAGCTCGGCGTAGCCCGGCACAATCGAGGTCGCGTTCGGTTCGATGCGCGCGCGACCCATGGTCCAGACGCTGCGTTCGGCCGCCGCCTTCGGAAATTCCTGGTTGATGCGGTACGCCAGCTCGTAGAGCGCGCCGGAGGCGTCGCGGCGACGCGACATCATGGTGGTGCCTGCGTGGTTCTGCTGGCCGCGGAACGTAAAGCGCATGCCGCGCAGCCCGACGATGCCGGTCACGACGCCGATCCGCTGGCCCGCATCTTCAAGATGCGGGCCCTGCTCGATGTGCGCCTCGAGAAAGCCTGCGTAGCGTTCGGGCGCAAGCCGTTGCCGCGGCGCTCCGGCGAGCCCGGCCTCGTGCAGCGCCTGCTCGAGCGTGACGCCGTCGCGATCGACCGCGCCGCGTTCCAACTCCGGGGTAAGCGCGCCGGTAAGCGAGCGGCTGCCGAGGCAGCCGACGAAGCGCGACTCCTCGTCCTGGAACGAAACCGCGTCCACGGCGAGCGCACGGCTGGCCGTATCCTCGGCGAGCGCGCGCACCACTTCGAGCGCGTAGATCACCCCCAGCGCGCCGTCGAGCCAGCCGCCGGTGGGCTGAGTATCCGAGTGTGAGCCGATCAGGAGCGCCTTGCCCGGCCTCAACGAGCGGCCAATCACGTTGCCCGCGCCGTCGATCCTCGCCTCGAGCCCAGCCTCCTCGAACCGGCGCTCGAGCCAGCGCCGCGCCTGCATGTCGGCGGCGCTGAAGGCCGGCCGCACCACCCCGCGGCCGCTGGCGCCGATCGCGCGCAGGGCTCGCAGGTCCGAAAGCAGGCGCTCGGGTTGAATGCTGGGCATGGCTTGTCCTTCACTGGAAATTGAGGTTGAATCCTAGACGACGGCGCCGGGAACCGTCGTCATCGGCCAGATGCGCGAAAAGGGCGGCGTAGCATGCTCTATATGAAGTGGTGATGTCACCACTGCTCAAGGAGGAACGGTCAATGAAACCAGAAACTGAAACGAAGGTTAAGTATGGCGTTTGGGGCCTGATTTTGGGGGCAGTGATCGCGATGATCGTCGGCTTCGCTTGGGGAGGTTGGTTAACCAGGGGCTCGTCCCAAGAGATGACCGACGCGGCGCTCTTGACGACTCGGGCGGCGATCTGCGTCGCTCAATTTGCCAAGGCCCCGAACTATGAAGCGAGACTCAAAGAATTGCAGGCGACAAGTACGTGGGAGAGAGCAGGATTCATTGAAAAAGGCGGCTGGGACAAGATGCCCGGGGAAGCAAAAGCGAGTAGCTACACTGTAAGCCGCGCATGCGCTGACGGGCTTGAAGTTCTGGCGGCAAAATAGGTTAGGCTCGCTTCAGGCTTCCGCGCCCTTCAGCTCGACTCGGTTGCTCTCCGGATCGAGTGCATAGATCGAGACGCTCGCGCCTTCAGCACCAAGGCGCGGGCCACCCTCGCTGACCCGCGCGCCGCCACCGCCAGAATCCGGATATCCTGCTCGTCGACCCGCACTTCGGAGTGGACCGATCCATCGGTGAGTTGGCGAACGCGAGTAAGCCGGCATAGGATGAGCGCCGCGAATTCGAACCTGACGCCAGAGGATTTCGACTGGCCGCGCAAGATGAAGGGGGCTGCCGATGCGACACGGGGTTCGCCGCCCGTTCCAATGGAAATCGCGAGTAGGCTTCGCACGTTCGGCTTCGTAACGCGGAATGGACCGGGCGGTCTCGCGATTACAGATCGAGGACGCGGAGCGTTGCTGGAACAAGACATGCGGGACGCCGAAGACCGCTGAATTCTCACCGAGATTTGCCCATGAAAAGCGCGGCTCAAATTCTTAAGTCCAAATCCGATCAGACCGTCCAGAGTGTCGCGCCCTCGACCTCGGTGTTTGACGCCCTCAAGCCAAGGCAGAGAAAAACATCGGCGCGCTTCTGGTGATGGCAGAGAAGAACATCGGCGACCTGGTGAAAGACATCATCTCGGAGCAGCGATTCACCATCCAGCAACTCGAGCACTACATCATGGGCAACCAGGGCTGGGCGCGGGCGACGGATACTTGCAGCGCCGGATACTCGGGGCAGATATCGAAATGCGGCCGACGATGGGCGCCGCGCGACTCGTCTTCAGCATCCACCGCTAAATCCTTACTGCGCCAAAACGCGGGCCAGAACCAGCAGGCCCACGTCGATGGGCTTCGACTTGCCAGCGACATCGGCAAGCGGCGTGGCGACCAACTCATTGCCGAGCAGGCCGACCATCATGCCCGGTGCACCGCGAGCGAGCTGATCCACCGAAGCCGCGCCCAGGCGAGTGGCGAGCACGCGATCGAACGCGGAAGGGACCCCGCCGCGCACGACGTGCCCGAGCGTGGTGACCCGCAGCTCGAAGCCGATCGTGTCACGGTGCGCGGCGAAATGCCGCATCATCGCCGGCGCGCCGTGCCGCGCGCCTTCGGCGACCACGACGAGCGCATGGGTCTTGCCGCGCTGGTACGCGGCGCGAAGGCGTTCGACAACCTCCTGCGGCTCGACCTCGCGCTCGGGGATCGCGATCACCTCGGCGCCGCCGGCGATGCCCGCCATCAGGGCGATGTGGCCGCAGTGGCGACCCATGGTTTCGACCAGAAACGCACGCTGGTGCGACGAGCCGGTGGTGCGCAACCGATCGATCGCTTCAAGGGTGATATTCACCGCCGTGTCCACGCCGATCGTTACGTCCGTTCCGTACACGTCGTTGTCGATGGTGGAGGCCACGCCCACGACCGGGAAGCCGTGGCGGGCGAGCAGGCTGGAGCCGGTCTGCGAGCCGCCGCCGCCAATCACCACCAAAGCGGTGATCTTGCGCCGCGCAAGGATGCGCAGCGCCTTGGCGGGGCCTGCGTCTTCGCGGAACTCCGGGCAGCGCGCGCTACCGAGCACGGTGCCCCCGCGCTGGATGATTCCGCCAACGTCGCGGGCGTGCAGTGGCTCCATGTTGTCGGCGAGCAATCCGGTGAAGCCGTTACGCACGCCGTAGACCTCCCAGCCCTGCGCAAGCGCTGCACGCGTCGCCGCGCGTACCGCCGCATTCATTCCCGGCGCATCGCCTCCGCTGGTGAGAATTCCGATCCTTTGCATCGTCGCAGTGTACAGCGTGGGAGATGACGCATCGCGGCAGTACGCACCGACATCAACCTGTGGACTGACCGAGTTCGTTATCGGAGCCGATCATGATGCCCTCGATCTGCTGCCACAAGCTGGCCCCGCGCACAGGCGAGGCGAAAGACCATAGGTGCTGGCGAACGGTTGGCATCACCACTGGCCGAAAATCCTGCCGCAGGAGCGGATCGTACTCGAGCGCTCTGCGCTCGAGGCAGATTACGTCCTCTGCGGAGACGGCTGGTGCCGTCCGCTCGAGCAGTTCCTGCCGCGCGCGCAAGCGCCCAGCGTTGAACTTTATCTGTGCGGCGCTGCGCCTTCGGTTCGCCGCATTCGGTGAACGCGCCGCCGTGGCCGCCCAGTGGGCGCAGCCTGCCCCTTGTCGGGTACAACTAGTGCCCGCACGGTCCCTCGGCTAGACTTTGTCCGGCGTCAGGATCCCGCGCAAAAGACCCCATCCGGCAGGAGGAACACACCATGGCCGACGAGCAGCCTGAGAAAACCCCGCTCGAAAAACTCAAAGTCGTCGTTTCGCAGGTGAAGGAGATGGAGCATTACGCGCGCAACAATATGGAGACGCTCTCCGAGATCTGGTTGCTGCTCGAGGACGAATTCAAGAAGCGCAAGATGCTCGCCGAACGCGCCAACGACCTGCTCAAGGCGGAGGGCGCACTGGAAGAGCTGCTCAAGAAGGTGATCGAGGAGTTCGAAAAGGAGTGCTCCGAGCTGGAGAAGAAGAAGGCCTGAGCCGCGCCGGATTGCAAGCGGCGTTGAGCTCGATGCGACGCGCGCGGGCCCGCGCCGCGCGACGCGCGCTCGGCAAGGTTGCGACCATCGCATGAAGGTCCTGGTCGTCGGCGGCGGCATCATGGGGCTGAGCTGCGCGACGGCGCTCGCGCGGGACGGTCACGCCGTCACGCTGCTCGAGCAGGGTCCCCTGCCAAATCCACTCGCTTCGTCCGTCGACCGGAATCGCCTGATCCGCTACCCCTATGGCGCGCAGGAGGGCTATACACGCATGGTCGGGGAGGCCTTCGGCGCCTGGGAGCGGCTCTGGCGCGACCTGGGCGAGTGCCATTACGTCGAGACCGGCACGCTCGCGCTGTCCTCCGGCGACGACGACTGGGCCGCGCGAAGCGATGTAGCGCTCGAGCGCTGCGGCATCGCGCATCGCCGGCTCGACGACGCCGAGCTCGAGGCGCGCGTGCCGATGCTCAACCCGGCCGGCGTAACCGAGGCGATCTATCTTGCAAGCGGCGGTTTCCTGCGCGCCGCCGAGATCGTCGCTGCGCTCGCCGCGCATTTGCCGAATCGGGGCGTGAGCGTGCTCCAGGGGGCCGAGGTCGTCGGACTCGACGCGGCAACGGCACGCGTCGTCCTGCGAAATGGCCGCGAGCTTGAGGCAGACCGGCTGATCGTTGCGGCCGGCCCGTGGACGCCGAAGCTCGTACCGGCACTCGCGCCGCGCGTCACCGCTTCGCGCCAGCTGGTGGTGTATCTCCAGCCGCCGGGCGCTTGGGCGCGCGCGTGGGCGATCGCACCGACCGTGCTCGACATCGGCGCCGACGCCGGCTTCTATGCGGTTCCGCCGCGCGGCGGGCTCGGCCTTAAGGTGGGCGATCACCGCTTCTCGCTGCGAGGCGATCCGGATCGCGACCGCGCCGCAACCGAGCAGGAGGCAGAGGCGATTGCGCGCGCCTGCGCCCATCGCTTCCGCGACTTCCCCCGCTACCGCAAGCTCGAGGCAAAGACCTGCTTCTACGACGTGAGCGAGGGCGAGCGCTTCCTCGTCGAGCCGCTCGGCGAGCGCGCTTGGGTGCTGAGCGGGTTCTCCGGGCACGGCTTCAAGTTCGGTGCGCTGATCGGCGAGCGCGTAGCCGATGCAATCGCCGATCGCATCGGGGCGCACGCACTCACGCAGTGGGCGGCCGGCCAGGCGGAGGGTTGAGCCGGAAGGCGGGCCGCCCGGCGTCGCCACGCTTTCCGGCCTGGGCCTGACGCGACAGCGGATCGTTCTGCGAGAATCCGGGCATGGGCCTTCTGGTCAAGGGCGTCTGGCGCGATCAGTGGTACGACACGAAAAGCTCGGGCGGTCGCTTCGAGCGTTCGCGCGCCGCGTTCCGCAACTGGGTGACGCGCGACGCTGCTCCGGGGCCGAGCGGGGCGGCAGGTTTCGCGGCCGCGCCGGGACGCTACCATCTCTACGTCAGCTTCGCATGCCCGTGGGCGCATCGCACGCTCGTCATGCGAGAGCTGAAGGGCCTGCAAGACCTGATATCGGTGTCGGTGGTTCACTGGCGCATGCTCAAATATGGCTGGACCTTCGAGCAGGGCGCTGGGGTCGTGCCCGATCCGATCCTGGGCGCCAAATACCTTCATCAGATCTACGTCGCGGCAGACCCGTCCTACTCGGGTCGCGTCACTACGCCGGTGCTGTGGGACCGGCTGACAGCAACGATCGTGAACAACGAATCTGCGGAGATTATCCGCATGTTCAACAGCGCCTTCGACCGACTCGGGGCGCGCTCCGGCGACTATTATCCCGAGGAGTTGCGCGGCGAGATCGACACGCTGAATGAGCGCATCTACGAGACAGTGAACAACGGCGTCTACAAGGCCGGCTTCGCGACGACGCAATCTGCTTACGAGGCGGCGCTGGGGCCGCTCTTCGAGTCGCTGGAGTGGCTCGAAGAGCGGCTCGCGCGGCGGCGCTACCTGTGCGGCGCGCGCGTGACGGAGGCCGACATTCGGCTACTGCCAACGCTGTTGCGTTTCGATTTGGTTTACTTCTCGCACTTCAAGTGCAACCTGCGACGCATCGCGGATTACCCCAATCTTAGCGGATACATGCGCGAGCTCTACCAGTTGCCGGGCGTAGCCGCGACCTTTGATGCAGGGCACGTGAAGCGGCATTACTACGAGAGCCACCGGACGCTGAACCCGAGCGGCATCGTGCCCGTGGGGCCCGAGATCGATTTCTCGGGTCCCCACGCGCGGGCGCACCTCGCCTGAGGGATCTACACGGCGATTAAGCGTTCAGCTCACGCTTTCCGCGCGCCGCGCTTTCGCGGCGGTCCAGCGCTCGAGCTTTTGCCTCGCGCCGTTTGTCGCCGGATCCATGGCGCTATCGTGGCCGGGCGTCTTGGCAGCGAGCTCGATCACGTAGCCGTTCGGATCGCGAAAGTAGATCGAGTGGATGAATTCATGGTCCGAGACGCCCCGGGTCTCGATGCCAGCCGCCTTGCCCCTGGCGAGCATGTCCTCGAGGGTCTTCGCATCGACCTCGAGCGCAATGTGCAGATCGTAGTCGTGCTGGTCCTTGAATTCGAAGGGCCTGTCCGGCGCTTCGAAAAACGCCAGGTAAGACCCATCGCCAAGCTCGTAGAAAGTGTGCAACGTTTCGGTCTTGCGCCCGCTCTTCGTTTCCTTGATTTCCAGGGTTCCGGCGAGCCGCAATCCCAGGAAATCCTCGTAGAAGCGGCGCGTCTGGTCCGAGTCGCGGCAGCGATAGGCGTTGTGGTGCAGTTTGCGAATCATGGTGGTCCTCAGCGTGATCGTGCCGCGCTCAAACGGCGACGAAGGATTTGTCCTTGAGCGAGCCGGCGAAGCCGTCGATGACCTCGTGCACCTTGGGCCAGCTCTTGAGGGCCTTCATGTTGCGCAGCCAACGCTCGACGTTCGGATAGGCCGTGAATTTGCACCGGATGACCCCGCCAAGCGCGATCATCTCGGCGCCCATATAGTCGGCAAGCGTGACCTTGTCGCCACAGAGGTAGGCCTTCTTCGGTCCGATCAGGTTCTGGTCGAGGATCTTGAGCCATCCCTCGGTTTTCCGCTTTCCCCAGTCGAGCGTACCGGATTGAATCTGGTCGCTCGGTCGCTTGTGGTGCGGAAACGTCTGCGGATAGATCAGCCCATAGGCAAAGTCCCGGTAGATGTTGGAGTTGAACCAGTCCATCATCTCGTTCACGCGCGCGCGCGCCTTGAGGTCCTTCGGGTAGGCGGGCGAGCCCGCCTTCTCGGCGAGGTACTTCAGGATGGCCGAGCTCTCGGTCAGCCGGAAATCGCCGTCCTCGAGAACCGGCACGAGGCAGTTGGGGTTGATCTTGGCGTACTCGGGCTTGAGATGCTCGCCGGTGAACAGGTCTACGAGCTTGTATTCGAGATCGATTCCCTGATCGGCGGCGAACAGCATGACGATGCGGCTGGTCGTTGATGCGGGATGATAGTAGAGCTTCATATCGGAGCCTCCTCTGCCGGTGGTTGAAGCGTTGCCGGAATGAAGTTTAGCCCGTCCTAGCAGGTTCGGGCGAGCGCGTCGTTATTGCCCTGCGGAAGGCTGTTCCACGGTTGGCACCACTTCCCGCAACGGCCGGTATTGCACCCGCATCTGGACCTGCTGGCGATAGAAATTCATCAGTTCGCGCGCCGCCGCGGCGCGCGCGATCACGCGTTTCTTTTGGCAGACATACGTAAAAGCTAATACAAGTACGAGCGCCGGTAGTCCCTGCATTCCCGCGAAGCCGGGCCGTACTGCCCGCAGACCTCCTCCACCAGCGTCTTGACGCGTTTGCCGGATCCGGCGCAGCCGTACAGCGAGTACACAGCGACGAGCATAAGGACCAAGGGAAATAGGCGCATCGGACGTCTCCGGAACTCGATTCCGATCGGACCATCCCGACGCGCTTCGGTTCAGTGTCATCCGGCGCCCCGATGCCTTGCAAGCGCGCCTTGATTCGGCGCGGATTCCGCGGCCCGTGACTCGGCAGGGTTCGCCTTGCGGTTTGCGTCGCCTGAGCCGACGTCACACAATAGGGTTCGAGTACCGCAGCCCGACTTTCGATGCCGACAACGCCCGATCCCGCCCGAAACACGGTTAACCAGATTGCACCCTGGCTAGTGTTGATCGCGACGCTTCCGGTCGACGATCCGGCGGTGCGCATCCGGGCGCTGCGCACGCTCGAGGCGCTCGGCGCCGCAGTGATGCGCGAGGGCGTGTTTCTGCTGCCCGAAATCTCCGCGACACGCCGCGCGCTCGAGCATCTCGGGGACTACCTTCGCCGCAACAGCGTAGCGACCCATCTGCTGCAGGTGGCCGCGGCGTCCGATTCGCAGCACGAGGCGCTCGCTGCACTGTTCGACCGCTCCGAGCGCTACGAAGCGCTGATCAAGGTGCTCGAGGGCCTGAGGCTTGGTTACGGCGTCTCCGATCCGGGCGCGATCTCGCGCGTGCTGCACAAGCAGCGGCGCGAGCTGGAAACGATTTCGGCGCTCGATTTTTTCCCCGGCACCGCACGCGAGCGCGCGCAGCAGGTGCTCGCCGAGGCCGAGCAGGCGGTGCACAAGCTGTTGTTTCCCACCGGCGCGCCGCGATTCCCGGAACGGCAGCGGCGCGTGCTCGGCGGAACCTGGGCGACGCGAAAACCGCTGTGGGCCGACCGGCTGAGCTGCGCGTGGCTCATCCGTCGCTTCATCGATCCCGAAGCGAACCTGCGCTGGCTCGACCAGGGCGAGCTCTGCCCAAAAGGCGCCATCGATTTCGCCTTCGACGGCGCGCGCTACGCGAACCGTGACGGGCGCGTGACCTTCGAGGAGATGGTGGACCAGTTCGGCCTGGCGAAGCATGTGGCGCTCGGCAGAATCGGCGCGATCGTGCGCTCGCTCGAGGAGCGCGACCAGCCGGTCCCGGAAGCCGCCGGGGTGCAGACGCTGCTGCTGGGCGGCAAGCGCCGCGCGACGAACGACGACGAGCTGCTGCGCGAGGCGGAGAAGACCTTCGACCTGCTGTTCGACGCCTACTGAACTCTGCAGCGCCCGTTAACGGCGCTTTTCACGCAGCTCCACCTCGTGACGAGCGCGCAGCTCCTTGAGCCGCGCCTCGACCGCGGAAAGCTGGTAGAAATCGCCGTCGCCCGCGGAACGCGCGAGCTGCAGCTGCTCGATCGCCGCGGGCAGGCTGCCTTGCAGGACGTAAAGCTCAGCCTGAGACTGGTGCTGCAGCAGGCGCTTGCCAAGCGCCGCATAGGTCTGCGCCTGCAGCCGGACGAGGTGCGCGTCACGCGGGTACAGGCGCAATTGTTCGGCGATCAGCGCGATCGCGGGCCCATTTCGCCCCGCCTCCTGAAGCGCGCTCGCGGTGTCGTAAGCGAGGAAACGCCGGTTCGGAAAGCGCGTCATGGCCTCACGCAGCGTCGCGAGTGCGGCCTCGCGCTCGCCAAGCGCGCGCTGCACCCGCGCGGCGAGCGATTCGAGCATCGGACTGGAGGACTTTGTCGCGCGCAGCCGCTCGAGCTCGGCGGCCGCCCGGCGCGGCTCCTTCGCCCGCAACAGCGCGCTCACCAGCCCATAGCGCGTCGCAGCCTCGTTCGCGTAGCGTCCGTCGCGCAACGCGGTCGAGATTTGAGTCACCGCGTCCTGCGCGTTGCCGCTTTCGGCACGCAGCTTTGCGCGCACCAGGTGGAATTCGAGGCTGTCCAGGCGCTGCCGATACGACAGAGTCGCGGCGCGGCCTTCCACGTCCGCAATGCGCTCGCTGGTGACCGGATGGGTGCGCAGGTAGCTCGGCACCGAGGCATCGTCCCCGACGCGCGTCTGGCGCTGCAGCTTGTCGAAGAACGCGCCCATGGCACGCGCATCGAACCCGGCATCGGAGAGCGTCTGCATGCCGATGCGGTCAGCCTCGCGCTCGAAATCGCGAGTGTAGCTGAGCTGAGACTGGATGCTGCCGGCCTGCACCGCCGCGACCGCGCCACCGGCCAGGTCGGGGCGCGAGCGCCCGAGCAGGATCGCCGCGGCGATTGCGACCATTGCCGGAATCGCATGCTGCTGCTGGGCGCCGATCAGGCGCGCGATATGCCGCTGGGTGACATGCGCGAATTCGTGCGCCAGAACCGCGGCAAGCTCGGATTCGCTTTCCGCCGCCAGCAGCAGCCCCGTATTCACGCCGATGAAACCTCCCGGCAGCGCGAACGCGTTGATCGACGGATCGCGCACGGCGAAGAATTCGAACTCCTGGCGCGCCTGCGGTCCGCCGGCGAGCAGCGCCACCCCGAGACGCGCGAGATAGTCGACGATCTCCGGGTCGTCGAAATAACCCCGGTCGCGCAAGCGGATATCGCGCATGATGCTCTCGCCGATGGTGCGCTCCATCTGCGGTGTCAGGGCGACATCCGCGGTGCCACCGAGATCCGGAAGGGCCTGCGCCCAGGCTCTCGGCAAGATGATGGCCGCGCCCAAAAGCGCGCACAAAACAATTTTGCGCATCCCTTTATGATAGCGTGACCCCGGTCGAGTTCCACGGTCGCAAGGAGGGGTGATTGACCGCCAGGCCCAAGCGCGCGCTGACGCATTTCGACGCCGGCGGACGCGCGCACATGGTCGATGTCGGGGCCAAGGCGCGCACGCACCGCGTGGCGATTGCCTCGGGACGCATCGTGATGCAGCGCGCGACGCTCAACATGATCGCCTCGGGCAGCGCCAAGAAGGGCGACGTGCTCGGCATCGCGCGCATCGCCGCCATCCAGGCGGCCAAGCGCACCGCGGAGCTGGTGCCGCTCGCGCACCCGATCGCGCTGACGCGGGTCGCGGTCGACTTCGCCCTGCAGGACGAGCCCCCATCGGTGAGGGTCGTGGCGCGGGTCGAGTGCCGAGGGCAGACCGGCGTCGAGATGGAGGCGCTGACCGCGGCCGCGATCGCGCTCTTGACGATCTACGACATGGCAAAGTCAGTCGACCGTGGCATGTCGCTACAGGAGCTGCGGCTCGACGAGAAGCGAGGCGGCAAGTCCGGGCACTTTCGCAGGCGCCCGAGCGGCGTCTGATTCGGCTAACGCATGCATCAATAAATACAGTTGATTTTTGGGGGGGCTTCTCTAAAGTTCACGCAGACAGTAGGATTTGGCATTGCCCGGGCCACACAGGAGGAGGAGTCAATGGACGGTGAACGTAGACTGGTGCTGAGAAGCGCCGCCGCCAGCGGAGTGTTCGCAATCGCGCTGGCAGCCGGATTGCTGAAGCCTGAACGGGTTTTGGCCGCGTGGCCAAAAGACGCCTTCGAAGCAAAATCGGCCGCAGACGCGTTAAAGAGCCTTGGCGCGTCGGACGCCGCCGACAGCAAGGACGTGGTAATCGAGGCGCCGCAGATCGCGGAGAACGGCGCGGTGGTGCCGATCGAGGTAATGAGCAACGTGCCGGGCACTAAGTCGATGATCGTGCTGATCGAGAAGAACCCGTTCCCGCTCGCGGGTCAGTTCGAATTCGGCGAGGGCGCGGTGCCCTTCGTCAAGCTGAACGTCAAGATGGGCGAGTCCTCCCACATCCGCGTCATCGCGGAGGCCGGCGGCAAGCATTATGTCGCCACCAAGGAGGTCAAGGTGACGATCGGCGGTTGCGGCGGATAACCGGAGGAGAGCGAACATGGCAGACCCAATGAAGGCTCGCGCGACGATGAAGGGCGATGTCGCCGAGATCCGCGTGCTGATGGGCCATCCGATGGAGACCGGCGAGCGCAAGGGTTCGGACGGCAAGCCGATTCCGCGCCATTTCATCCAGAACGTGACCGTCAAGCTAAACGGCAAGACCGTAGTCGAAGGCCACATCAGCCAGGCGGTGTCGCGCAATCCCGTGTTCTCGTTCCGCGTCAAGGGGGCGAAGACGGGAGACAAGGTCGAGATCAGCTGGCTCGACAACAAGGGCGCCACCAACAAGACCGAGACGGCGATCGCCTGATTGCGGCGCGGTGCCGCCGGAGCGCAACGGCCGGCGCGAGCAACGACGAGAGGAGGATGGCAATGCGTGTATCGGGATGCGGAGGCGCACTGTTGGCGGCGCTCGCGCTCGCGGCGACACCCGCGTGGGCGCAACAGTCGCAGTTCGAGAAGTACCAGAAGATGGTCGCCGAGGGCAGCCCGGTGGAGCTCTTCGAGCTCGAGGGCGAGGCGCTCTGGAAGAAGAACCAGGGGCCGAACAACGTATCGCTCGAGAAATGCGACCTCGGTCAGGGGCCCGGCGTGCTGCAAGGCGCGTACGCGCGCCTGCCGCGCTACTTCAGCGACGTCGATCGCGTGATGGACCTCGAAACGCGGCTGCTCCACTGCATGACGACGCTGCAGGGCCGCAGCCACGGAGAGGCCACCAAGCGCCTGTTCGGAAACGCCGACAAACCGTCCGAAATGGAGTACCTCTCGGCGTACGTCGCGGGGCAATCGCGCGGCCACCAGATGGCGCCCGGCCGAAGCCATGCGAAGGAAAAGGCCTCGTACGAGCTTGGCAAGAAGCTGTTTTTCGTGCGCACCGGGTTGTGGGATTTCTCGTGCGCCTCCTGCCATGGCGAGGAAGGCAAGCGCATCCGCATGTCGGAGCTGCCGGTGCTCTCCAAGCCGGAGGCGGCGCGTCCGCTGATGGCGACGTGGCCCGCGTATCGCGTCTCGAACAGCACCTTCAAGACGATGCAGTGGCGAATCAACAACTGCTACCGCCAGATGCGCACCCCCGAGCCGGTCTTCGGCTCCGAGGTGGTGAACGCGATGAACATGTTTCTGACGGTCACCGGCCAGGGCGAGACCTATCGCGGCCCGGGCACCAAGCGTTGAGGGGGAGAGGACGATGAAACGACGCATACTTGTAGCCGCCGCCGCGGTGACGCTCGCGGCCTGCGCGAGCGTTCCGGTCGTCGAGCATGCAAAGTTGACCGAGGCGGAGCTCGCCGAGATTGCCGCCGTGCTCAAGCGCGATTTCCGCGCCAAGGGCCAGGCGAAGATGGACCGGCTGGAGCAGGACGAGGTGCAGCGCGCGTGCAACCTGTACGCCGACAAGCCGCCCGTGGCGGTCGCCAAGCCCCTCGAGGCGGCGCAGTTGAAGGCGATCAAGTACCCGGGCGGATCGATGATGGGGGACTGGAAAAACGGCGCGAAGATCGCCAATAGCGGCCGCGGGATGCAATGGCACGAAAAGCCGGGCGCTCCGGGCGGGGGCGGCTGCTACAACTGCCACGAGCTCTCTCCGAAGCAACCCTCCCACGGCACGATCGGACCGAGCCTGAAAGGCTTCGGCAAGCTGCGCGGTAACGGCCCGGAGACGCAAAAGTACGTCTACGGCAAGGTCTACAACTCCAAGGCCTACAACCTGTGCTCGCACATGCCGCGCTTCGGCCACACCGGCTCGCTGACCGAGCAGCAGATCAAGGACGTCGTGGCGTACGTGCTGGACCCGACCTCGCCGGTCAACCAGTAGCGCGCCGGAGCTTCGGACCGCGGGGCCTGGCTTCGGCCAGGCCCTTTTTTTCGACCCGGATTCCCCTATGCAGCGCAGAGAATTTCTCCGTCTCCTCGCCCTCGGCGCCGCCGCAGGGGCGAGCCTGCGCCCCGGTGCCAGCCTTGCACAAGCGAGCGACGCGCTTTACAACGTGCCGAAGTTCGGCAACGTTTCGCTGCTGCACATCACCGACAGCCACGCCCAGCTGCTGCCGGTCTACTTCCGCGAGCCGAGCGTCAATCTCGGAATCGCCGACGCCGCGGGCAAGCCGCCGCACCTGGTCGGCGAGGCGCTGCTCAGGCACTTCGGCGTGCCGGCCTCCGGAGCGCTGGCGCACGCCTTCACCTATCTCGATTTCGCGGCGGCCGCGCACCGCTACGGCAAGGTGGGCGGCTTCGCCCACCTGGCGACGCTGGTCAAGCGCATTCGAGCCGAGCGCCCGCACGCGCTGCTGCTCGACGGCGGCGACACCTGGCAGGGTTCGGCGACCTCGCTCTGGACCCAGGGCGCCGACATGATCGGCGCGCAGAAACTGCTCGGCGTCGAGCTGATGACGGCGCACTGGGAGTTCACTTACGGCGCCGAGCGGGTCAAGCAGGTCGTCGAGCGTGAGCTCGCGCCGATCGAGTTTCTGGCGCAGAACGTCAAGACCAGGGATTTCGAGGACCCGGTGTTCAAGCCGTACACGCTGCGCACGCTGAACGGCGTGCCGGTGGCGGTCATCGGTCAGTGCTTCCCCTACACGCCGATCGCCAATCCGCGCTACCTGGTTCCGGACTGGACTTTCGGCATCGAGGAACGGCGCATCCAGGAGCTCGCGGACGAGGTGCGCACGAAGGGCGCGAAGCTGGTGGTGCTGCTCTCGCACAACGGCATGGACGTCGACCTGAAGCTCGCGAGCCGCATACGCGGCCTGGATGTGATACTTGGCGGACACACGCACGATGGCGTGCCCGCGCCCTCGGTGGTGTCGAACGGCGGCGGGAGAACGCTCGTTTTCAACTCGGGCTCGAACGGGAAATTCCTTTCCATGCTCGACCTCGAGGTGAAAAACGGCGGCGTGGCGGACTTCCGCTACCGCCTGCTGCCGGTGTTCGCCAACCTCCTGCCGGCCGATGCGGCGATGGCGGAATACATCGACCAGGTGCGCTCGCCCTATCGCGCCAGGCTCGACGAGAAACTTGCAGTGACCGAAGGGTTGCTCTACCGGCGCGGCAACTTCAGCGGCACCATCGACCAGCTGATTCTGGATGCGCTGATGGAGGTCAAGGGCGCGGAAATCGCCTTCTCGCCCGGGTTCCGCTGGGGCACCTCGCTGCTGCCAGGCGATGCCATCACCTTTGAACATCTGATGGACCAGACCGCGACGACGTACTCCTATACCACGCTCTCGGAACTGACCGGGGAGCAGATCAAGGACATTCTCGAGGACGTCGCGGACAACCTGTTCAATCCCGACCCGTACCTGCAACAGGGCGGCGACATGGTGCGCGTCGGCGGTCTGCAATACGCCTGCGATCCGCGCGAGAAGATCGGCGCGCGCATTTCCGACCTGCGGCTCGCGGGCAGGCCGATCGATCCCGCCAGAAAGTACAAGGTCGCGAGCTGGGCCCCGGTAGCCGAGGGCGCGAGCGGCGAGCCCATCTGGGATATCGTCGCGCGCTATCTGCGCGAGCGCAAGACCATTGCGCCGCTGAAACTGAACCTGCCACGCTTGATCGGGGTCGAAGGAAACCCGGGCATCGCTTGAGCGCCGCCTTTGCGATGTAACGCTGTGTAAACGCAGCTCGGCACGAGGTGCGATGCGAGTATGATTCGCTGCGCCGAATCCGATCTGGACCGAAATGCGTTTTTCGTTTGCCAAAGCCGCCATCGCGCTGGTCCTCGTTGCCGTGGTTGGCGCCGGCTGGTGGTGGTACGAGGCGAACAGCGGCGAGCGCCGTCCGGCCTACCGGCTGGCCAAGGTGGAGCGCGGGCCGCTTCAGGCGGTGGTGGTCGCCAGCGGTACGCTAAACGCAGTGACCACGGTCCAGGTCGGCTCGCAGATCTCAGGCCAGATCATGGAGATCCTGGCCGACTTCAATACGCCGGTGAAAAAGGACCAGGTGATCGCTCGGATCGATCCGGCGAGCTTCGATCTGCGCGTCATCCAGGCGCGCGCCGATGTGGACGCGGCGCAAAGTTCAGTCGCAGTGCAGCGCTCGGCGCAGGCCGCACAGCAGGCCGAACTCGGCCGCGTACGCGTCAACCTTGCCGAGGCGAGCCGCGACTACAAGCGTAAGAAATCCCTGGTCGAGAAGAACTTCCTCTCGCCGGCCGAGCTCGACAAGGCAGGGACGCTGCTCGAAGCGACGCGCGAGCAGTTGAAGGCAGTCGAGGCGCAGCTGCGCGTAAACGAGGCACAGATCGCGAGCGCGCTTGCGACCGTCAAGCAGCGCGAGGCGCTTCTCAAGCAGGCCCAGGTGGATGTTGAGCGCACCGTCATCCGCGCCCCGGTCGACGGCACCGTGATCCTGCGTAACGTGGACGCCGGGCAGACGGTCGCCGCGAGCCTGCAGGCGCCCGTGCTGTTCACCATCGCGCAGGATCTGCGCGATATGCAGGTGGAGGCGGCAATCGACGAGGCCGACGTGGGCCGGCTCAGCGTCGGCCAGTCCACGAGCTTCACGGTGGACGCGTTCCCCCGGCGCAACTTTTCCGGCGAAATCCGCCAAATCCGCAAGTCGCCGAAAAACGTGCAGAACGTGGTGAGCTACACCGTGGTGATCTCCGCCGCGAACCCTGACCTCGCTCTGCTGCCCGGCATGACCGCCAACGTGCGAGTAGTGGTCGAGCAGCGCGAACGTACGCTCAAAGTGGTCAACGCGGCGCTGCGCTTCCGCCCGGCTGGTGCGGACGATGCGCGTCCGGCGGGCGAAGCGAACGCGGCGACGCCGGCCGCTGGCGAGACGCAGGGCGTCGCGCAGGCGGCGCAACAGTTCCGCCAGCGCCTGTTCGAGACGCTCAAGCCAGACCAGACGCAGAAGGCGAAACTCGAGGAGATCCTCGCCGATGCGCGCCAGAAGACGATCAAGCTGCGCGAGCTGTCGCAGGCCGCCGAGCGCCGCAGGCAGTTCGAGCGCGTACGCGCCGAGTCGCGACTGCGCATTGGCGAGATCCTTACGCCGACCCAAAAGCCGCTCTACGAGCGGCTGCTGGCCGAATTCGCCGGGCGCGGCGCTGCCAGCTTCGCAGGGCGCGTCTGGGTGCTCGAGGCCGGGCAACCCAGGCCGCTCGAGGTGCGCCTGGGACTCACCGACGGAACCTCAACCGAGCTCGTCGCCGGGCCGCTCACCGAGGGCGCCGAGGTAATTGTCGGGCTCGCCGCGGGCGCGGAGAAGCGAGAGGGCCTGCCGCGGCCGCGGCTGTTCTGATGGCCGACGGGTTGATCCGCGCGCGCGACCTGGTCAAGGTGTACCGGGTCGGCGACAACGAGGTCCGGGCGCTTGCCGGCATCAGCGTTGAAATCGCGCGC
>Ga0214471_10000443_pt1 | contig 35808 bp, 31 predicted proteins | sample RVTome_5_FD_207665 | JGI IMG/M metagenome (GOLD analysis project Ga0214471, IMG submission 207665) | Soil microbial communities from uranium-contaminated site in the Upper Colorado River Basin, Wyoming, United States - RVT142D155 | ecosystem: Environmental > Terrestrial > Soil > Contaminated >... | reverse complement strand
GTGTCGCCGACCGCGTCACCAACCTGGCCGAGCGGGTTGTGTTCATGACCAGCGGTAAGATGACCGAACTCAACCCGGAGCGCATCGAGCCCGGCGGGCTGGAGTAGCCTCAGCTCTGATCGCTGGCGCCCCCCGCTACTCGTTTCCTAGTCCGGATAAGCTGCCGTAGACTGGTCGCCGGTGGGCGAGCGTCCCTGCTGCCGGCCCTCCGCCCGCTTGTGATCGGTCCGAGGCAGCGCACGTCCCGGCGTCGCGAAGCCAACCATGATCTCCAAGCGACCTTGGCCCCAGGTTTCGGCGCCAGGCGGCGAAGCGTCTCTGGCCGACCGGCCAGCGGAATCGGCCACTGCATTCCACGACAATTTGAGAGAAAGCCGCCTCCATGCATGAAGGCCAATGGCGTCCATGACAAACTGGTCGCCCGCAACTTGCGCCGCTTGACGGACGAGTAAGCTGTGATCAACCCCGAACAGGTTGATCGGATCCAACAGTTGGCGGGTCAACTGGGATCGGCGCGGGTAGCCCACGTCAACGCCACCAACAACGGTGGGGGAGTCGCCGAAATCCTCAACAGCTTTGTGCTCCTGATAAACGACCTGGGCGTGCCCATCGAACTGGGCCGGCAGGCCGAGCAACATGTGTGCCATATTTCCTGATCACACGTCACCCGCTCGTCCATCTGGAGCCGATGTTGGAGCTGGAGCCCGTCGGTGCGGGTTGAGAGCCAAGGAGGCGCCAAAGACGCATAGGTAGGGAATGGAGGGCACAAGGGGCAGGCGCCTGTGCGACGAGACCACCCTTTGTGATCCATCCACCCCCCTTGGTGTTCTTTGGGTCTTGGCGGTTATCAGCCAGCCGTCAGCTAAGGTCCGCAATTCGCGATGTTATAATCTCGCCGCTCCCCACGAAAGCCCACATTTGATGGCCAGGAGGACACTTGGAAAGCCGCCCCGCTGACGTTACGGACAGCCTGCAAGCGCACTCTCAGGAGGCGACCGACCAACCAGACTGGCACGCACGCGAGGCCAGCGAGGTCGAGTCGTCGCTGGCCACCTCCCCGGAGACCGGCCTGAGCGCGGCCGAGGCCCAAGCTCGTCTCGAGAAGTACGGGCCCAATGAACTAGACGAAGCGCCGCGGCCCAGTTTCTGGCGCATGGTGCTGGGCCAATTCAATAACTTCATCGTAATAGTGCTGCTGGTAGCGGCTGGTCTGTCGGCGCTGCTGGGTGACTATATCGAAGCCGTCGCCATCATGGCAATCGTCGTGCTCAACGCCATCTTGGGCGTGGTTCAGGAGCAGCGCGCCGAGCAAGCCCTGGCCGCCCTCCAACGGATGGCGTCACCCGAAGCCACTGTGCTGCGCGATGGGCACCGGCGCAGTGTGCCGTCGCGCGAGCTTGTCCCGGGTGACGTCGTGCTGCTCGAGGCCGGCCACTACGTACCGGCCGACCTTCGCCTGTTCGAAACCGTCAATCTTCGTGTTGAAGAAGCTGCGCTTACGGGCGAATCGCTCCCGGTCGAGAAGGACGCCAACGTGGTGCTGACGCAGGATGTGCCGCTCGGAGACCGGCGCAACACCGCGTTCTCCGGCACGATGGTCGCCCACGGCCGCGGCCGCGGGGGTGTCGTGGCGACCGGCATGCGCACCCAAATCGGCATGATCGCCAGCATGCTGCAGTCGATAGAACTCGAAGAGACGCCACTACAGCGCCGGCTGGATGACCTGGGCAAGACGTTGGGCTGGGGTGCGCTGGCGGTCTGTGGCCTCGTCTTCGTGCTAGGTTGGCTGCGGGGATTTGAACTGATTGAAATGTTCCTGGTGGCCGTCAGCCTGGCGGTGGCGGCTGTGCCCGAGGGGCTGCCGGCTGTCGTCACGATCACGCTGGCGCTTGGCATGCGCGAGATGATCAAGCGCAATGCCCTGATCCGGCGGCTGTCGTCGGTGGAAACATTGGGTTCAACCACAATCATTTGCTCGGACAAGACGGGAACGCTGACCCAGAACCAGATGACGGTTACCCACGTCTGGGTTGACGGTCAGCAGTTTGACGTAACGGGCTCCTCGACCGCACCGCGCGGCGACTTTCAGGTTGATGGCCAAAAGATCAATCTGGCGGACTACCCGGCGCTGACGACGGCCCTGTGGGTGGCGGCGCTCGACAACGATGCCGTGCTCGAGGAAGAAGCAGGGGCCCTGGACGAGCGCGAACGCTATCGACCGGTCGGTGATCCGACGGAAGCGGCACTGATCGTAGCGGCGGCCAAGGCTGGTGCCTGGCGCAACACGCTCGAGCAGAGTTATCCGCGGGTCGACGAAATCCCCTTCGATTCGACGCGCAAACGCATGACCACTGTCCACCGGATTGAGTCCCCCGATCCGGCCGATCCCAGCCCGTTCTACGATGACAGCCGCCGCGGCTGGGAAGTGGCGGCCGTCAAGGGTGCGCCGGATGTGGTGCTCGACTTGTGTGTCAACGTCCAGACGATCGATGACGGTGTCGTCGAACTGACCGAAGAGCGGCGCCAGCGAATCTTGCAGGCCAACGAGGCCATGGCTCAGCAGGCGCTGCGTGTCCTGGCTGTGGCCTACCGGCTGGAACAGGACGTGCCCGACGGCGAGGCCCTCGATCAGGTCGAGCGCGAATTAACCTTTGTTGGCCTGATCGGCATGATCGACCCGCCCCGGCCGGAGGTGAGCGGTGCCATCGCCCGTGCCCGCAACGCCGGCATCCGTACCTTGATGATCACCGGTGATTATCCGGACACGGCACGCGCCATCGCCGAACGCATTGGGCTGCTGGCCGAAGGACACCAGGTGGCGACCGGGCGGGATTTGGATGGCTACGACGACGAGCAGTTGGCCCAGGTTGTCATCAACACCGATGTCTTCGCCCGGGTTTCACCGGAACACAAAGTGCGGATCGTCGAAGCCCTCAAGCGGGGCGACGAGGTGGTAGCCATGACCGGGGACGGCGTCAATGACGCCCCGGCCCTCAAACGCGCCGACATCGGGGTGGCCATGGGTATCACCGGCACGGATGTGGCCAAGGAAACCGCCGACATGGTGCTGACCGACGACAACTACGTCAGTATCGTGGCGGCCGTCGAACAAGGCCGTGTCATCTACTCCAACATCCGCAAGTTCGTCTTCTACTTGCTGTCGTGCAATTTGGCCGAGATTGTCACGATCCTCGTTGCCATTCTGCTTGGCGCGCCCTCCCCATTGACGCCCATCCAATTGCTGTGGCTCAACTTGATTACCGACGGCGCCCCGGCGCTGGCCTTGGGGATGGAGAAAGGCGACCCCGACACGATGGACCAGCCGCCGCGCCCTCCGCAGGAGCCGATTATCTACCGGCGCATGCAGATCGGAATCGCCGTGCAAACACTAGCGATTGCCGGGGTGACATTGACGGCTTACTTCCTGGCGCGACAGCTCTATCCGGGTCAGCAGCAGTTGGCCGAAACGATGGCCTTTGCGACGCTGTCGTTCTCGGAACTACTGCGCGCTTTCACCGCCCGATCTGAGCGCTACCTGCTCCACCGTCTCGGGTTCTTCACCAACAAGTACATGCTGTATGCAGTGCTCTCATCGGTCGTGCTGCTGCTGGCCGTCATCTACGTGCCGCTGCTCGAGCCGATCTTTGACACGGCGGAGCTCACCCTGGCGCACTGGGAAATCATTTTGCCGCTTCTCCTGATCCCAGCCCTCGCCCAAGAGTTGACCAAGTGGGTGCTCAACAAGCTCGAGGAAAGAGGGCGGCCGCAGGCCGAAGCGGTAGCCTCCTAACACTTCCTGCCGGCATGGTTGCGCTGGATTGACAGGTTGGCGCACCCAGCACAGGCTCCCGTCTGGCAGTTCGCGCGCGCCGAACTAGGCCAATGCCCTCCTTGCGAGCAGCCGCGCCCGCTGATGTAGACTCAAACCATGTTCGATCCGCTGCGTAAGAAGACATGGGGTCGTCGGCCGAACTGGCGGCACTTGCCCGCCTTGGCAAGCATCTGCGCCGCGCTCTTGAGTTGCACACCGCAACCCCTGGTAGATCCTGGACCAGCGACGCTGGCCGTGTTGGATAGTCCCCAGTCGTTGATTGCTGGTCTGCAGCGGGCAGGCGTTGAGGTGGCGACCGGCGAACAGTTGCCGGCGCTGCCTGGCACTCGGGCCGGCCAGGTGCTGCGTCTCGCCGATGAGCGCGTCGCCGTCTATCCGGTGATCCACCAGATCCAGCCAACCCTGCCCGGCCTGGGGCCGGGCGAGCGTGCCTGGCGCCAACCTGGCCTGCTCGTAATCTATGCCGGTGATGATGGCGGCACCATCCTGTTGTTAAGCGGCCTGCTCGGGGATCCCCTGGTGCCATCTCCGCCGGCCCAGGACGAGCCCTACCCGCCGGCGGTCGCCGTCGCCATTGTCCAGGCCGCCGAGCGGCTGGGGGTCACGCCGGCGCAGGTCGAGGTGCTGGCCTTTGCCGAGCAGCCATGGCTGGATGACTGTCTGGGTCTGCCGCCCGCCGGCCAGACCTGCAGCGGCGGTCCGCTCGATGGCTGGCGCATCGAATTGCAGATCGGTTTAGAGCGCTTGACGGTGCATACCGATTGGGTGGGCGGCCGCTTGCGCTTTGCCGAGGTGGAGGGGCGTCGGCCGGCCGCGCCCTGGGCCCACCGGCGCACAGGCGGGGCTGCATGAAACACGTGATCAACCAGATCCGGGCCCGGGTTCGGCGCGAAGGCGCCGACCGCTACCTGCTGTTGACGTTGCTCAGTTTCGCGGTGTCGGTGGCCGCTACCCGCTTGTTCCTCGAGTTGACGGGCTACCCACAGTTGGGCGGTGGCGAGCTGCACATTGCCCATGTGCTGTGGGGCGGCCTGCTGCTGTTTGTGGCGGCATTGCTGCCACTGGTCTACGCCAACCGCTGGGTCTACCGCCTGGGGTCCGTGCTGGCTGGGGTTGGGGTTGGTCTGTTCATCGACGAGGTCGGCAAGTTCATCACGCAGACCAATGACTACTTCTACCCGGCGGCGGCGCCGATTATTTACGCTTTCTTTCTGGTGACGGTCATTATCTATTTGCGCATCCGGCGCCAGCCGATGCGCTCGGTACGGGCTGAGCTGTACGCGGCGCTCGAGGGAATGCAGGAGCTGCTCGACCACGATCTTGATCCGCAGGAGCGCAAAGCGTTGGTCGCGCGCCTCGAGTTCGTCGCCGGTCAGGCACGTCACCCGAACCTGGCGCAGTTAGGGTCGCAGCTGCAAACCTTCCTGCGCCGAGAAGAGCTGGAATTGGTTGAGGTTCGTCCCGATGCGTTCGACAGGTGGATGGCCCGCTGGTTGCAGATCGAACAGGACTATCTGACTGAGTGGCGGACTCGGGCGGCGTTGGTAGGGGTGTTGCTGGCGCTCGGCGGGTGGGCCCTGTATGCTGCGGTCATCGTGCTCGTCCCCAACTGGGCCATCAGCCGGCTGGGGGAATTGGTGCTCGTCGGCCGCTTGGCTAGCGCCAGCCAACTCAATTGGTTTGCCGCCCAGTTGGCGCTCCAGACCACGGTCGGCCTTATCCTGCTGGCAGGCGGTTTGCTGCTGGCAAGCGGGCGCCGCAACCTGGCCGTTAGCCTGGGAACACTCGGCCTTTTGCTGGCGCTGGGCGCCGTCAACTTGCTCGTCTTCTACTTCGACCAGTTTTCGACCATTATGAAAGCGGGTGTGGAATTGCTGGCACTGCTGGGTTTGATCCGCTATCGCGACCGGTTTATTCCCCCGGAAGAGAGCCTGCCGCCGGTCTCTTAGGACATTCTTTAAGGACTCCGCCCGAATCTTTAAGGACCGCGTTGTGGAACGCCCCAGCCAGACCTGCTACAATGATTGGGCCGGGTGGGGTTCCTAGAAGCCCAGAAACGGTCCCGGGAAAGGCACCGAAAACAAACCGAAGTTGGCAAGCGGCCCCTTCTAACCAAGAAGCCGTGAGTTGGTGGAAAGGTCTCGCAAGAGACCGAGGAAGCCAGCAAATGCCCGACCTCGCCCTAGCGCCTTGTCGGGAGAGAGCCAGCCCAGGGGGCTGTGACCTTCGGGTTTGCAGCAAGTAGGTGACCGGAAAGGGACCGTGAGTAAGTTACTTGGGACCTCACCTGGCATCATTGTAAGTGGGGGATATTGTGCGTAACGTTTGCAATTGAAACCACACTTGGAGGGACGTTGTATGCAACGTCCCTCCATTGTTTAGCAGGACCCGATAGGCACGAACGCCGGCCAACAGGCTGGCGTTCTTTGTTTAAGGGAAGGAGACGAACGGCGCCCTGAGCCTGTCGAAGCGCAGAGTCAGTTCGGTTAGGAGTGCTTCGCCAGCCCCAGCCGGTGAATGTCGGGCAGGTCGGCGAAATGGTCATCGTAAGCCAGGCCATAGCCAACCAGGTGGTCGTCGGGGGCTGTAAAGCCAGTGAAGCGGGCCGGCAGATCGACCAAGCGGCGCCCCGGACGGGTGAGCAGGGCACACAAGTCGAGACTGGCGGGGAAGCGGGGGATCAGCGTCTGGCACAAGTAGTGGTAGGTCAGGCCGGTGTCGAATACATCCATCAGGAGCAGGACGGGCTTGCCCTCAATATCCAGTGTCGGGTCGCGCAGCAGGTGGACGGGCGGAGTGTCGCTGCCGGCCGGTTGATAGCGGCTGACCGCGATCGAGTCCAAGCGGTAGTCGATGGACAGCTGAGGCAGCAGGTCGGCCTGGAACCTGGCCGAGCCGGGCTGCACCCCGAGGATCACCAAGGCTTGCCCGGCGTAGGTTTTAACGATCGCCGCGGCCAGCTCGGTGAGGCGCGCCTCGATTTGCCGACGGCTGAAAACTACCTCAGCAACGGTCGCCTCTGGCCGCGGGCCGATCGATAGGTCAAGCACGCGGTACCCGCTTGACCGGCCTGGCTTGGGACGGATTGAGGCCGAACTTCAGCAGCAGCCCCCGCATTTGGCGCCGGTTTAATAGACGCAGGCGCAGCTCGGGGTAGTGCGCCCGCGCTCGGCGAATCTTGCGATGCTTGTCGGTGATGTAGCTTTGCTGCTTGGTGGTAAGTTCGACGTACAGATCAATACTGGGCAGGTAGAAATCTGGGGTCAACGCCTCAAGCATGTGACCGGAGTCATCGAGCGCCAGCGGGAAGGTGGTTGGCTCGTAGTGCCAGGGGATGCCATAGAAATCCAACAGCCGAGCAAACTCGGCCTCTATCGGATGGGCAAAGGCACCAGGGGGGTTGGGGTTGGGTACAGGCTGCACGTCGAGGCATCATATATGGGTGCCTAATATGAGTCAACCGCCACTGCTGGCGGTCCGTTGACCGCAGGCTGGGTCGCTGCCGACGGCTGTCTATTCGCCGCCGTGGCCCTCCGGGTCCTGGAAGATCCGTTCCCCGGCCCGGATCGGGAGCGGGATTCGGTTTTCAGCAGGTGTGATCGGGCACGACCAGCTTTCGTTGTAAGCGCAGTACGGGTTGTAGGCGTAGTTGAAGTTGACACGGAATCGGCCGTCGCCCAACGCTTCCGGTTCGAGGTAGCGACCCGCCGGATATGTCTCGCTGCCGGCCAGACCATCCACGAACGGCAGGAAGTAGCCATTGTGGTTGTGGAAAATTGTGAGTTCGGCCCGTTCGCCGTCGATTTCCAATGGGAAGCGGCCAAGACGGGTGTAGGTTTGCACGCCACCGGTTGTGGTCTGCATCTCGATCTGGTCCTTCTGCTCGTACTTGGTCACCGGCACCTCCAGATCGAGGGCCGGGTTCTCGTCGAAGTACTTCAATCCGTCGAAGCCCACCAGCTGTTCGGGTGTCAGCGGGCTGTGCGGGCTGGCGCCGAAGAACTCGTCCTTTTGCATGCGGGATTCAGTCAGTTCGCTCATTGGGCCTCCAGATTGCTGCCGGGCATAACCACCAGGTCGCGATGAATACGAAGGTCAATGCAAGGGTTACATAGAAGGGTGGGCGCGGTCAGCAGACAGCTCTCAGCTTGTGGCCGACTGGTGAATGCTGAATGCTAACAGCCTTGTGTCGCCCTTTGTGCATCAGATTGATTGCTTTGTGTCCGTTGCGTATTCGTGGTTAGCTCCGACTGTAAGCGACCAGCATCAGTGGAATGTTAGACGACCGTGCGGTTGGGATGGGCGGCCTGTTAACGCATATCTATGGCGCCCAAGATAGGATTACGACGCAATTGTTAAAGCCGACAAGTAGCATGAGAGGTGACAGCCGATGGGGAAGATCATAGGTATCGATTTGGGCACAACCAACAGCGTTGTGGCCGTCATGGAAGGCAATGACCCAACGGTAATCCCAACCGCCGAGGGTGGCCGTCTGCTGCCGTCGGTGGTGGCTTTCAATCAGAACGGCGAGCGCCTGGTAGGGCAGACCGCCAAGCGGCAAGCCGTGGTCAACTCCGAGAACACGGTCTACTCGATTAAGCGCTTCATCGGCCGGCGGTTTGATGAGGTCGAAGAAGAGCGCAAGATGGTGTCCTACGCCGCCGTCGAGGGGCCGAGTTCCGACGTGGTTGTCGAGATCCCGGCCACCAGCAAGGAGTACACGCCTCAGGAGATCTCGGCCATGATTCTGGCCAAGCTCAAGAAGGACGCCGAGGCGTACTTGGGCGAGGATGTGACCGAAGCCGTTATCACCGTGCCGGCCTACTTCAACGACTCGCAGCGCCAGGCGACCAAGGATGCCGGCAAGATCGCCGGGTTGGACGTCAAGCGCATCATCAACGAGCCGACGGCGGCCGCGCTGGCCTACGGCCTCGACAAGAAGGAAAACGAGGTCATCCTGGTCTTCGATCTGGGTGGCGGCACCTTCGATGTCAGCTTGCTTGAGGTGGGCGATGGGGTGATCGAGGTCAAGGCGACCCATGGTGACACCCACCTGGGCGGCGATGACTGGGATCAACGCATCGTGCGCCATATCGCAGATGAATTCAAGGCCGAGCAAGGCATTGACCTGCGCTCCGACCGGCAGGCGCTGCAGCGGCTGCGTGAGGCGGCCGAGAAGGCCAAGGTCGAGCTTTCGACCGTGACTGAAACCGAAATCAACCTGCCATTCATTACAGCCGACGCCACCGGTCCCAAGCACCTGCAGATGAAGCTGTCGCGCTCCAAGTTCGAGCAGTTGACGGAAGATCTGGTCGAGCGGCTGCGCAAGCCGTTCCAGGCGGTGTTGAAGGACGGCAATGTCGACACGGCCGAGGTCGACGAAGTTGTGCTGGTCGGTGGCGCCACCCGTATGCCAATGGTGCAGGAGTTGGTGCGCTCGTTGACTGGCAAGGAACCGCACAAGGGCGTCAACCCCGACGAGGTGGTGGCAGTCGGTGCCGCCATCCAGGGCGGCGTGCTGGCCGGTGACGTCAAGGACGTGCTGCTGCTGGATGTGACCCCCCTGTCGCTGGGTGTCGAGACGCTGGGTGGTGTGATGACCACACTCATCGAGCGCAATACCACCATCCCGGTGAAGAAGACCGAGGTCTTCTCGACGGCCGAAGACGGCCAGACCGCGGTCGACATTCATGTGCTCCAGGGCGAGCGAACGATGGCCCAGGACAACATGACGCTCGGCCGCTTCCGCCTGGAAGGCATCCCGTCGGCGCCGCGCGGTGTGCCCCAAATCGAAGTGACCTTCGATATCGACGCCAATGGCATCATCAACGTGGGGGCCAAGGATAAGGCGACCGGCAAGGAACAAAAGGTCACCATTACGGCCTCGACCAATCTGTCCGAAGGTGACGTCGACCGGATGGTCAAGCAGGCCAAGGAGCACAAGGAAGAGGATCGCAAGCGCAAGGAATTGATCGATGCCCGCAACGCGGCCGACAGCCTGGCCTATACGGCCGAAAAGAGCATGACGGACCTGGGCGACAAGGTGCCGGAAGGCGATCGCAAGCAGATCGAGGACAAGATCGCCAAGCTGCGTGAGGTCATGCAGGGGGATGACCTGGCCGAGATCAAGCGAATGACGGAAGAGGTGCAGCAGGCCAGCTATGCACTGAGCCAGCAAATGTACGCTCAACAGGAAGGTCCCGGCGAAACCCCCGGCGCCAATGGCGGTGAAGCCGGCGGTGAAGAAGAAGGGGACGTCGTCGAAGGCGAGTTCCGCGAAGCCTAACCCGATGGGGAAAAGAGCCCCCCGCGGCCGGCATACCGCATGGCCTGGGGGGCTTTTTCGTTCCGGAAGGTTGAGCGGCTTCGGTATACTATAGTTTCCAAGGCAGAGCGGAGGCGATGAATGACAGCAGTGGCGGCCGGAAGACCCCTACCGCGCCAAGATGTGCTGGCGGCGGTTGAGGAAGCGCTCTGGCGCTATCAACCGGTCCGCAGCCGCGAGCTGGGATTGGATTGGGCGTTGGATGCCGCCGGTACGCTGACGCTTGACGGTTTCGCACCATCGCGCACGATCAAGGAAACGCTGCTCGAAATCGCGGCTTCTGTCAGGGGCGTGCAGCGGGTTGAGGATCGAATCGTGGCCGACCCTGATCTGGAGATCGCCGTCGCCAGGGCGCTGGCGGATGATCCGAAGACAGCCGGTGTACCAGCGGGCAGTGTGCAGGTCTTCGCTCAATTGGGCAATGTGGTGCTGGTTGGTGATCTGCCCGAGAGCCTGCTGGCCGAAGTGCTTCGGGTCGCTGGTCAAGTGCCGGGCGTGCGGCGAGTTGTTGACCGGCTGGATCAGGCATAGGCAAGAGCCGTCGTGCAATCGTTTGGTGGTAGTAGGGAAGTATTCTTGTCGAGTCGCTCGACGCAGTCTTATAATGACGGATGCCAGGCAGACGCATCCTCATTCCCTGAGTCGTGTCTCGGTCGCGACCTCATCCTGGCAGGAGGTATGACCGCGTGACGCTCCCCACCTACGCTTTCTTTGAAGGCAAGATCGTCCCATACGGACAAGCCAAAGTCGGTGTCATGAATCACACGTTGAACTATGGCACCGGCGTCTTTGGCGGGATCCGGGGCTACTGGAACGAAGAGCAAGAGCAGCTCTTCGTTTTTCGTCCGCTTGACCACTTCAAGCGCCTGTTGAACTCGGCCAAAATCATGTGCAGCCAGGTCGAGTACGACGAGAACGAGCTGCGGGATGTGGCCCTCGAACTGCTGCGCCGCGAAGAGCTGCGTGAAGACTGCTATCTGCGGCCGTTGATTTACAAGTCGGATGAGCTCATTGGCGTACGGCTGCACGATCTGTCCGACGACGTGGCCATGTTCGCCGTGCCCTTCACCCGCTATGTCGAGCGTGACGAGGGCGCCCATGTAACCTTCTCGTCCTGGCGCCGCATCGACGACAATATGATCCCGGCCCGCGGCAAGATCACCGGCGCCTATGTCAATTCGGCCTTGATTAAGACCGACGCCGTGCGGGCCGGCTTCGATGAAGCGCTGGTTCTGACGCAGGAAGGCCACGTATCGGAGGGCAGCGCCGAGAATATCTTCTTGCTGCGCAACAACAGGCTGATTACCCCGCCGGTCTCCGACAATATCTTGGAGGGCATTACCCGGCGCACGGTGATGACGCTGGCCGAGCAGGAGTTGGGGCTGGAAGTCGAAGAGCGGTCGGTAGATCGCACCGAGGTCTTTCTGGCCGACGAACTCTTCATGACCGGCACCGCCGCCCAGATTACGGCCATCGTCCGGGTTGATCATCGCGCGATCGGCGACGGGGTGATGGGGCCGGCGACCGCCGAGCTGCGCCGCTTATACAGTGACGTCGTTCGGGGTCGGATCAAGCAGTACCTGCACTGGACGACACCGGTTTACGTCAACGAACCAACACCGGTCGCCTGAAACCGGCACAACCTGAGAACCGAATGCGGGGCTGTCTGTACGCAGAGACAGCCCCCTTTCTTTTTGGGAATCCACCGCCAATTCCTATAAACCCGGTAGGGATGTTGTATACAACGTCCCTACCGTTGGTTTCGAGGGTCAGGGCGGTCCGGTTGTCCTGGGTGCCCGTCGATCCTCCGGACAAACCTCGTGCGTTTGTGTCATGATTAGCCCGTGCTAGACGTGCGCCCACCCCGCCAGCTCGGCATCGTACTGGGCTCGGTCGTCGCCGCCCTCGGTCTAGGGCTGACGGCGTTCGGCGCCTGGCAAGTGGCCAACGCCGGCATCTCCCCGCTGCTGGTGCTGTGGGTTGCGCTGCCCCTGGTTGGCTTGCCGTTGGCGATGTGGGCCGGCTACCAACTCTATGGCCTGCTGACCGCCAGCTACCGGCTCGATCGGGATGGGTTTCAACTGCGCTGGGGATTGCATTTCGAGCAAGCTCCGTTGGCCGATATTTACAAGATAGAGCGGGCCAGCGATGAGCGGCTGGCGGTCCCGTTCCTGCCGCGGCTGCTGGGCCTGCTGGTAGGCGAACGCCGGCAGGACGGGAAATTGTGGCGCTTTTATGCCACGCGGCCGGGCCAGCCATTGATCATAGAACTGCCCGGCCGCCTGCTTGTTGTCACGCCCCCTGATGCCCATGCCTTCGAGCGGGCTTTCGTCAGCGCCACCCGGCTGGGCTCGCTGCATCCGCACCAGCGCCGGTCATCGAACCCGGATCTGCTGCCCGCCCGGCTGTGGGCCGACCGCTCGGCGCGCTTGCTGTTGGTCGTGGGCATTCTCATCCCGCTGGGTCTGCTCGGTTTCCTGGGACTGCAAGCGGGCCGCATGCCGTCGGTGGTGCCATTTGGTTTCGACCCCGAAGGCGCGCCTGCCGCCAGCGCGCCGGCTGGGCGATTGCTGCTACTGCCGCTGATTGGCGGTCTTATTTGGCTGGCTGACCTGCTGCTGGGGGCATGGCTCTATCGTAGCCGGCCGGACCGTCCCCTGGCCTATATGCTTTGGGGCCTGGCGATCATTGTCGGTGGCCTGCTGGCGGCGGCCAGTTTGTTGCTGATCCGATCCGCCTGAAGATGGACTTATCCACGGGTTTGTTGGAGTTTTCCACAGGCTTCAGGCGGGTTTTCCACAGGTGCTGTGGATGAACGCATCCCTTTGGCTTCGACTTGCCGCGGGCCTGTTGCTGGCAGCGATGGTTTCAGCGCTGGCGTACCGGGCCCGGGCCCTGGCAACCTCCGGTGCGGTCGCCGCCAGCTTGATCGGCGCAGTCGTATTTGGTTTGGGCGGGCTGACGCCAACAATTCTGTTGTTGGCCTTCTTCCTGTCCTCGAGTGCACTGTCGCTGGTGGGCCGCCAGCGCAAACGAGCATTGGAGGCGGTGGCGGCCAAGGGTGCGCGGCGGGATGCCAGGCAGGTGCTGGCCAATGGGGGGCTGGCGGCAAGCTGTGCGGCGCTGTGGGGGCTGAGTGGGTCTGAACCTTTTCTGGCGGCCGTTGTCGGTGCGCTGGCGGCGGCCACAGCCGACACCTGGGGTACCGAAATTGGCGTGTTGTCACCGGCGGTGCCGCGCCGGGTGACCGACTGGCAGCCGGTTGCAGTGGGAGCCTCCGGCGGGGTTACCCTATACGGATCGGTGGCCAGCCTGGCCGGCGCCGGCTTGATCGGCTTGTTGGCGGTCTTGATGCAGGGCGGCGGCCGGCTGCTGGTTGCCGGTCTGACCGGCGGGTTGCTAGGTGCGGCCGCCGATAGCTTGCTTGGCGCCAGCCTGCAAGCCGGCTACTGGTGTCCGGTCTGCCAGCGGGCCACCGAGCATACCCCGGTTCACGGCTGCGGCAGTCCCACCCAACTGCAGCGTGGCCTGGCCTGGCTCGACAACGACGGAGTCAACCTGGTGGCCACGCTGGTCGGGGCGGCAACCGCGGCCCTGGTGGCAGCCCTAGCTGTGGATTGACGCCGCAGGCGAGAACTCGATCAAACCCGATGGAACTCGAAGGAGTAACTAGGGTAAAGCTCGGCTAGCCTGGTTGACGCCCCCGGCCAGCAAGGATAAGATACACACAACACTCCAGCCTGGCTGGGGTGTCTTCCCCTTGGGACTGGCGCCGACGGATCCTGTGCGGCGCCGTGTTCTACCGGGGATCAGCCCACATGCAGGAGGAGGTGATGCGCCGGCCAGCGACTGAGATGTGAAAGACATCTCGTAATGTCCCGAAACGTTCTAGGAGGAGAGACTGTGAAACGCCGAACCCTTTTTGTGGTTCTTAGCCTGTTGGTGACGGCGAGCATGTTGCTCGCAGCCTGTGCGCCTGCAACCGAGGCGCCGGTAGTCGAAGAACCAGCAGCGGAAGAACCGGCGGCCGAAGAACCAGCGGCTGAAGAGCCGGCGGCTGAAGAGCCGGCGGTTACGACCGACGGTGCGCCGCCCAGCGACGAAATTGCGCAACTACTGATCGCCGCGGTCGCCGAGACCGACTTCGACACACGTCAATCGATGTATGAAGAGGCCAACCAGCTTCTTCATGACCAAGTGATCAGTGTGCCGGTCGTTCACCGGACACCGCCGACCTTGCTCCGCTCGAACATCAGCGGCTACGTGGCGAGCCCGGTCCGCGAAATTCTGACCTACATCGTGAAAGATGGTGGGTCGGAGTTGATCTTCGCCCAGTCGGCTGACGCCGGCACGATGGACCCGGCCCTGGAAACCAGTGCCAACAGCCTGGCGCCAGCTTCGCATGTCTACGAGGGCCTGACCAACTTCGAGCCTGGTGGCACGACACCGATCCCGGCGCTTGCCACCAGCTGGGAAGTCACCGATGACGCGCTGGAGTGGACCTTCCACCTGCGTGAAGGCGTGACGTTCCACGATGGCACGCCGTTCAACGCCGATGCGGTTGTCTTCAACTTCACCCGCTGGTGGGATCCCGAGAACGCGTACCATATCGAGGGCCAGTTCATTTACTGGGACTATATGTTCCAGGGCGTGAAGGGCCAGGACGGGGTGTTGGCCGAGATCGAGAAGGTTGACGATATGACGGTCAAGCTGTTCCTGAGCCGGCCGAATGCAAGCCTTCTCAATACCCTTTCGATGGAGAACTTCCGCTTTGCCAGCCCGACGGCTGTCGAAGCGCAGGGTGACACCTACGGCACAGCCGAAGGACAGGCTGTCGGCACCGGCCCGTTCATGGTCGAGGAATGGGTCAAGGAAGATCACATGACGCTGGCTCGCTTCGATGGATACTGGGGCGATGCGCCCAGCCTCGAGCGAATCACTTACCGTGTCATCCCTGATGCCTCGGCAGCGTTCCTGGCGCTCCAAGCTGGCGAGATCGACATGATCAGCCTGTGGTCCAGCCCGAGCCCCGATGACATCGCCGTTGCCTTGGAGGACCCCGATATCGACGTCGTCTACAACCCGGCGTTCAATGTCGGCTACCTCGGTCTGAACCTGGCCAAGGAATGGCTGCAGAACATCAATGTCCGCCTGGCGATTGCCCACGCGATCGACAAGCAGGCGATCATTGACGCCATCTACCCGGGTGACGCCGAGCCGGCGGGCCAGTTCCAACCGCCAAGCTTGTGGGGCTATAACGCTGGCATCGTGGACTACCCCTACGATCCGGCGGCGGCTGCCGACTTCCTGCAGGCCGCCATCGCTGAAGGTGTGGAGATCCCGGATCCGGCGATCTTCTATGTGATGCCCGTGTCGCGTGCCTACTTCCCGGATCCGCAGCCGACCGGCGAGCTGATCCAGGCGATGTTGGCCGAGATCGGCATCAATGCGCAGATCCAGTCGCCGGCGTGGCCCGATCCTTATCTGTCCGACCTGCAAGAGGACGGCACGAAGCACGACCTCTTCATGCTCGGCTGGGTCGGTGACAACGGCGACCCCGACAACTTCCTGTGTGTGTTCTTCTGTGGTGGGGACACTTCATTCAACCACGTCGTGGTTGAGGAGTAGTCTCGGGTTGTTGTCCTTGCCGGGGGGGCGGGAAACGCCCCCCCGGTTTTCTTTGTACCCAGCGGCCATGACCATCGGCCGCAGGCGCGATAGGGAGGTTCCACTGCAGCCCGGGACTGACTTGCAGTGATTCGCTACATCCTTCGCCGTCTACTTCTTGTGATCCCAGTGGTGGTCGGGGTTACTTTCCTGGCTTACAGCATGGTGCTGTTGACCGGGGATCCAACCTCGGCCCTGGCCGGTGAGCACGCCACACCCGCCCTGCGCGCCCAAATTCGCGAGCAGCTTGGTCTCGACGATCCCTTGCTGGTCCAGTATGCGCGCTATGTTGGTCGCCTGTTGCAGGGCGACTTCGGAACATCGATTATGACCCGGACGCCGGTCGGATCAGAGTTGAGGCAGTTCTTCCCGGCGACGATGGAACTGGCATTCAGTGCCATGCTGATTGCCATCCTAATTGGTGTTCCCCTGGGCGTGATCGCCGGTTACAAGCACAATACGTTCGTCGACCTGGCCAATACCGTGGCGGCCCTAATTGGTGTCTCCATGCCGATTTTCTGGCTGGCGCTCATCATGCTGTGGGTTTTTGGACTCAAACTGGGCTGGTTCCCAACCACCGGCCGGCTGGATACGGCCGTTGAATTGACCAAGATCACTAACCTGTACGTAGTGGACAGTCTCTTGACCAGCAACCCAGCGGCCCTTTGGAACGCGCTTCATCACCTGGCCTTGCCAGCCATGGCCCTGGCCACGATACCGACCGCGTTTATCGCCCGGATCACGCGTTCGGCCATGCTGGATGTGCTGGGCGAGGACTATATACGGACAGCGCGGGCGAAGGGCGCCGTAGAGCGAGTAGTGGTTTTCCGGCACGCGCTCAAGAACGCCATGCTGCCTGTCCTGACGGTTATCGGTTTGCAGGTTGGGCTGTTGATGTCCGGGGCGATCCTGACCGAGACGATTTTCGCCTGGCCGGGCATGGGGCGCTGGGTCGTGAATGCGATCATCGCCCGCAACATCCCGGTGATCCAGACCGCCGTGCTGGTCTTCGCCCTGATTTTTGTCTTCGTGAACCTGCTGGTGGACCTGCTCTACGCGTGGGTTGATCCAAGAATTCACTATGGTTAAGGCTGTGCGGTGACCAGGCTGGAAGGGACCAAGTTCGAACTGCCTGCGTTTGCCGACGCCTCTGCACTCGAGGGGGGTCCGCCGCGGCCACCCTGGAAGGACGTCCTAAGCCGTCTGCGTCGAAACAAGCTGGCCGTTGCCGGTTTTATTATTATCGGCTTCGTAATCGTGATGGCACTGACTGCACCGTTCGTTGCCCAGCAGCACCCGGACGCCAACGGCACGTTCAAGATATTCCCCCGGGACAACAAGCAGCCCCCCTCGCTGGCCCACTTGATGGGTACAGACGCCCTGGGTCGGGACATGCTCAGCCTAGTCATCTATGGCTCGCGAGTGTCGCTGCTGGTTGGGGTGTTCGCAGTAGGGTTCGCCATTTTGCTGGGCGCTTTCCTTGGGGCGATTTCGGGGTACGCTGGAGGCCGCCTCGACAATGTCATCATGCGTTTGATGGACATTATGCTCGCCTTTCCCAGCATCCTGCTGGCGTTGGCCATTGTTGTCATCATAGGCCCGGGCCTGTTCAACGCCATGCTGGCGGTCGGGGTTGTTTCCATCCCGACTTATGCCCGTATCACACGGGCGACCGTGTTGGCCGAGAGCAACCGAGATTACGTGCTCTCGGCTCGCGCCGTTGGGGCCGGCCCGCAGCGGATCCTTTGGCGCCATATCATGCCCAATGCTCTGTCGCCATTGATCATCGCCGCCTCATTGGGAATCGCCACAGCCATCTTGGATGCAGCCGGGCTTGGATTCTTGGGTTTGGGGGCGCAACCGCCGACCCCTGAGTGGGGTCTGCTGCTCAGCCGCAATAGGAGCCACATTTTCACCTCGCCCTGGATGGTCTTCTTCCCGGGGATCTCCATCATGTTCCTGGTGTTGGGCTTCAACCTGCTGGGGGATGGCCTGCGCGATGCGCTTGACCCCAAGATGTCAAGACAGCGCTAGCGGCGACCTTCGGCCGAGGCGGGCGATTTTCCTGCCGGGCCGCTCATTAAGGAAACCGGCGGCAGCGAGACATCGATCCCCTGTTCGTCGAAGGCCCGCTTGAGTTGGCGAATGGCGGCGTCCTGCGCCTGCAAGTAATCCACCTGCCCCATATCGGCCCAGAACTGCACCACCAATTGGATGGCGCTTTCGCCTAGGGCCCGGAACGTCACGGTCGGCCCGGGTTCCGCCAGCAGGCCAGGCACACCCTGGATCGCCTGGTTGGCGGCGTTGGCGGCCGCCTCCAGGTCGGTGTCGTAACGCACATTGACGGCGATCTCCAGCCGGCGCTGGGCGGCGCGGCTGTAGTTGATGATCGGGCTGGTCAGGACATCGCCGTTGGGGATGGTCACGTAGCGGCCGTCAACCGCCCGCAGGTCGGTCGTACGAAGTTGGATGTCGAGCGCGGTGCCGGTGAAGCCGGCCACCTCGATCGTGTCGCCAATCTCAAACGGCCGCTGGATCAGGAGCAGCACGCCGGCAATCAGGTTCTTGGCTACATCTTGCAGGGCGAAGCCGATGGTGAAGCCGGCGATGCCCAGCCCTGCCAGCAGGCTGGTGACGTTGGGTACGACTTGCTCGAGCGCCAGTACGACTCCCAAGACAACAACCGTCCAGCGCGTCAACCGTTGGAGAACTCCTTGGAGTGAGGGCGCCAATCGACGGCGTCTGGAGGCCAACGCCACTGCCCGGCCCAGCCAGGCCGAAATCACGACGGCCAGAACCAGGATGACTATTGCCAGTCCGATGCGCGATAGCAAATCGGGAAACTGGGCGAACAGGGTGCCTAGGGTCTCGGTCAGCGGCGGCATCTTTGCTCCTTCCGTGGCACGGAGCCATACGCCATTATAGAGTTAGGACGAATTGGCTGAGACCGCTCGTAAGGACATCTGTTGTGGCGAGTGATCACGACTCCCCCTCCAGCGCACCTGGAGTCTCGGTGGTAATGCCGTGCTTCAATGCCCAGGCGACGGTCGATGAGGCCATTGACAGCTTGCTGCAGGGCACGTGGCAGGACATCGAGTTGGTCGCGGTGGATGACGGCTCGGCCGATGACACCCTGGGCCGGCTGAAAGCTTGGGCCGGCCGCGATCAGCGGGTTCGGCTAGTGGGAATCGAACATGGCGGACTGGTCGATGCGCTAAACGCTGGCTGGCGGCAGGCCGGCGGCACGTTGATCGCCCGCATGGATGCCGACGACGTGGCGCTGCCGACGCGGCTGGCCAAACAAGTGGCGTTACTGGAAGCTCGGCCGGACCTGGCGGCTGTCGGCAGCCTGGTAGAGAGTTTCCCGCCGGAATCGGCCCGGACAGGGTTTCAACGCTACCTGGATTGGCTTAATGGTCTGATCGAAGAGCAGGCGATCGCCCGCGAGATCTTTGTCGAGAGCCCACTGCCCCATCCGACGGTGGTGATTCGCAGGTCGTGGCTTGAGCGGATGGGTGGTTACGAGGATCACGGCTGGCCGGAGGACTACGACCTGTGTCTGCGGATGCACCTGGCCGGCGCGCGCTTCGCCAAGGTGCCGGAAGTGCTGCTGCGCTGGCGTGAGCACCCCGATCGGGCAACTCGAACCGACTCCCGCTACTCGGTCGAGAACTTCCTGCGGGCCAAGGCACATTATCTGGCACTGGGTCCGCTGGCAGACGCCGACGGGGTGATCGTGTGGGGGGCGGGCCAAATGGGCCGCCGGCTGTCAAAGCACCTGCTGCGGGCCGAGGTGCCGATCGATTGCTTCCTTGACGTGGACCCCAGCAAGATCGGCCGGCGTACGCGGGACCGGCCAGTCCTGCCGCCGGAAGCATTGATGGAGAGGTGGCGCGCTTTGGTACGCCCCAAACTTTTGGCGGTGGTCGGGTCGCACAAAGCCCGGCCCGAAATTCGGGCCTACCTGGTTGACCACGGGTTGGTCGAAGGCGTCGATTGGTGGGCGGCGGCCTGACGCGAGGCAGGGTCCGGCGCAGCGGACCCTGCCAGTCCCAGGAAGAGCCCATGGGAGGAGAGAGAGGTTGGCCGGCATCAGTGCCAGCTTGGCACCATCGTAATGTCGGACATGCATTGTGAGAAGGGTCACAAGTAAGATCGAGTGGTGATCAATGTCACCCCGGCAACGAGCGACCCGGAGGTCTGAATTAGGACCTCGGAGGTCGCATAGCCAAATCTAGCCGGGCGCGCCAGGCGCCTTGATGCGGGGCCAGGCATGCAGGGCAAAAGCGCCGATGGCTGCCAGGCTCAGCAGGCGACCGGCGAGGGCAGGCTGGGAGGCGCGCAGGTACGGGGCCAGCCCGCTGAGCACGACACCAGCATTGAGCAAGACGATGGCGAGCCAGGCGAGGGGCACGCTGCCGCGCTGGCCGCCGAACCGGGGCAGGATCCAGAACGCCACCCCGAGGGCGAATTGGACCAGCCAGCCGACCAGCATGGTCTCAACGTGGGCCGGCAGCCACGCCCAGACCACCGGCCAGAGGCCGGTCGCTTTGGTCGTCAGGAGGAAGGCGCCGAGGCTGGTACCGATGATCAGGTGAATAAAGGAAGCCCGCACGGTGAGTACGGCCAGGCGCGGCATGCTAGCGTCCCTTGACCCTGCCCCAGTTGTTCACCACAAAGCCGGCGACGGCAAGCCACTGGAGGCTGGCGGAGGCCACCAGCACCAGCCCGGGCAGCCAGCCGTTCTGCTTGGCCAACAGCGGCTCACCCAGAACGCGCAGTGCCAAGCCGAGATTCAAGGCGAAGAACACCAACCACATGATGCGCTCATTGCCGCGCGGCCGATCGCGCGAGGCCTTGGGGAACATCCAGTGACCGATCCCGAAGATGAGTTGCGTAAGCCAACCGACGGTAATCAGGTGCAGGAAGGCCGGTGTCGCCGCCACCATCCAACCCGGCACCTCGACGATGGGTTGGGCCGAGGGGACCAGCCATAGCCCCAACCCGACCAGCAAGTTGACCAGCGCGGCGCGCACAAACCAACGTGTCAGGCGCGGCATCGAAGTGTCATTCACTCACTCCAGGCGGAGACGGCCCTACTTGAGAAGCTGTAGCACGAACACGAGTTGGGTTGTGGCCCGTACGCTGTGGGGCAGGTGGGCAGGCATGTAGATCCAACTTCCCGGGCCGATCTCAAACCCGTCGTCTCCCAAACGGACGTGGCCAGTCCCTGCTTGGACCGTGATGACAGCCGGCTTGGCTGCTGTATGTTCCGTCAACTCCTGGCCGGCGGCAAAGCCAAACAATGTGACCTTGGCGTCGGGCCCGTCGTAAAGCGTCCGGCTGACAATGCTGTCATCCGGGATCTCGGGCAGCCGGTCACCAAGATCGGCGATGAAGGTGTAATCGGTCATGCGTAAGAGGCTCCTCGCGTGACTTTCGGTTCTTGAACTCGGCCTGTGGGTCTTCCGACCCCGGGGTCCGTTTGGGAACGGTCCAAGATGAAGCTGCCTTCGCGGATCCCCGGGGTCGGTAAGCTATCGTGTGACGGTTTGGGGTTAGAGAACCCCTGTTGGGCTACTGCGCCAGTTCTCCCTCCGCAAAGATCGTGGGATCCTCATCTCCTTCAGCATACAAGAACCCAGCCAAGCCGCGCTCCAACCGGCTCAGCGCGTGATCGACCAGGATGTACCGACCGGGCACGTCGAGGCTGAATTCAACCATGGTGGCGCCACCCGGCGGCACCAGCGTGGTCTGGACGTCGGTCAGCGGCGGCGAGGTCAGTGACGCCTGGTCGTACACCCGGTCGAAAATCTCACCGATGACGTGGAACGAAGATATGAAGTTGGGTCCGCCGACGCCGAAGAACAACCGAACGGTGTCGCCAACTTCGGCGCGCAGCGCGTTCTCGTCGCTCGTCAACGCGCCGGCCGCCCCGTTGAACACGAAGTACTCGGGGTCCTCGTCCAACATACGCTCATAGCTGTAGTCCAAGTGGCCTGTCGTACCGAAGGGTTGCGCGGTGTAGATCTCCCCTTGCATAATGTAGAACTCGCGGTCTACCGCCGGCAGGCCGCCTTCCGGCTCGACCACAATCAGACCGTACATGCCGTTGGCGATATGCTGCGCCACGCTCGGTGTGGCGCAGTGGTATACGAAAACGCCGGGCGCCAAAGCCTGGAAGTTGAAGACGCGCTCCTCCCCCGGTGGTGTCTCGGTGTAGACGGCGCCGCCCCCAGGGCCGTTGACAGCATGCAGGTCAATCGAGTGGGACAGGTGGCTGCTGGTCGCGTTGGCCAGGTGGAGCTCAACCGTGTCGCCGACGCGGACCCGGATCATCGGACCAGGAATCTGGCCGTCGAAGGTGAAGTAATCGAAGGTGGTTCCGTCCGCCAGTTGGCCTGTCACCTCAATCGCTGTCAGCTCAACCAGGACGGTCTCCGGAGCACGGTCGCCGATTGGTTCGGGCATATCGGCCGGATTGCGCACGATGTTCTCGCCGCTGGCGGCCGGGGCACTGCCTTCTCCGACGATCAACTCACCCCACATCCCTGCCTGGCGATGCCCAGGCAGCGAGCAGTAGTAGACATAGCTGCCGTCCTCTTCGACGCGAAAGATGACCGTCGCGACGTCCTCGAGTGCGGTCACTTCGGCCGTCTTGACGCCGAATTCGTCAATTGCCAGGTCGTGACTGATGGCATCGCCGTTGATCAACGTGATCTGGACCAAGTCGCCCGGTTCGGCGGTCAAGGTCGGGTTGACCTGCCCGTCGATCGATCCACCCTGGCCGACGAAAACCAGTCCGCCGTAGCCGCCTCCCGTGATCAGTTGGTACTCAACATCCGGCGTCTCTTGAGGCAGGCCACCGGCTTCCGCAACCTGCGCCGGCGGATTGGTTGCTGGTGCCTCCACGGGCTCCCGGGGCCCAGTGCCTCCCGGTGGTGCAAATATCAGAATGATGGCCAGGGCGGCGATCAGGAACAAAAGTGGGTAAATCCGTCGCATGATGGGTTCTCCTTACTCCGCAGGATGGTTGTGGGACAGGGCGGCGCTAACGGCCGACGTCAAATCGTCTCGAAACGGTTGGAGCTGTCGTTGGTAAATGTCCAGGGCCTGACGCGCATTGTGGAACCTGGCGAACAGACAGCCGACACAGGCCATTCGGTGGTCGATAAACACTTGGCCTGTGCACGGCCATCGATCAACCAGCTCGGCGATTGGTTGGTCCATCAATTGACTGGTTTCGTCGAGAGGTGAGGCCATGTGACTATTGTGGCTGCTGGCCTGCGTGCAGTCTTTGCGCTAGCGCAAAGAGGAGCCGGCTGGGGAGTCCCGGCTGCCGGGGAATTACTGGGTCAGGCGTTGTCGGGGGGCAGGTCCTCCGCGATGCTGATCAGGCGATGGGGCTGCAAGATTGCGATTCGTTTGCGTTTGGCCTGGAGGATACCGAGGCGTTCCCAGGCCTTTAACGTTCGGCTTACTGTGTACAGGGAAGTTCCGGCCATATCGGCCAGGTCCTGACGGGTAAGTGAGGCCTCGATGTGGAGGACGCCGTCCGCCTCGCGCCCCAGCTGGGAGGCTAGACGAGCAAGCGTCCGGGCGATGCGCCGTTCGACCTGCTCGGTGCTCATTTCACGCAGGCGGCGGTGGGCCGATTGCAGCATGTTGGCTGCAAAACGCAACAAACGACGGCTGATGCCGGGAAATCGCTGCATGATCTGGTCGAAGGTGTCGGCATCGACAAAATAGGTTGTGACCGGCTCGAGCGCAATGGCGCTTGCCGGGTAGGTGTTGCGGCCAGCGACAGGCAGAGCGCCAATCACGCCGCCGCGTTCGAAGACGTGAAGCAATACCTCCAGGCCCTCGGCCGAGGTTTGCACAACCTTCACCGCGCCCTCATCGATCAAGTGGAAAACGGTCGCTGGGGCGTCTTCTAAGAACAGCGCCTCGTCTGGGTCGAAGCGGGCCCGCTTGAAGAGGAGGCGCAACGCAGCCAGCTCGTCTGTGGATAGGTCGGCGAATAGTTCGGCTTGCTGGAATGCATCCGGGAGGTCGGAGGAGGCTGCCTTGCCAGGCTCGTCAGGCGCCATGCTGCTCCCGTTGTGCCTGGCGCCCGGGTAGTGGTGTCAGCCGCGGGACGCGCTGTTGGTAGTGCCGGTAGGCCGCGCCAAATTCGGCCACCAGCTTGCGCTCTTCGAAGATGCTGCCGATGTACAAATAGAGCGTCAGGCCGATGTTGAGCGCAAGCAAGCTGGTTGTCATGCGCGGCAGCGCCCAAATGAAGAGCAGACCGGCCGTGTACAGAGGATGGCGCACGTAACGGTAGAGTCCGCTGACCACCAGCCGCGAAGGTTGGTCGTTTTGTCCGGCCAACTGGCTCAACCCGAGGAACCCGGCCGGGCCGGTCTGCATCAAACCGATTAGCAGCAAGACTACGGCCAACACTTGCAGACCGAGAGTCAGCCACAGCCACGGAGGTTGCAGGTTGTACAGCAACCGGCCCGGCCACAGCAGCGGTAGGACCAGCACCGGCAGGAAGGTCAGGCCCCCTACCACGTTAAAGGCCAGCCGATACCAGCGGTCGGTCGCTGGGCCGAACCGGCGACGGGCACCTTGCTTGGCCGCCGGGCTGGCTAACCAGCTGTGCAGGGCGCCATAAGCGGCCATGGCTGCCAGCGTCCCAATAAATGGAATGGCGATCACTGACCCCATCACTTCTCCCGGGCGCATTGAATGGCGTTCATCTTACCGCAGCGTTGGCGTACGGGCCGATTCGGCCCGCATGGTACAATCGCTGCCTGGCCGGGAAAACTGCTGCCGGATGCCGACGGGCCCACCCGCGTGACATTGACAACACTGTGCGTCTTTTGTGGATCCAGCGATTCAGTCGACCCTGCCTACCTGGCGGCGGCCGCCGACCTGGGCCGCTTGCTGGCCGAACGCGAGCTTTCAATTGTCTACGGGGGGGGCCGCACGGGGTTGATGGGGGCATTGGCCCAGGCAGCGTTGGCCAAGGGAGGGCGGGTGGTCGGGGTGCTCCCCAGGTTTTTCGACACACCGGCGCTGGCCGAGCGCTCGCTGTCTGAGCTGGAGTTGGTGGACAGTATGCACGAGCGCAAAGCGCGGATGGCCGAACTGGCCGACGGCTTCATTGCACTGCCAGGAGGCTTCGGCACCTTCGAGGAGCTGTTCGAAATCTTGACCTGGGCGCAGATTGGGCTGCATCAGAGTCCGATCGGAGTGCTCAACGTCCGAGGCTATTTCGATCCCCTGATTGAGCTGATCGAACATGCCGCCGCCCAAGGTTTCATCTACGGTGAGCACCGTCAATTGCTGCAAATCGAATCCGAGCCGGGCGCATTGCTTGAACGCATGACCGCCTACCAGCCCCCGGGCGATCTTGCCCGGTGGGTCGATCGAAGGAGCGAACCAGGATGAATGCAGCCGAATACTTCGATCACTGGCAGAAGGTCTGGCGCGATCTGATCCGGGCCGTTGCCGTGCTCAAAGATGAGCACCTGGACTTCCGTCCATCCGACAACTACCCGCGCACGGTCGGGGACATACTGCGCCATTTGATCAACCTCGAGCAGGGCTGGATCGGCTACGTCATCCGCCGAGATCAAGAGGGCTGGCCCGACGAACGCATGGCAGAACTGAGCACTGTCCAGGCGCTGCGCGATGAACTGCAGCGTGTCCACCATCAGACAATGGACTATCTGCAGACCATACCGGCCGAAGACTTCAATCGGATCGTTCAGGTACCCGGCGATGGCACGCCGAAGCTCGGTTGGATCCTTTGGCATGTGCTCGAGCAGCAAATCCACCATCGCGGCGAACTGTTCATGTGCCTGAGCCTGCTCGGTTTGGATCGACCCAAGACCGATCGACCCGGCTGACGGCTAGCCCATGACCGAATCCATCCGGATGCTGCATTTTGCCGACGCGCACATCGGCATGGAGAATTACGGTCGTATAGACCCAGAGACCGGCACGTCCTCCCGGGTCCGTGATTTCCTCGACCGGCTCGATGAAGTCATCGACTACGCCATTAACCACGAACTCGACCTGGCTGTTTTCGCCGGGGACGCCTTCAAGAACCGCGACCCAGATCCGACCCAGCAGCGTGAGTTCGCCGCCCGCATCAAGCGGCTGGCCGATGCCGCCCCGACACTGCTCTTGGTCGGCAACCACGACATGCCGGCCATGGCCTCCAAGGCCAACAGTGTCGACATCTTCCGCGCCTTACAGGTTCCCAATATCTTGATCGGCTGGCAACCCGAGGGTCAGGTGGTCGAGACCAGGCGGGGTCCAGTGTACCTGGCCTGGATGCCCTACCCGATGCGCAACCGGTTGCTGAGCCGCGAGGCCTACCAGGGGAAGACGATCGATGAACTCGAGGCCATTCTGCGCCAGACGGTGTCCGACATCCTCGGGGACCTAACCCAGCAGGCAAGTGAGCACGACATGCCGCGGGTTCTGGCCGGACACTTTTCGGTCGCCGAGGCCAAGTTGGGCTCCGAGCGCAGCGTGATGCTCGGCCGCGACGTGGCCGTCCACCAGTCAACGCTGGCCGATGAGTCCTGGGACTACGTCGCCATGGGGCACATTCACCGCCACCAACTGGTCAACCCGGGCATGTACCCGCCGGTGGTTTACAGCGGCTCGCTGGAGCGGATCGACTTCGGCGAAGAGGGCGAGCCTAAAGGCTTCTGCTGGGTCGAGCTGGCGCGCGGCAAGACAGAGTGGCGCTTCGTTCCAGTGCAGGCGCGCCGATTTCGCACGATTGCGGTCGACGCGACCGGGGCTGACGATCCGACCGAGGCGGTCCTTGCGCAGGTCGCTGTCGCCGAGCCAGGCGAGGTGGTGCGGGTGGTGGTCAACCTGCGCGACGACCAGCAGTCGGTCTTCCGCGAGCGCGAGGTGCAGCGGACACTGGAGGCGGCCTCCAGCGTCAGCGTGGTGCGCCAGGTGGAGGTCGGAGCCCGCATGCGATTGTCCGAGGCCTCGGCCGAGGCGCTGGCACCGCTCGAGTTGGTCGAGCGCTACCTGGCGAGCCGGCAGGTGCCGGCCGACAGGGTCGAGGCCTTGCTGGCCGAGGCGCGCGCCCTGATGGAAACGACCTGACGATCACTATCCATGATCCCGATCGAGATCGACCTGACGAACTTCCTGGCCTATCGCCACCCCGGGCCCCTGCGGCTGGAGGGGATGCACGTCGCCTGCCTGGCGGGGCCGAACGGCGCCGGCAAATCGTCACTGCTGGATGCCATTACCTGGTGCTTGTGGGGTAAGGCCCGCTCCAACTCGGCCGACGACCTGGTTCACCAGGGCCAAACCGAGATGGGGGTCACCCTTCAATTCGAACAAAGCGGCCAGCGCTACCGGGTGATCCGCCAGCGTAAGACCGGCAAGCGCGGCTCGTCGCTGCTCGAACTGCAGATACGCGACGAGCAAGGCGAGATATGGCGTTCCCTGTCCGAAGGTACGATCGGTGAAACGCAGTTGCGGATTGTTCAACTGCTGCATCTGAACTATGACACCTTTGTCAATTCGGCCTTCTTGATGCAGGGGAGGGCCGACGAGTTCACAACCAAGACGCCTGGCCTACGCAAGGAGATTCTGGCCAGCATCCTGGGTCTGGACCGATGGGAGGAGCTGGAAACGGCGGCCAAGGAGCGGCTGCGAGAACGCCAGTCGACTGCCCAGCAGATGGATGGGCGTATCGACGAGTGGGAGCGCGAGCTAGCCCAGCGCAGCGAGCGATCCGAGTCCCTCAACCAGGCTGAGCGTCAGGCGGAAACGTTGGCCCAGGAACTGGCAGAGGCCGAGACGGTCTGGGCCGGGCTTGAGCAGAGCCGCATGGATATGGTTGTCTACCAGCGCCAAATTGACGACCTGACCCGCCGGATTGTGGCGCGCCAGAAGGAAATCGGCGAGGGACAAGAAGAGGTCGCCCAGCTCCAATTGCGGGCCGACGCCAGTGCGCTGCAGGCGGCGCTGGCTGAAACGCGGCGGTCTCTCGAAGAACTCGAACCGCTCGAGCAACGGCGCAAACAAGCGGTTGAGACGAAAGCAGAGCTGCAGCAGGAGGCGGCTGGATTGCGCGGCGCCAATCAGGCGCTGGGGCCGGAGACCGAACCGATCAAGGCTCGCGTCACCGTGCTGGAGGCGACCAGCGAGCCGACCTGCCCGACCTGCGGTCAATCGCTTGATGACGATCACCGTCACCGCTTGCTGACCGAACTTCAGGCACAGGTGACATCGCGACGTGAACAATACCGTCAGAACCGGGAACGTGTCGAGGCGATTGAGGCTGAGCTGGCAGGCTTGGAGACAGGGTTAGGGCAGCTGGAGGCGGACCTGCGCGACCGGCCAGCCCTGGAAAAGCGGGCCGGCGAACTCGAAGCCGGTCTGAGCCATGCGGCCGAAGCCGCCGACCAAGCGGCCAACCTGCAGGCCAGGCTCGGTCGCTGGACCGATGCCCTTGCGCAAGACCAGGTCGCGCGCGCCCAAATTGAAGCCAGCGTCGAACAGACCGAATTGGCGCTCAAGGCAGCCTCTCTGACCCAGGCCGACCTGGACGAGCTGCGCCGCAAGAAGCGATTGGCCGACGAACGCGTTGGCGGCGCCCGCCAGCAGCTGGCGACATTGGATAAGGTCGAGCAGCAGCTCGACTCGACGCGTTCGGAGCGAGCCAACGTCGCCGAGCAAATCTCGCTGCTGGAGGAGCTGCGGGAGGCGTTCAGCAAGCGAGGTGTTCCGGCCATGATCATTGAGACGGTCGTGCCCGAATTGGAGCGCAGCGCCAACGAGTTGTTGGGCCGCATGACCGATGGCCGGCTCAACGTTCGCATTGAAACACAGCGAGAGATCAAGACTGGCGAGCTGCGGGAAGCGCTCGATATCATCATTTCTGACGAGCTCGGCAGCCGCCCTTACGAGTTGTATTCAGGTGGCGAGGCCTTCCGGATTAACTTCGCCATCCGGATCGCTCTCTCAAAGCTGTTGGCCAATCGGGCCGGAGCGCAACTGCGCAGTCTGTTCATCGATGAAGGCTTTGGCACGCAGGACGCCCGGGGGCGCGAGCAGTTGGTTGAGGCGATCAACGCCATTCAAGATGACTTCGAGCGTATTCTGGTGATCACCCATATCGAGGAGTTGAAAGATGCCTTCCCCACTCGGATTGAGGTGCGCAAGACACCCGAGGGGTCGACTTTTAGTTTGAACTGATCCCCGCCGGCGGCTGGGTCGGGTTGTCGGGCCCGTTGACCGGCAGCCAGACGGCAACGCTCGTTCCGTCGCCTGGCAGGCTGCTGACCTCGATTCGTCCCCCATGCAACTCGGCAATCTCCTTGCAAATGGCCAAGCCCAACCCCGTGCCGGGCGCGCCGGTTTGCTGGCTAGCATGGCCGCGGAAGAAGCGGTGGAAGATCATCGGCTGCTCGTCCGGCAAGATTCCCAGGCCGGTGTCCTGCACATCGGCCACGACCCACGGATGGCCATTCTCTTTCAGATGTCGCGTGCGCAGCACGATTCGACCGCCATGCGGCGTGTAGTTCATGGCGTTGGTCAGTAGGTTCGTGAAAACCTGGCTCAGCAGACGGGAGTCCCCCTGGGCTTGCGGCAGCCCCTCATCGGTTTCGACCGTCAACTGAATAGCCTGCTCGGCGGCCAACGCCCGGCGGTCCTCCGCCAGGTCGAGCAGCAGGCCGTTGACGTCGACCGGTCTGGGCTCGAACGGGGTCGCCCGCGACTCGAGCCGGGAGAGCGACAGCAAATCATCGATCAAGTGAGCCAACCGCTCGCTCTCGCGGTTCAGAGTCTCCAGATACTCACCGGCCCGAATCTCGCTCGGATTCTCTCCGAGCAGGTCAACGTACAACCGGATGTTGGTCAGGGGCGTCCGCAGTTCATGTGACACATCGGAGACGAACTGGGACTTGAGACGGTCGAGCTCCTTGAGGGCCGAGATGTCGTGCTGGACCGCCACCAGGTTCAGGACCTGTCCCTCCTCACTGCGAATGGGCGTAATCGTGACCGAGGCGTCGTAGGTACCGCCATCCTTGCGCTGATTAACCAACTCCCCATGCCAGGGACGGCCATCCGCAATCGCCTGCGACATTTCGTCATAGAGCTCGGTCGGACCTTCCTCGGAGCGCAAGAAGCGGGCATTGCGCCCCAGCGCCTCCCGCCGGCTGAACCCATTGAGCCGCTCCCAGGCCGGATTGACATATTCGATCACACCGGCCGAATCGGTCACCAAGACGGCGTCGCCAATGTTTGTCAGAATCGCTTCGAGCCGGTCCCGCTCCGACCGGAGCGCAGTCTCCAGAGCCTTGCGCGCCGAGATGTCCAGCACAAGACAGGTTACGCCCTGCGGCTGGCCCTCGTCATCCGTAATCCGATTGACGGCAAACAAAGTGGGCACGCGCCGCCCTGACGGTTGGCGGAATTCGATTTCGTACATCTCGGAAGCGGGACGCTCGCCGGCGATGCGCTGGTTGAACCGGCCCAACACCATCTGCCGGGTGTTGGCCGGAAGAAAGCGATCGGCAGCTTCGCTCAGGCGCATCCCTTGCAGCTCGCCCACTGGTGAGCCGACAATCTCGGCAAAAACCTGGTTGGCATAGCCGATGGTGCCGTCGGTGGCGATGTGAATGATGCCGGTCAGGGATGTCTCGACCAGACCCCGGTAGCGGGCCTCGGACAGCGCCAGATCTCGTGTGCGTTCGACCACTTGGCGCTCGAGTCGCTGCGCTTGCTTTTCGATCTGGCCATAGAGATCGGCGTTCTCGATGGCAACAGCCGCGTGGGAGGCGAATGCGATCAACAGGTCAAGGTCGGGTAGTGAGAAGGGGCGGCTTGTGCCCAGCCGGCGGACGGCCATCACGCCCATCGTGCGCTGGCGAATGTTGAGCGGCGCCAGGGCCAGGCATTCCAGCTCATCATCCGGCGTGCCAGGCACCTGCAACCCCTGTTCGCGACCGGCCGGATCGTTGGCGACGAGCGCTTCGCCCGTCTGTAATACCTGGCCGGCCAACCCATCCGTCGGTTCGAGGATCATGGCCAGCATGGCCTCCGCTTGTGGATCCATCGCCACAAGTGTGCGCAGGCGGTTGTCGGATGGATCGAGCATGTGGATCCGGCTGCCATCGGCGTTGAGCAGGCGCTTGGCCTGCTCGGCGATCATGCGCAGCACCGTTTCCAGGTCTAGCGAGGCCGACACAGACGCCGAGGTCTGGATCAACGCCCGCGCTTCCTGCTCCCGCTGCTGCATTTCGCGGTAGAGCCGCGCATTCTTGATCGCAATGGCGGCCATGCTGGCGATCGACTCGACCAACTCCAACTGTTCCGACTGGAACGTCCGGCCCCGGCGCGTCTTGAACAAGCCCATGGCGCCGATCGGCTCATCACCTACGAATAGCGGCAGACCGAGAAATGCATGAAGCCCGGCGCGCGACCACTCCTCGAGCGCCTGGTTGTGGCCGCCGTACTCGTCGAGCAGCAATGCTTTGCGAGTTTCAATCATGTGCCAGGCGACTCCCTGACCGCGGCGCGCCGGGCCGAAGTCAATCCCGCCCTGCAGGCCGTAGGTGTAGGGAAAGACGAGGGTTTCGCCGTCGGACTCAAGCAGGGCGAAAGCCCCGGCGTCGGCGCCGGAAATCTCGACCGCCAGTTGGATGACGCGCTTCAACACGGTTGGCAGGTCGAGTGCGCTGGCCACGGTCTGGGCCACCTGGTTGCGCAGACGCTCGCGCTCGAGCGAAGCCCGCATCGCTTCGCGCGCCCGCACCTGAGTTATGGCGACAGCCACGTGGTCGGCCAGGGCGGCCATGATGGGAATGTGTTCGGATGTCAACCAGGCAGCCGTCACATTGATGACTCCTACCGGTTGCTCGGCGCTCATCAGCGGCGCCAGGATCGTTGGCTGGTTGCCTCCAACCAGCCGGACGATTACCGGCAGGAGCGCCGACAGCCGCTCGGGCACCAGCGTGCTGATGATTTCTTCGCGGTCGTCGAAGAAGAGCGTTTCGCCGGTGGAGAGAACCTGGCGGTAGGCGGGGGAACGCGCCAGGTCGAAACGATGGCCTTCGATGGTCAAGCCGGTGAGGCGCTGAAGTGTGCGCTCGACGCTAGGGCTGAGAATCCGGCTGCGAATTTCGAGTTGGCCGCTTTCGGTGAGCAGGGCGACGCCGCCGATCAAGTGCAGCCGGCGCAGTTCCTCGGAGACAGCGCGCAGGACATCGGCCTCGCTCGAGGTCGCCCGGCGGGCGACGGCTGCGGCTGCCCGCAGCGGCGGGATCCAGGTGGCATCAACGTAGGCGCCGGCAGAGGCGGGGCGTTTGGCGGGCTCGATTTCCTTCACAGCGCCGCCAGTGTATCACGCTCACCTTGGCCGCAATATCACCCGGCCGGTGCAGTCCGCTTCCTATCCGCGGGGGATGGTTGCGCGGCAACATGCCAGGCATGGGCGTCGCGCAGCGCGTGCGCGACACCCTTCGGCTGAGGCAGTCCGAGGGCCATCAGGCTGGCCCGATTGTCATAGTAGAAATGCAGGCCGGCCAGACGCAGCATAGGGATTCGTGCGGGAATTGGCAGCCCGTCGGGCAGAGCGACTGCAAGCGACCCAAGCAGGCGCAACGGGGTCGAAGGCAGGCGCCAGCGGGGCGGCCGGCGGCCAGCGAGGTGGGCCAGCTGCACCAGAAGGTCGTAATGGGTCAAGTTATGACCGGTCAGCAGGTAGCGCTGGCCGGTCTGGCCTCGCTGCCAGGCGGCCAGGATGCCATCGAGCACATCGTCCAGGTGGACCACATTCAGACCGCCGGCCGGTGCGATCGGCGGCAGCCTGCCATCAACCACTCGCGCCAGGATCCCGCCCTGCTTGCGTTTGATATCGCCCGGGCCGAAGATGGCCGAAGGACACACAATGACGGCATCCAGGCCTTGGCCGACTGCCTTGTGCACCTCGACTTCGGCCACGTGCTTGGCGTAGGCATAGGGCCAGCTACGCCCGTCACCGTTCCAGGTGTGGTCCTCGCGCATGCCGGCGTCAATTCGATCGTCATCTGGCCGGGGCAACCCCAGGGCCGCCACCGATGACACGTGTAGGAAGCGTTCGACGCTCTGCTCGCGGGCAGCCGTCAGCAGATGGCGGGTCCCACTGACATGGCTGCGATGGAGCGGGGCAGCGCGACGCCAGCCGGCCACCAATCCGCCGCAGTGGATGATGGTCTTGGCGCCTTCGCTGGCCCGGCGCAGAGAAGCCGGATCGAGCAAGTCACCCTGGCACAGCTCAAGATCGAGACCCGCCAACGGTGACAGGTCACTGGTCGACCGGTGCAGGGCGCGCACCCGCTGGCCGGCCATCGCCAGGCGCTGGGCCAGCTTGGATCCGAGGAACCCGGTGGCGCCGGTTACCAGGATCGGTTCGGCAAGCCGAACGTGGTCAGTCAAGCCACTCAACGATGGTGGCTTCGCCCTGCCCAACACCGACACATAGCGTCGCCAGCCCGTAGTACGGGGTTGGGCTCTGGGTGGAACGGCGCTTCATTTCATGCAGCAATGTGGTCAGGATGCGGGCGCCGGAACAGCCAAGTGGATGGCCAAGGGCGATGGCCCCTCCGTTGACGTTGGTGATTTCGTGGGACAGCCCCAGGTCGCGCATGACGGCCAGCGCCTGGACGGCGAAGGCCTCGTTCAATTCGATCAGACCCAGGTCTTCGATCGTCAGACCGGCCCGCGTCAGGGCTTTGCGCGTGGCCGGGATGGGCCCCAGGCCCATCGTCCGAGGCTCGACACCGGCGGCAGCCGAGGCCACCACCCGCGCCATGGGCCGGATGCCCAGTGCCGCCGCGCGAGTGTCGCTCATCAATACCAGTGCCGCCGCACCATCGTTGATGCCGGAAGCATTGCCGGCGGTGACGGTGCCGTCCGACCGGAAGGCCGGTTTGAGCCTGGCCAGCGCCTCAAGGCTGGTGTCGCGCCGAGGCCGCTCATCGGTTGTGACCAGCACCGGGTCGCCGCGACGCTGGGTAACGGGCACCGGCAGCAGTTCGGCCTCGAAGCGGCCCGAGTCCATGGCATCGAGCGCCCGCCGGTGGCTCTCGTAAGCGAATGCGTCCTGCTCTTGGCGCGAGATATCTTCGGTCAGACGGTAGACATTCTCGGCGGTCTCGCCCATGGACTCATGGCCGTAAGCTTGCTTGAGACGGTCGTTGGGGAAGCGCCAGCCGAGTGTGGTATCCCAGGCGGTCTGGTCGCCCCAGGGGTAAGCGTACTCGGCCTTGGCCAGGGCATATGGGGCGCGGGACATGCTCTCAACGCCGCCGGCGACATAGACCTCGCCTTCACCAACCTTGATCGCCCGGTAAGCGGCGTTGACCGCTTGCAAACCAGAGGCGCACAGACGATTGAACGTGACCGCCGCCACGCTTACCGGCAGTCCGGCGAGCAGCGTGGCCATACGGGCGATGTTGCGGTTGTCTTCGCCGGCCTGATTGGCGCAGCCAAAGTAGACCTCTTCGATCTCAGCTGGGTCGACCCCGGACCGCTCGACGGCTTCGGCGATGACCAGAGCTGCCAGGTCGTCGGGTCGGATGCTGGCCAGGGCACCGCCATGATTGCCGATTGGCGTGCGGACGGCTGACACGATGACTGCTTCGGGCATTGCGCTTCTCCCATCGCCCCCGGGCAAGAGTGCCGGATTCTATCATCGGCATAGGAACGGCCGAAGCGGTTTCGTCGCGGTAAACTCCTGATGGACTCCGACTCGCAAATTGCCTAAGAGGCACCGATGTCAATCCTGGCAAACTGGAAAGAAGTCATCGAGACCGCCAATCTGTCGCCTGAACGCCGGATGGATCCGATCAGCCGCTGGTTGATCATTACCCGCTCGGCGGTGCTGACGATGACGTTGACTTCCGGCTTGATCGGGGGCCTGCTGGCGGCAGCCCTGGTAGCCCGGCCCAACTGGCTGCATTTCGGCCTGGCGTTGCTTGGGATGATGATCGCCCACGCCACCAACAACATGATCAACGACTATTTCGATCTGTCGGGTGGCGTTGACGATGACACCTACGCCCGGGCGCTATACGCCCCCCATCCCGTGCTGTCGGGCATGATCTCGCGGCGCGGTTTGGCGACGGCCATTCTGCTTGCCAATTTCGTCGATGCGCTGATCATGACTTACCTGATCATTCAAGTGGGATGGCCGATTCTGGGGTTTGCGCTGGTAGGCCTGTTCCTATCGGTTTTCTATGTGGCGCCGCCGCTCAAGCTCAAGCATCGCGGCCTGGGCGAGCCATCGGTGTTTCTGGTCTGGGGCCCCTTGATGATCGGCGGCAGCTACTACGCCGCCGCCGGCAGCATGCCGCCGGCCGCCGTCTGGATCGCATGCCTACCCTATGCGCTGCTGGTGATGTCAGTTTTGATGGGCAAGCACATCGACAAACGTGAGGCCGACGCAGCCAAAGGCATCCGCACCTTGCCGGTCCTGTTGGGTGACAAGGTCTCACGCTGGCTGAACATCGGCTTGATGGTTGCCTACTACCTGGTCATCGTGGTGTTGGTCATGACGGGTCGTCTGGGCCCTTGGCTGTTGATCGTGGCGTTGGCCCTGCCACGGCTGGTGCGGGTAACCCGTACCCACCTCGAGCCCAAGCCGGCGACCAAGCCGGACAATTATCCCGTCTGGCCATTATGGTACGTATCGGCCGCCTTCTACCACAACAAGCTGGCCGGCGGTTTGTTCGTCGTCGGGCTGGCGTTGAATCTGCTGGTGCCGTGGTTGGCTGGTTTGATCTCTCGTGTCTAGCGGGCAAGATCGAGGAGGAGAAAGCGTGATGGACGCGCGCAAGTTGACCGCCGAATTCATTGGAACATTTGCACTTGTGTTCATTGGCGCCGGAGCTGCCGCCGTGGGTGTCGGTGGGGTCGTCGGGGTTGGGCTGGCGCACGGCCTGATTCTGACGGCCGTGGTCTA
>Ga0214471_10000442_pt1 | contig 35842 bp, 33 predicted proteins | sample RVTome_5_FD_207665 | JGI IMG/M metagenome (GOLD analysis project Ga0214471, IMG submission 207665) | Soil microbial communities from uranium-contaminated site in the Upper Colorado River Basin, Wyoming, United States - RVT142D155 | ecosystem: Environmental > Terrestrial > Soil > Contaminated >... | reverse complement strand
CGTGAACTCTCCACTCAGATGGTGCGTCCGACGGCCAAGGCCACCTTCTTGAGGTCGTGCATCAGCGCCGCGAACGTCTTGGGAAGGAGCGACTGCGGCCCGTCCGACATCGCCGCCTCGGGGTTCGGGTGCACTTCGATAATCAGCCCGTCCGCGCCGGCGGCCACCGCCGCTTTCGCCATCGCGGGCACGTACTCCCACAAGCCCGTTCCATGGCTCGGGTCGATGATCACCGGCAGATGAGACAGCTTCTTGATGACCGGGATCGCGGAGAGGTCCAGGGTGAAGCGCGTGTGCGTCTCGAACGTCCGGATGCCGCGCTCGCAGAGCATGACGTTGAAATTGCCCTGGCTGAGGATGTACTCGGCCGCCAGGAGGAACTCCGTGATGGTCGAGGAGAGTCCGCGCTTGAGGAGGACGGGCTTCTGCGTCTGCCCCACCTCCTTGAGCAGCTCGAAATTCTGCATGTTCCGCGCGCCGATCTGGATGACGTCGGCGTAGCGGGCCACCGCCTCGACGTCCCGCGTGTCCACCAGTTCCGTCACGACCGGCAGGCCGGTGCGCTCGGACGCCTCGTGCAGGTGGCGCAGGCCCGTCTCCCGCAGGCCCTGGAAGGAATACGGCGAGGTCCTCGGCTTGTACGCGCCGCCGCGCAAGAGGAGCGCCCCGCCCCGCTTAACCTGGCGCGCCGTGTCCAGGAGCATGACTTCGTTCTCCACGGAGCACGGCCCCGCGATGACGGCGATGCGGCGCCCCCCGACCTTCACCCCGTGGATGTCGATCACGGTCGGCTCCGGCTTGAACTCGCGCGAGACGAGCCGGAACGGCTTCAGCACCGGCATCACCTTCTCGACGCCGGGCAGCACTTCCAGCGGCTGCGCCCGCAGCGTGTCTTCGGGGCCGATCACGCCGATGATCGTCCGCTCGGTGCCCTTGGACACCATCGGTTTCAGCCCGAGCTCCTTGATCCGGGCCAGGACGTGATCCACTTGCTTCTTCGTCGCCTTCGGCTTGAGCACGATGATCATCGATTCCCCTCCGGCGTATCCGTCAACGCCTGTTGGTTGGGACGTGAAATTCGGAGTTTGGAATTGGGAATCCGGAATTCCGAATTCCGCATTCCGAATTCCGCATTGCACATCAGGTTAAACATCGCTGGAGGGCCTGGATGAACTTCCGGTTCTCGGCCATGGTGCCAAGGGTGACGCGGATGCAGCCGTCGAGCTTCCATCCGCTCATCTCGCGGACGATCACGCCCCGGGCCAGCAGCGCCGCCGCGACGCCCGCCGCGCGCGGACCGAGTTCGATCAGGATGAAATTGGTGACGCTCGGCACGTGCCGCAGCCTGAGGCGGTCCAGCTGCGCGGTCAGGTACCGCCGGCCCTGCGCGAGGAGCGCGCGGCTGCGCGCGAGGTAGCGTCGGTCCTCCAGCGCCGCCAGCGCCGCGGCCTGGGCCGGCGCGTTGACGTTGAACGGCTCCCGGACCGCGTCGAGCGCCTCGATGATTTCGGGCCTGGCGATGGCGTAGCCGACCCGCAGCCCCGCCAATCCGTAGGCCTTGGAGAAGCTGCGCGTGACGATCACCGGGCGTTCGCCGATCATGCGCGCCGTCTGCGGATAGTCCCGCGCCTCCACGAACTCGTAATACGCCTCGTCCATGACGACAAGCGTCTGGCCGGGGAGGCCGGATAGGAACGCGTTCAGCTCCCGCGCCGTCACGTACGTGCCCGTGGGGTTGTCGGGGTTGGCGATGAAGACCAGTTTGGTGTGCGGCGTCACGGCCGCTTTCATCGCCGGCAGATCGTACCGGTACGAGTTGAGCGGCACCGTCCGGACGGACGCGCCGGCCGCTCTGGCCTGGAGTTCGTAGATGAGAAAGGTCGGCCTGGCCACCACGACGTCCTCGCCGGGATCGACGAAGGCCCGCAGCGCCAGCACGAGCAGCTCATCCGATCCGTTCCCCACCAGGATGGACTCCGGCGCCACCTTGAGGCGCGCGCTGAGGGCGAAGCGAAGCTTCGCGCAGAGCGCGTCCGGATACCGGTGAACCGAGCCGAGCGCGCGCCGCGCGGCCGCCACCGCTCTCGGCGACGGCCCGAGCGCGTTTTCGTTCGACGCGAGCTTGATGACCGGGCCGCGCGCGCGCCGCTGCCGCTTGGCCTCCTCGATGGACATGCCGGGACGGTAGCGCTCGAGCTCCTTCAGCGCGGAGCGGGCTCGTGGGTCAATGGTCATGATCGAGGCGTCCTCGTACGAGCGGCCCAGCCCCCTCGGAGCCACTCCGCTTCCGGCGGGGCGGCACCTCGGGGACTGGCCCGCACGCATTGTGGGGGTGTCCCTCAGTGAACTGGTCCCGGGGCCACACGTTACGCGTTACGCGTCATACAGGATACGAGCCGAGAATCTGGACTTCCGAGGTGCGCCGGCGCAAGCTCCGAAGCGCCCGCTGCACGCGCGGATCGGACACGTGCCCTTCGAAATCCACGAAGAACAGATACTCCCACGCCCGCCGCCGGGACGGGCGCGACTCGATCTTCGTCAGATTGATCCCGTGCCGCTTGAACGGCACCAGGCTGTCGTGCAGCGCGCCAGGCTTGTCCTTGAGCGCGAACATCAGCGACGTCTTGTTCCGGCGCCCGCGAGGCGGCTCCCTGAGCGCCAGGATGAGGAAGCGCGTCCGGTTCTCGCGCGGGGAGTGGATCCGGACCGCCTTGAGCCGGCGGCCGTCCGCCAGCTCCCGGCTCCCGATGGCCGCCCAGTTCCGGCGCCCCGGCCGGGCCAGGAGCCGCTGCACCGCCTCCGCGCTCGAGAGCGTCTCGGACCTGCGCGCCCACGGCAGATGCGCCTGCAGCCAGGAGGCGCACTGCGTGAGCACCTGCGGGTGGGACAGCACGAGCGCCACGTCGCGAGGCTCGACTCCAGGGCGCGTGATGAGATGATGCCGGATTTCCAGCTGGATCTCGCCGCGGATGCGCACCGGAGAGTGCTTGAAATCGATGAATCGGTCGAGCGTATGCGTCACCGCGCCCCCCAGCGAGTTCTCCACGGGCACGACCCCGCAGTCGGCCTGCTCCCGCTCGACGGCGTGAAAGACGTCCTCCACGGTCGGCGCGTGGACGTACCGGGCGCGCGAGCCGAACCGCGCCTGCGCCGCCAGGTGCGTGTACGTCTGTGCGGGACCAAGGTACGCGATGGTTTTCATCATGAGGCATCCGTGCCAAATGCGGAATGCGGAATGCGGAATGCGGAATTGAAAGCGTGTGCAGCACATTCCGCATTCCCGATTCCGAATTCCGAATTTGGCATGATTATGTCCTGCGAGAGGTGCGCTCTTCCAGACGCCGGATCGTGCGAAGGATTTCCCGGTAGATGCGCCGGACGTCCGCGGCGGCGAGCGGCCCGCGGTTGGCCGCGGCCGCGTGCCTCAGCACGCGCGTCTCGCGGCGCCGGTCGAGCACCGGTTTGCCATCCGCCTCCTTGACCGCCCCCACGGCCAGCGCCAGCCGCGCCCGCTCGTTCAGCCGGCGCAGGATCTGCGCGTCGACGCGGTCGATGCGCCGCCTGAGCGCGGCGAGTGTTGCGCGAGCCGTCCGCCGCGTCATGCCGCCTCACGCCCGGGCCCGGCCGCGGCCCCGGTCGGCGCCGGCGACGGCTCCGCCTCCGGCTCCGGCGACGAGGGCAGCCCCATCGGCGGCAGATCCTCCAGCGACCCCAGCCCGAAGTGGCGCAGGAACTCTGCGGTCGTCGCGTACAGAAACGGCCGGCCGGGGCTGTCCTTGCGGCCCGCGGTCCGCACGAAGCGGCGCTCCAGCAGCGTATCAAGCGACGCGGTCACGTCCACGCCGCGAATCGCCTCGATGTCCGCCTTCGTGATGGGCTGCCGGTACGCCACGATCGCCAGCGTCTCCATCGCCGCGGCGCTCACGGAATCCGGCTTGGGGTTCGCCAAGAGACGCCTGAGCCAGGGCGCGAGGGCCTGGTCCGTCATCAGCTGGTACCCCCCGGCCACCTCTTGCACCTGGAAGGCCCGGCCAGAGGCCTGATACTCGTCATTCAGGGTCCGGATGAGCTGGCGGATGCGCCCCGCGCCGAGTTCCGGCACGACGCCCGCGATCCGAGACAGCGGCAGCGGCTGTCCGCAGACGAACAGCAGTGCTTCCAGAATCCGTTTGGCTTCCGTCTCATTCATGACGGGGGCTCCTTCCGATCCTCGGCCGGCGCCTCGCCTTGCATCGACGCCTGCGACGCACCCGGCATCGGCGGCGACGGCTGACCGGTCCACACGAGCTGGATATCCGCGAACACGCGCTCCTGAACCGCCCGGATCACCCGCTGGCGGATCAGCTCCAGCAGCGCGAGGAAGGTGACGACCAGCTCCAGTTTCGTCTTGTCGGATGTGAACAGATCGAAGAACCGCATCTGCCGCCGGACCGTCAGCGCCACGCGCAGTTCCTCGACTTTCATTTCGACCGTCCAGGGCTCGACCGCCACCTCGTACACCGGCGCCGTCGCCTTCTCCAGGACGCGGGAGAACGCCCCGACCAGATCCGCGATGCCCACGTCGAAGGCCTGCGCCTCACCGGCGGGCGCCGCGTCGCCATCCGGCGCCTGCGCGCCGCTCAAGGCGTCGACGCCGTGCGCGCCCTCCCGGGCGAAGCGCTGGTGCGCCAGCGCGTGCAGTTCCGACAAGAGCTGCGCGACCGTCTTGAACTGCTGGTACTCCTTCAGCCGGCGCTCGAGCTCCTCGAGACTGATCGGCACATCGTCTTCCTCGGCCGCGGACTCAGGCGAGGGCAAGAGGCCCCGCGCCTTGAGCGCCACCAGCTGGCCGAGCAGCGGCAGCGGCTCGGCGAGCGCGTTCAGATCCGCGCCGGCCGTCTTGACCTGGGCGAGGTACTGTCCTGTCAGATGGACGAGCTTGACGATGAACAGGTCCACCAGGTTGAGCTTGGCCAGCTCGACCAGGAGCGGCAGCGGGCCTTCGTAGATGTCGGCGTCCACGTCGTACGTCATCCGCACAGTCGTTGGCCGGAAGCTGGAAGCTGGAGGCTGGACGCTGGAATGATCGAAGGATCGCGCAATGCGCGTTCCAGCATCCAGCGTCTAGATTCCAGCATCCCACGTCTAGCTTCCAGCTTCAAGCCTCCAGCTTTCGACCAGTCTTCTGGACCCACGTGACGCGTTTCGCGTTACGCGTTACGCGAACCTGGTGGGACTCCCGACACGGAGGCGCCGAGGCCGAAGACGGCCTTGACTTCCCGCATGGTCTGCTGCGCCACGGCGCGCGCCGTGACGGCGCCCGCCTGCAGGATCGCCTCGAGCTTCGCCTGCTCTCCGCCGCCGGACTGCAGCCGCTCCCGGGATTCGCGGAACGGCCGGGTCATGTCCGCCAGCACATCCCCCAACTCGCGCTTGTTCTGGGCGCAGCCGCGCGTGGCCGTCCGGCACCCTTCCCACATCTCGCCGGCCCGTTCCGGCGCGAAGACCTTCCAGTACTGGCAGACGTTGCACGTCTCGGGATGCCCCGGGTCGCTCATGCGGATGCGGGTGGGATCCGTGAACATCTTCTGGGCCGCGGCCCGGATCTCCCCCTCCGGCGCTCCCAGCTCGATGGCGTTCCCGTAGCTCTTCGACATCTTCCGGCCGTCGATGCCCAGCAGTTTCGGCGCCTGCGTGAGCAGCGCCTCAGGCTCCGGGAACAGCACGCGCCCGGCAAAATGGTGCACCCGCCGCACGATCTCCCGGGCGAGCTCAAGGTGCGGCAGCTGATCCTCCCCGACGGGCACGCAGTGCGCCTTGTAGAGCAGGATGTCCGCGGTCTGGAGCACCGGATAGCCGAGGAACCCGTACGTGGCGAGATCCCGCCCGGCGAGCTCGCGCAGCTGCTCCTTATACGTGGGCACGCGCTCCACCCAGCCCAGCGGCGTCAGAATGGCCAACAAGCTGAAGAGCTCGGCGTGCTCGGGCACGTCCGACTGGCGGAAGATCACGCTTCGCGCGGGATCGATCCCCGCGGCGAGCCAGTCGGCGAGGTTGGCGTAGGTCCAGCTCCGCAGCGACGCGGGCGACTGGTCGTATTCGCTCATGAGCGCGTGCCAGTCCGCCACCATGAAGAAGCACTCGTATCGGGCCTGGAGCTCGCGCCAATTGGCGAGGGCGCCGACCAGGTGGCCGATGTGCAGCTGCCCGGTTGGACGCATCCCGCTGAGGACCCGTTGCCGCGTGCTCATGCGTGACCCTTGGAGGGTAGTGTCTGGAAGGTTACTGCACGTGGTAGACGATGTGCTCCGCAAATGTTCTAGCCGAGCGTGCGCGCGATGTGCTTGATCTCCCACGCCTCCACGAGATCGCCGACCTGGAGATCCACGTTCCCGCTCAGCGCAAGACCGCACTCCAGACCCTCCTGCACTTCGCGGGCGTCGTCCTTGACCCGCTTCAGGCTCGCCAGCTTCCCCTCGAAAATCCGATCCCGTCCCCGGATGACCCGGAAGAGCCCATCCCGGCGGATGCTCCCCTTGATCACCATGCAGCCGGCGATCATCCCGACCTTGGATACCTGGAAGATCTTGCGCACCTCCGCGCGGCCCATGAACGTCTCTTCCACCCTCGGCTCCAGGAGCCCCTCGATGGCCGCCTTCAACGCGCTGATGAGGTCGTAGATGATCTGGTAGATGTGGACATCGACGCCCTCCTTCGCGGCCAGCACCTGCACTTCCGGATTGATGCCGACATGGAACCCAAAGATGATCGCGTCGGACGCCGCGGCAAGGATGACGTCGGATTCGTTGATGTCGCCCACGCCGCTGTGGAGGATCTTGAATTGCACTTCCTCCTTTTCGTCGTCCAGCTTCTCGAGGCTCTGAATGATGGCCTCGAGCGATCCCTGAACGTCGGCCTTCAGGATGAATCGCAGATCCTTGAGTTTGCCCTCGGAGATCCGCGCGTGGAGTTCCTCGAGCGTGATCCGCTTCGGCTGGATGGCGGAGCGTGTGCGGTGCGCGTCCTCGCGCCGGCCAGCCACCTGCCGCGCCGCCTTCTCGTCGCTCACGGCGAAAAACTTATCCCCGGCCTGCGGCACGCTCGGCAGTCCCAGCACCTCCACGGGCTGCGCCGGACCCGCCTCCTTGAGGCGGTGTCCGAGGTCATCCGACATGGCCCGGATCCGCCCTACCACGGCCCCCACCAGGATCGGGTCGCCCACCCGCAGCGTCCCCTGCTGGACGAGGAGGGTGGCGACGGGCCCCCGGTTCTTCGTCTGGCGCGCCTCGACCACCACGCCGCGGGCCGGAATCGTCGGGTCCGCGCGCAACTCCAGCATCTCGGATTCGAGGAGCAGCATCTCCATCAGCGCATCGAGCCCCTGGCGCGTCTTGGCGGACACTTCCACCATGATGGTCTTGCCGCCCCAGTCCTCGCTGAGCAGATTGTGCTGGGACAGCTGCTGCTTCACCCGCTGCACGTTGGCGTCGGGCCGGTCGACCTTGTTGATGGCCACGACGATCGGGACGTCCGCCGCGCGGGCATGGTCCATGGCTTCGATCGTCTGCGGCATGACGCCGTCGTCCGCCGCCACGACGAGCACGACGATGTCCGTCACGTTGGCGCCGCGGGCGCGCAGCGCCGTGAAGGCCTCATGGCCCGGCGTGTCCACGAACGTGACGCGGCCCTTCTCGAACTGCACGGCGTACGCGCCGATATGCTGGGTGATGCCGCCGGTCTCCTGCGACGCCACGCTCGCTTTCCGGATGGCGTCGAGCAAACTGGTCTTGCCGTGGTCGACGTGGCCCATGAACGTCACCACCGGGCCGCGCGCCACGAATTTTGCCGGGTCGGGTTCGATCGTCTTGAGCAGCTGCTCCTCGAGCGACGGCTGCGGCGCGACCTCGAATGCGAGCGCCGGCGCCACCTTCATCACGGCCGTCTCATCGAGCGACTGGGTGAGCGACGCGAAGATGCCCTGCTGCATCAGCTGCTTGATCAGCTCGCTCGGCTTCATCTGCAGCTTGTTCGCAAGCTCCCCGACGGTGATCGGGAATCGCAGTTCGAGCCGTTTCGGCGGGGGCGCGACCGGTGTGTCCGCGGCCGGAACCGGCGTCTCCTCGGGCGGAGCCGGCTTCGCGGGCGGGGCCGGTGCCTCGAGCGCGGGCGGGGCCGAGGCGGCGGCGGTCGGAACGAGCGGGGACGGCTTCGCGGGCGGCGCCGTCTTGGCGGACGGAGTCCTGCGCGGGCGCGGTGCGGCCTTCGGCGCCGCCTGGGCTTTCGGCGCCGCGCCTGGCGTCGACGACTTCGGCGGCGCGCCCGGCGTCGCCGACTTCGGCGGCGCGCCGGACGGCGCCAGCGCCTCGCGCACGCGCTGCTGCGCGCCGGCATCCAGCGCGCTCGCGTGGCTCTTCACCGGAATCTTGAGCCGCTTGAGCACGGCCAAGATGTCCTTCGACTGGGCGTTGAGCTCCTTGGCGAGTTCATGCACACGCATGGGAGATCCTTGGCTCGCGGGCGCCTGAGGCTTGGCGGGGCGACTCGCCGCCCCTGAGGTCGGCTTGGCGCCTGTCACGCCCCGGCCTCCGGGCCGCCGGCATCGGCGCGCTCCCCATCAGGACCCGGTGGGGCGCCCTCGGGAGACTCGTCCCTTGGCGGCGACTCGCCCCCCGCGTCCGCGTCCGTTTCGGCTTCGGGCTCAGGGTCCGGTTCCGCCGGTGCGTCTTCCGGAGCGGGCTCATCCGGCGCGGCCGGGTCCGGAACCGCATCCTGGGGCTCCGCCTCGGACGCCGCTTCGGCTTCCCCGGCAGGCGCGGGTTCGACCGCCGGCGGCGGCGCTTCGCTGGGCCGCGCGCTCATCGCCTGCTGCGCGGCATCGATGAGCTTCTGCGCGGTCTTGGGACCGATGCTGGGGACCTGCTGGAGCTGCTCGAGCGACATCCGCGCCACCTGCAGGATCGTCGTGACCCCGGCTTCCCGCAGGCGCGACTCGATCGTGGGACCGACGCCCTCCAGTTCCGCGATCGGACGCTCGGCGATGGCCATCTGCGACTTGCTCTTGATCTCCAGCTCCCACCCGGTCAGCTTGGACGCCAGGCGGACGTTCTGCCCGCGCTTGCCGATGGCGAGCGAGAGCTGATCGTCATCCACGATGACGAGTGCGCGCTTGCCGCCTTCATCCAGCTCGATCGTGCTGATCTTCGCCGGCTGAAGGGCGGCCGCGATGAACTCCCGGACGTCCTCCTGCCAGCGGATGATGTCGATTTTCTCGCCGTGCAGCTCCCGGACGATGTTCTTGACGCGCGTGCCGCGCATCCCGACGCAGGCGCCGACACAGTCCACCTTGTCCTCGGTCGAGGACACGGCGATCTTCGTCCGGTCGCCCGCTTCGCGAGTGATCGCCCGGATCAGCACAATGCCCTCGGAGATTTCCGGCACCTCGATCGCGAACAGGCCGCGGATGAACCCCTCGTGCGTGCGCGAGAGCACGATGGCCGGCCCTTTCAGCGTCTTTTGCACCTCGAGCACGTAGCCCTGGAGCCGCTCACCCTGCTGGTACTCCTCGCGGGGAATCCGCTCGGATTTCGGCAAGATGGCCTCCGCCCTCCCGAGTTCGACGATGACGTCGCCGCGCTCGAAGCGGTGGACCGTGCCGGTGACGATGTCGCCGACGCGGCCCTGGAACTCGCTGTAGACGACCTCCCGCTCGGCCTCGCGGATCTTCTGGATGATGACCTGCTTCGCGGTCTGGGCGGCGATACGGCTGAAGTCGAGCCCGGTGACGTTGTGGCCGTCCGCGGCGACGCGGAGCGTGCCGGAGTCCCGGTCGATGGTGACCGTGACCTCCTGCTCCTCGGGCACGCTGAGCGTCTTGCGCGCGGCGGTGGCCAGGGCCGATTCGACCGCCTGGATCAGGACCTCGCGGCTGATGCCCTTGTCCCGCTCGATGGCGTCGAGGATCGACAACAGTTCTCCGTTCATCATCAACTCCGTCCGAGCCGCCGTCATCCGCGGCGCTGGAGCAGTTACCACAGGAGCGATTTCCTCGCCCCCCGCATCGCCGAAAACCTGATCGTCAGATTGCCGCCAGGCGTGTTCAGCACCACCGCCTCCGCCTGCACCGCCAGAACCATGCCGCGCACGAGGCTGCGCCGGCCCTCCGCCTCAAGCTCGATCTCCACCTGCTCGCCGATGGCCCGCTCGAAGTCCCTGGGACGCTCCAGCGGCCGGTCCAGGCCGGGCGACGACACCTCGATCGTGGCGACCTCCGCCAGCTGGTTCGCCTGCTCCAAGGCCGCAGTCAGCCGCTGATTGACCCTGGCGCACCGGCTGATCGTCACCCCGCCGACGGCGTCGACCAGGATCCGGACGGCGAGCTGGCGCCCGACCGGTCGGCAGGAGAGCTCCACCAGCTCCATCGCCTCCTGCGCGAGAATGGGCTCCGCCACCGCCTGAATCGAGGCCAGCCTGGGGTCATCCGTCATCGTGCAATCCGTGTCGTGTGCACGCCGGGCGCGCCGGCGGGTGATTGCATGCAGACCGGCGACGCCATGGCCCGCCGCACCGGCCTCCAACAACAAAAAAAGTGGGCGGTGCCCACTTTGCGCATGCACAACACGTCAGCACTGAGCGTATTATACTGGGACGGGGGTGTCAAGCAGTTTCTTGACGGTGGCGACCACCTCTTCTCGTCGGATATGCGCGCGTTCGGCAAGGCCGCGCCGGCGCGCTTCAAGCTGCTCCGAGGCGCTCCAGGTCTTGCCCACGATGAGCTGCACGGGAATCCCGATCAGATCCGCGTCCTTGAGCTTGCTGCCCGGGGACTGCTCCCGGTCATCCACGAGGACGTCGATCCCCGCCGCCTCGAGCGCCGCGGCCGCCGCCTCCGCCGCGTCACGGTGGGGGCCGCTCTGGGGTTCCAGCACGCTGATGAGCGCCTGGAAGGGCGCGAGCGACACGGGCCAGACAATGCCCTGCGCGTCGTGATGCTGCTCGATGGCGGCGGCGAGCAGGCGGTTGATGCCGATGCCGTAGCAGCCCATGATCATCGGCCGGCTGGCGCCCGAAGGATCCTGCACGACGGCGCCCAGGGCCTGCGTATACTTCGTGCCGAGCTTGAACACGTGCCCCACCTCGATCGTCCGGAGAAACTCGAGCGGCTTGCCGCAGCCCGGACAGCAGTCCCCCTCGGCGACGATCCGGACGTCGGCGACTTCGTCCGGGCGGAAGTCCCGGCCGGGATTGACGTTCACCAGATGGGTCTCGTTTTCGTTCGCGCCGGTCACCGCGTTGATCATCGTCATGACGGCGCGATCCGCCAGGAGACGCACGCCCGAGAGCCCCACCGGCCCGGTGAAGCCCACCGGGGCGCCGCTCAGCCGCCGAATGGCGTCCGCGCCCGCCAGCCGCACCCGGGTGGTGCCCGCAATCCGCGCGAGCTTCGCTTCGTTCACGTCGTGGTCGCCGCGGACCAGCACCCCCACATGGGTCTCGTCCACGTCGTAGAGCAGCGTCTTGATGAGCCGGGAAGCGGGCACCTTAAGCAAGCGGCTGACGTCATCCACCGTATGCCGGCCGGGCGTCTTGACCGGCGCCATCGGCTGCTGGGTTTCCGCGCCCGGCGGCGCCTCCGGAGGCTCCGGACAGCGGGCCGCTTCGAGGTTCGCCGCGTAGCCGCACCCCGCGCACCGGACCACCCGGTCCTCGCCGTGCTCGGACGGCGCCATGAACTCGTGGGACACGTCTCCGCCCATGATGCCGGGATCCGCTTCGCACGGCAGCGCGTGGATCCCGCAGCGGGCGAAGACAGCGACGTACGCCTCATACATCGCCCGGTAACTCCGCGCCAATCCCTCCGCGTCGAGATCGAAGCTGTAGGCGTCTTTCATCAGGAACTCTTTGGAGCGGATGACGCCGAAACGGGGCCGCGGCTCGTCGCGGAATTTCGTCTGGATCTGATACAGCGTGAGCGGAAGGGCTTTATGGGACGACACTTCGGTCATGAGGTCGGTGATGACCTCCTCGTGGGTGGGCCCCAGCGCGATCTCTTTCCCCGTCCGGTCGGTGAACCGGATCAACACGTCGCCGAGGACGCCGTAGCGTCCGGTCGCCTTCCACAGCTCCGTCGGCTGCAGCGCGGGCAGCAGGAGCTCGTGCGCGCCCGCCGCGTCCATCTCCCGGCGGACGACGGCCGCGGCCCGCTCGAGCGCTCGCTTGCCGAACGGCAGGTATGAGTACGCGCCGGAGCCGAGCCGGCGGATCAGGCCCGCGCGCATCATCAGCTTGTGGCTGACGGCCTCGGCGTCCTTGGGGTCTTCGCGCAGCGTGGGCAGGAAGTAGCGCGACCAGCGGACGGTCATCTCAGCGACTGGCAACCAGAGCTCGTGCCAAATTCGGAATGCGGAATTCGGAATGCGGAATGACCCTTTCCATTCCGAATTCCCAATTCCGAATTCCGCACTTGGCATGAGCGGCCTGCGCGACCGCGGCGGGTGTCATACCGCGTACGTCCGGCGATCCGGTTGGGGATCGGCAGCGTCCGCCCCGTCGCCGCGCTCGCGAGCGACGCGGCGGACCTCCTCCAGAAGCGCGTCCACCATGTCGGCTTCGGACACTCTGCGCACCTGCTTGCCTCTGCGGTAGATGACGCCCACGCCGCCTCCGCCGGCCATGCCGACGTCGGCATGCTCGGACTCCCCCGGCCCGTTGACCACGCAGCCCATGACCGCGACCGTGAGGGCCCGGACCCGCGGCTCCTCGGCCGCCAGGAGACCCAGCGCGGTCTCGACCCGCTGGGCGATCCCGACCACGTCGATCTCGCAGCGCCCGCAGGAGGGGCAGGCAATGACGTTAGTCGAGAAGCGGCGCAGCTCAAGCGCGCTGAGGATGCGCTGCGCGACCAACACCTCCTCGATCGGATCCCCGGTGATGGAGACGCGCAGCGTGTCCCCGATCCCTTCAGCCAACAGGGCGCCGATGCCGATCGAGGATTTCACCGTGGACATCTCGGGCAGCCCCGCCTCGGTGACGCCCAGGTGGAACGGATAGTCGCACAGCCGGGCCATCCGGCGGTACGCCGCGAGCATCTGCCGCACGTCGGACGATTTGAGCGACAGCACGATGTCCGAGAAGCCGACCCCCTCCAGCAGACGGACGGACTTCATCGCGCTCTGCACCATGGCTTCGATGAGATCGTCGGCGTGCGCCGCCTCGCACTCGGGGTCCAGCGAGCCGACGTTGACGCCGACCCGGATCGGGACGCCGCGCGCCTTGGCGCGCTCCACGACTTCCCGTACGCGGGCGGCGTCGCGGATGTTCCCCGGGTTCCAGCGGATCTTGTCGAACCCGGCATCGATCGCCGCGAGCGCGAATTGCGGATGGAAATGGATGTCCGCCACGAGCGGCACCTTGTTCGCCTCCCGGCGGATCGCCGGGAGCGCCTTCGCCGCCTCGAGGTTCGGGACGGCGACCCGGACGATCTCGCAGCCCGCCGTGGCAAGCGCCCGGATCTGGCGGACCGTCGCCTCGACGTCGGCCGTGTCCGTTTTGGTCATGGACTGGATCGAGACGGGGGCGCCCCCGCCGATCGTGACGCGTCCGACGCGCACCGCCCGCGTGACCCGGCGCGCGCCGGGCATCGGATGTGGATCCGCCGCGTTCGTCATTCGGTCTCCAAGAGCCTGAGCGGTTGCGCCGCCGGACGGCAGGGGCCCGGCGGATCTTCGACGGCCGCGTCACTGGGGCCCGCCCGCTCGCCCGGCGACTCGGCCAGGCAATGCCGCAGCACGGGACTCGCGTCTTTGTAGAAACTGCGCTGTCCGCTCGTGCCCGGCAGTTCCGGCACGGCGTCGAGCACGTAGTCGCTGCGTCCGACCGCGGCGTACGAGTAGCGGTAGCCGCCGGCCGGATGGTCCTGCAGCGCGCCGGAAGTCCGGAACGACGGCGGTCCGAACGCGGGCTGCGGACCGGTCGCGTACAACCGTCCCCAGTCGGCGGGATACCCCCCGTGCACCGACCGGTACAGCTCCAGGGACGACGCCAGGGCCCACAGGTTGCCGCTCGCGGCCGCCTCGTCCGCGGACGTCCGTCCCGCCACGATCGTCGGGACCGCCACCGCCGCCAGCATGCCGAAGAGCAGAACCGGCGTGAGCAGCACCAGCTGCGGAATCACCAGCGTCCCCAGCCCCTTCCAGGCGGAAAAGCGGTGCACTTCCGCGAGCGTCTGGCACGCGAGCACCGTCCGCCAGACCCACACGACCACGGCCAGCAGGCTGAGGAACACGATGCCGACGAGCCGGATGAGTTCCCCGGACCCTCCGGCCGCCGCTTCCGGGTCGGGCGCCCAGAGGTAGCCGATCAGCCACAATAAAAACAGCGCCAGCGTCGGGACTTCCACCCACGCAATGGCCGCGCGGACTTCCTGGGTCTTCGCGCGCCCTCCGAGCCAGCCGCCGACCCAGCGGTACAGCCATCCGAAGATGTAGAGCCAGGCGATGCCCAGCACCGCCCCCGCCGACCCGGCCAGCAAGCCGGCCGCGAAAATCGAGCTCCCGATGGGCGCGGGACCGGGCAGGGCCGCCACCTCCATGATGGCGTTGGCCGCGCCGGCGGCCATGGCCAGGAGCAGGACCCCGTAGAACGGATCCGTATCCACGATGGCGCGAATCGTCCGGCGGGGGTGGAACCAGATGCTGCCGAGCGGGTTCAGCCCCTCGGAGGCGCCGGGAGGCGTCACGGGCGGCGGCGCAGGCTGAGTCGTCGCAGGATCAGCGCCCACGGCGCGCGCTCACTTGCTGAGCCAGTAACGGTTCAGATCGTAGACGGTCACGACGAGCACCAGCGTCAACAGCAAGGCCAGCCCGACCATGGTCGCGCGCTCCTGGACGTTGATACTGACCGGCCGGCCCCGCAGCCACTCGATCGCCAAGAACAACAGATGCCCCCCGTCCAGCACGGGGATCGGAAAGACGTTGAAAATGGCCAGGCTCAGGCTGAACAAGCTGACGAGGATCAGGAGCGGCCCCAGCCCCAAGCTCACCGCCTCGGACGTGAGATACACGATGCCGAGCGGCCCGGTGACGGACTCTTTGAGCGACCGACGTCCGGTGACCAACGACCCGAGCCCGGCGAACGTCTGCAGGGTCCAGTGATGGAGCGTCTTGCCCGCCAGCGCAAGCGCGCCCAGCGGGCCGACCTTCAGGACGCCGGCACCGATGCCGATCATGCCGATGGCGAGCTCCTCGCCGGCCGCGTCCGTCACGACGGTCTCGACCGGCGTCACCTCGAGCGTCAGATCCCGGTCTCCGCGCCTGACGCGCATGCGGAGCGGCTCGCCCGCGCGCGCGCGGATGAGGGACGTCATCTCATCCCACGTGCTGATCTTGCGATCCTCGATTCGGATCACGACGTCTTCAGGCTGAAAGCCCGCCGTCTGCGCGGGCATGCCGTCCGTCACGTCGCCCACGACCGGCAGCAGGCCCGGGTAGCCGATCCAGAAGAACAGCCACAGGAGCACGACCGCCGAGAGATAATTCACGGCGGGTCCGGCGAGCACAATCAGCGCCCGGATGCCGACCGGCTTGGAGAGGAACTCCCCGGGCTCCTGCCGGTGCTCGCTGGCCTGCTCGCCCGCCATCTTCACGTAGCCGCCCAGGGGCAGCCAGGACACCCAGTAGTCGGTGTCGCCACGGCGCCAGCCGAACAGTTTCGGCCCGAACCCGATGGAGAAGCGCAGAATCCGCACGCCCGACCATCGCGCGACGACGAAATGGCCCAGCTCGTGCACGAGAATGAGCAGGCCGAACGCGGCCACGACCACCAGGCCTTTCGTCAAAAGTCCGCTCAGCGCATCGACCATTGATGCATGACCTCGTGGGCGGTCGCGCGGGCCCAGGCGTCGAGTTCCAGCACTTCCTCGAGCGCCGGCTCCGGCCCCGCCGTGTGGCGGTCCAGGGTTTCCGACACGATCCGTGGGATGTCGGTGAACGAGACCGCGTCCTCCAGGTAGGCGCGCACCGCCGCGTCGTTCGCGCCGTTCAGGACGACGCACGCGCCGGGCCCCGCTTCCGCCGCCCGCATCGCAAGGCGCAGGCATGGGAAGCGCTCCAGGTCCGGCTCATGGAAGTGCAGCGACGCGAGCTCCTCCGGCGCGAGCGAGCGTCCCGCGGACACCCACCGCTCGGGGTAGCTGAGCGCGTACCGGATCGGCAGCCGCATGTCGCACGGCGAGAGCTGCGCGAGCATCGTCCCGTCCTCGAGCTCGACCATGGCGTGCACCACCGCCTCCGGGTGGATCAGCACGCGCAGGCGCTCCAGCGGCACCCCGAAGAGGCGCTGCGCCTCGATCAGTTCGAGTCCTTTGTTCATCAGCGTCGCGGAATCCACCGTAATTTTCTGCCCCATCCGCCACTTGGGGTGGTTGAGCACCTGCGCCCGGGTGACGGCGGCCATGGCCGAGGCCGGGAGACGCCAGAGCGGTCCACCGCTGCCCGTCACCGTCAGCCGGCGCACGCGCTCAGACGGCACGCCCTCCAGGCACTGCAGGAGCGCCGCGTGCTCGCTGTCGATGGGGATCAGCGTCACGCGCCGCTCGCGGGCAAGCCGCAGGATGAGCCCGCCGGCCATCACGAGCAGCTCTTTGGACGCGAGGGCGATCCGTTTGCCGGCCTCGATCGCGCGCACGAGCGGCACCAGGCCGGCTCCGCCGGATGTCGCCACGACGACCACATCGACATCCGGATGGGTCGCCAGCTCGATGAGCCCGGCCTCGCCCGCGAGCACGCGGCAGCCGGGGCCGGCCAGGCGGCGGAGGGCCTCCGCCCGCTCGGCGTTCCACACGGCCGCCACGGGCACCCCGAAGGCGGCCGCCTGTTCGGCCAGGAGCGCCACGTTCGAATGCGCCGCGATGCCCACCAGGCGCAACTCGTCGGGGTGGGCGCGAATGACATCGAGCGTGCTGGCGCCGATCGACCCGGTCGAGCCCAGAAGGGCGACCCGCTTCATCCCGTCACGCTCCGTGCTCCCGGCAGGGCGCACACACGCACACCCGGCCTGTCCGACTCACGATCGGCCTCCCTGCCCCGCCGTCACCGCCGTCACCTCGACATGAGGATAGCGTAGAACAGCGGAGCGGTAAAGAGCAGGCTGTCGATGATATCCAGCACGCCGCCCAGCCCCGGCATCAGGGAGCCGGAGTCCTTGACCTGGCAGTCGCGCTTGATCAGCGATTCCGCGAGGTCCCCCACCTGCCCCGCCAGGCCGAGCAGGAGCCCCATTGCCGCGGCCGAGAGCGCCCCCCAGGACGGCCCCAAGAGCGGCGCCGCCAGCGCCGCGGTGATCGCCGCCGTTCCCATGGCGCCGGCGAAACCTTCCACGGTCTTTCTGGGGCTGATCCGCGCCAGGAGCGTGTGGCGGCCGATCAGGCTGCCCACGGTGTAGGCGCCGGTATCGGCCATTTTCGTCACCAGGATGAGGAAGAGCACCAGCAGCGCGCCGCGCTCGGCGTCCAGCGACCGGATCGAGAGGATATAGCTGAACAGCGCGGGGATGTAGGCGAGGCCGAACAGCGTCGTGCCCAGCCCGTTCAGGGCCTCGAAGATGTTCTTGCGCGCCAGCTGCCGGATGAAGATCAGGATGATGGCCGCCGGCCAGAACATGTCCCACAAGAGATGCAGCTGGTGCTCGATTGCCTCGACGCCGGGCACGACCAGGAGGCCGCGCAGGACGAGCATCCGCCACGCGATCAGCCCGGTGAAGACGATCCCCAAGCCGATGCCGAGCGGCCGGTGCACCAGGACGCCGCGGCGGCGCACCATGGTGAACAGCTCGTGCAGCGCCGCGCCGACGAACCAGGTCACCACGAGCACGAACGTCCACAGCGGCAGCCACAGGAGCACGGCCAGCACGAGGCTGACGGGGATGACGGAGCTGAGGAGGCGCCGGGGGAGGCTCCGCAGGCCGCGGGAAGCCGCCGCGTCCGCGCCGTCGACGAATCCGGCGGACTCGGCCGGGATGGCGGAAGCCTCACGCACGGTCGGGTGTGCCATGGCTCCGGTGCAGGCCGGCCTCAGGCCCCTCCAGGGATCCGGCCGGACGCGAACCGTCGGACGACCGGCCGTACCGGCGGTCCCGGCGTTCGAAATCGGCGAAGGCGTCGACCAAATCCTCCCTGGAGAAGTCCGGCCACATCTTCGGGGTCACGTAGAGCTCGGTGTACGACGTCTGCCAGAGCAGGAAGTTCGACAGCCGGCGCTCGCCCGACGTCCGGATCAGGAGATCCGGATCGGGAAGGCCGTACGTGTAGAGCTGCTCGGCGAAGCGCGCTTCCGTGATGTCGTCCGGTGCGAGCGCGCCGGATCGCACCAGGCGCGCCAGGCGCGCCGCCGCGTCCAGAATTTCCTGCCGGCCGCCGTAGCTCAGGGCCAGCGTGAGGGTCATGCGGGTCATCCCGGCCGTGTCCGCCGTCACGCGCCGCAGCACCGTCTGGGTCTCCTCGGGGAGCTGCTCGAGCCGGCCGATCGCCCGGAGGCGGATGCCCTGCTCCAGAAGCGCGGCCCGCTCCCGCAGCAGAAACTCCGACAAGAGCTCCATGAGCTCGCGGATTTCCGTCTTGGGCCGGTCCCAATTTTCCCACGAAAAGGCGTACAGCGTGAGCGCCCGCACGCCCAGTTCCGCGCAGGCCTCGACGACGCCGCGGACCGCCTCCGCGCCGGCGCGGTGGCCCAGCACTTTCGGCAGCCCGCGCGCGGCCGCCCAGCGGCCGTTGCCGTCCATAATGATCGCCACGTGATACGGAGCGTTCATGGTGTCATGCCATTCCGGCGCGCGCGTCTGCGTCGCGCCGCGACGGTCAAAATCCTAAAGCCGGCGAGGGCCGCGCCGGCGCGGAATGAACGGGGAATGACGAACGGGCTAGGGAGTCGCGGACCGGCCTGGGGAGCCGTCGGACGCCACCACCGCTTCGCGGGCAATGCCATGGGCCTGGGTGTGCGTCCGCCACAGATCGAACTTGAGCTGCTCAATGACCTTCACCTGGCCTTCCACTTGTCCGTGCAGATCCCGCCGCTCGCCGCTGAGCGTCTGCACCTGCTGCCGGAGGTCGTGGAGCTCGGTCTGGAGGTCCCGCCGTTCGAGCCGGACGCCATCCAACTCCGCGCCGACCTTGGCCAGGCTCACGGCGAAACACACCATCGTTGCACCCGCGGCCCACAGGGCCACGACGAACTGACGAGTCATCGACACTCGCGTGCTATTTCTTCTGATACGCCGTCCCCGTCGAGTGCCGACGCGACTCGGTTCCGTATCTCGAAGATTGTGGAAGGATGACGATTTCGACCCGGCGGTTCTGCTGCCGGCCCGCCGTGTCGTCATTGCTGGCGATCGGCTTGGAGTCTCCGTAGCCCCTGGCGATCAGCCTCGACGCGTCGAGGCCGCGTCCCGCGAGATGCTCCGTGACGGCCTTCGCGCGGGCCTCGGACAGGGCCTGGTTGCTGGCCCATCCGGAGTGCATAATCGGCACGTTATCGGTGTGCCCCTCGACCGCCACCGGCTGATCCGGCACTTCTTTGAGCACGTGCGCGACGCGGTCCAAGACCGATCGGGCGGTTCCGCGCAGCTCGGCTTTCCCAGAATCAAACAGGACCTGATCGATGAGGCGGGTCACGAGCCCGCGCTCGTCGTACCCGATGCTCGCCTCGGAGTCGTCGAACTGCCCCTCCATCAGCGATTTCGCTCTCCGGAATTCGTCGGCTTCGCCCGCCTTCAATCGGGCCAGTTCCCGGAACTGATCGAGTTCGGCGCTGAGCTCCGCCAGCCGCTGGATGTCCTGCGGCGAACGCCTGACGAAGTTGACCGCGCATCCACTCCCGATCAACGCCGTGATGAGCCCGACATGTACGATCCAGGCGCGCATCGTTGTCCTCCTCGGTCTTGGCCGGTTCCGCCGCGCGTGCCGTGCGGCTTCCGGATGGTCGTTACCCTAACATAGCGAACCAGTCACGTCAATCCCGCTTCCACGAGCAACCAGCAACCAGGGACGGGGCATGGGGAACGGGGCAAGGGGCATGTCGTGCGGCGTGGCGTGGGAACGACCATGAGAAGGTAGAAGGCAGAAGGTAGAAGGTAGAATTGCTACCTTCCACCTTCCATCCACCATCTTCCATTTTCCATCTTCCATCTTCTACCTTCCACCTTCTCGTGGAAATTCCTCGCCCCTCGCTCCATGCCCCGTTCCAGCGTCCGGCTTCAAGCTTCCAGCTTCCGAGCACTCTTCCGGACCCGCGTTACGCGGTAATAGCATTCTTCCTGGTCAGTCGCCGCGCCCACCCCTCGGTCTTGAACGCCTGCTCCCGCTTCGAGCCGGTCGACACCAGGCAGATCGGCACGCCGATCAGATCCTCTAGACGCCTGAGGTACGCCCGCGCCCCCTGCGGCAGATCCTCGTACCGCTCCGCGGCGCCGGTATCGGCCTTCCAGCCCGGCAGCGTCTCATACACCGGCTCGCACCCGTGCAGCGTCTTCAGCTCCGAGGGAAAATACTCCAGGAGGCGCCCGTCCGCGGCGCGATAGCCGGTGCAGATGCGGATCGGATCCAATTCGTCCAGCACGTCGAGTTTTGTCACGGCCACGGCGTCGCAGCCATTCACCCAGACCGCGTGGCGGGCCACGATCGCGTCGAACCACCCGCACCGGCGGGGCCGACCGGTCGTGGCCCCGAACTCCTTCCCCTTGGCGCGGATGCGCTCCATCAAGTCCGGGCCGAACTCCGTCGGGAGCGGGCCTTCGCCGACGCGCGTGGTGTACGCCTTCACCACCCCCAGCACGCGGTCGATGGCGGTGGGCGGCACGCCGGTGCCGGTGCAGGCGCCGCCGGCCGTGGCGTTCGAGGACGTCACGTAGGGGTAGGTGCCGTGATCGATGTCCAACATCGTCCCCTGCGCGCCTTCGAACAGCAGGCGCTTGCCGCTCCCGAGCGCCTCGCGGAGAAACTGCACGCCGTTCACGACGTGCGGGGCGAGCCGCCTGCCATACTCGAGGTACTGCGCCAGGAGCGCATCCCGGTCGAGCGGCTCGGTGTCATGCCAGGCGCGCAACAGCGGCATCTTCTCCGCGAGGTTGCGCTCGATCCGCTCCGCGAGCACGTCCGCGTGGGCCAAATCCGCGATCCGGATGCCGACGCGCGCGATCTTGTCCATGTAGCAGGGCCCGATGCCCCGCCCGGTCGTGCCGAGCCGGCCGGGGAGAAACGCCTCCCGCGCCAGATCGAGCCGTTTGTGATAGGGAAAAATGACGTGCGCCTGGTCGCTGACTTTGACGGCCTCTTCCACGATGACGCCGCGCGCGCGCAGCCGGTCCATCTCCGCCAGGAGGACCTCGGGATCGATGACGACGCCGTTGCCGAGCAGCCCGATCTTGCCCGGATGAAGCAGGCCCGAGGGGATGAGGTGGAAAATGAACTCCCGGCCGTCCACCACCACCGTATGGCCGGCGTTGTTCCCGCCCTGGTAGCGGACGAGGATGTCCATGTCCTCGGTGAGGACATCGATGACCTTGCCCTTGCCTTCGTCTCCCCACTGGGCGCCGACAATGACGATGTTCATGGTTCCTCACGGCGGGGACAGCCCCGTCGGGCCGGCGCCCTCCGGGACAGTCCCCTACAGGCGCTACAGACGGATGAGTTTCGCATCAACCACGTGCGCGAGCTCACCGACCCGGGCCAGGACGTCGTCCGGGATCGGCTGGTCGATGTTGACGACCGTGATCGCGGTCCCCCCCGGCGCGTCCCGCCCGTTGCTCATGGCGGCGATGTTGATGCCCGCCTTCCCGAGCAGCGTGCCCAGATTGCCGATCAGGCCCGGCCGATCCTGATTGTGGATGATGAGCATGTGGCCGTCCGGCACCGCCTCGACGAAGTAGGGGCCGATCTTCACGATGCGGGGCTCGCGCCTGGCGGACAGCGTGCCTTGCAGCGCGTGCGCCTTCCCATCCACCCGCACGTCGAGCGCCAGCAGGGTCGCGAACTCGTCCATCTGGCTCGCCTTTGCCTCGATCTCCTTGACGCCCCGCTCCGCGGCGATCACGCTCGCGTTCACGTAGTTGACGTTCTCCCCCACCACGGGCGCGAGCAGCCCCTTCAGCACGGCCAGCGTGACCGGCGACGTGTCGTGCTTGGTGATGTCCCCGACGTACGTCACCCGAACCTCAGCGGTCTGGCCGCCGAAGAGCTGGGTCGCCAGGGAACCGAGCTTCTCGCCCAGCACGATGTAAGGCTGGAGCACCAACAGCGTCTGTCCGTCGACCGAGGGCATGTTCACCGCATTGCGGATGCCGCGGCCGAGCAGCGCGTCGAGGACCTGCTTGGCGACCTCGACGGCCACGTTCTGCTGCGCCTCCTGCGTGGACGCGCCCAGGTGCGGCGTGCAGATCACCTGCTCAAGCGAAAGGAGCGGATGGTCCGTCGGCGGCGGCTCCTGTTCGTACACGTCGACGGCCGCGCCTCCCACGTGCCCGGACGTCACGGCCTCGGCGAGCGCCTGCTCGTCGATGATGCCGCCGCGCGCGCAGTTGATGAGGCGCACGCCACGCTTCATGCGGGTGAGTGCCTCCCGGCCGATCATGTGCTTGGTCTCGGCCGTCAGCGGCGTGTGCACGGTGATGAAGTCCGCCTCCGCATAGACCCGGGCCAGCTCGGCCATCTGCACGTCCAACTGCTGCGTGCGCTCGGAGGAGAGGAACGGGTCATGGGCAAGCACGCGCATGCCCATCGCTTGGGCCCGCCGCGCGACTTCGAGGCCGATCTTGCCCAGCCCGATGATCCCGAGCGTCTTGCCGAACACTTCGGTGCCGACGAACTTATTGCGCTCCCACTGGCCGCCGCGCAGCGAACTGTAGGCCTGCGGGATCCGCCTGGCGAGGGCGAGCAGCATGCTGATGGTATGCTCGGCGGTCGAGATCGTGTTCCCGGCGGGCACGTTCATCACGATGATGCCGCGCTTCGTGGCGGCCTGGGCGTCCACGTTGTCCACCCCGACGCCGGCGCGGCCGATGACGCGCAACCGCTCGGCTTTCGCGATCACCTCCGCGGTCACCTTGGTCGCGCTGCGCACAATCAGCCCCTCGTAGGGGCCGATGAGCTCGGCCAGCTGCGGCGGGGTCAGGCCCGTCTTGACGTCCACCGACAATTCCGGCGCGCCCCGGAGGATGGCCACGCCGTCCTCGGAGAGCTTGTCCGCGATGAGGACCTTGATCGCCGCCATCGTCACTGGACCTCCGCCGGCTGGACCGCGCCCAGCGCCGCGCGGACGGCCTTGCCGCCCGCCCCCGGGGTGACGGGATGTCCGAGGGCGCCGAGCGCCTCTTCCAGCGCCGCGAAGCCCGCGAGCACTTCCTCCTTGCCGATGGCGCCCATGTGGGCGAACCGGAAGATCTTCCCGGCCATGCTGCCCTGCCCGCCGGCTACCATCACGCGGGCGCGGTCGTACATCGTGTTCGTCAGCTGCTTGCCATCGACACCCGGCGGCACGGTCACCGCCGTGACGCCGTTGGACGGCCGCGCCGCGAACAGCGAGAGCCCGAGCGCGCCCATGCCGGCGCGCGTCGCGGCGGCGAGGGCGGCGGTGCGCTGCACGACCGGGCCCACCCCGGTCGTGAGGATGCGCGCGAGCGACGCCTCCAGCGCCAGCACCAGTGACACCGCCGGCGTAAAGGGCGTGTCGTCGCCGGCGAGCGCCTTTCGGTACAGCCGGAGATCGTAGTAGAACCGCGGGGTGGTCACCGCGTCCACGCGCGCCCACGCGCGGTCATTGAGGCTGAGGAACCCCAGGCCGGGCGGCAGCATGAGGGCTTTCTGCGAGCCCGTCACCAGGACGTCGACGCCCCACGCGTCGGTGTCGCACGCGTCCGCGCCCAATCCGCTGATCGCGTCGATGACCAGGAGCGCCTGGCTCTCGCGGGTCACGGCGGCGATCCCCTGGATGTCGTGCACGACGCCCGTGGACGTCTCGCACAGGGTGCCGAAGACGGCCTTGGCGTTCGGGTGCGCCGTGAGCGCCCCGGCGACCTGCCGGGGATCGGCCGCCTGGCCGTATTCCACCGGAACCGTCGCAACCGTGATCCCATAGGCGCGGCAGAGATGCTGCCAGCGTTCCGCGAATTTTCCGCCGAGGACGACGATCGCCTCATCGCCCGGACTGAGGAGGTTGACGACCGCCGCCTCCATGGCGCCGGTCCCGGAGCTGGTGAGGCAGACCACCGGATGGCGCGTCCGGATCACCTGCTGGAGCCCTTCCAGCGTCCGCTTGAAGATCGCGCGGTACTGCCCCGTCCGGTGGTGGATGATGGGCCGCCCCAGCACCTCCCGGACGTCGGGGGGCACGGGCGTGGGGCCCGGAGTCAACAGCACGTCGTCCGTCATCGTTCGCTCCTCTGGTCGTGTCGGCCCGGCTCGCGCTAGGCGGCGGGGCCCTTCGTGTCGTAGCCGTCGAGCACCTGGTCGACCACGCCGTAGGTCTTGGCTTCGTCGGCGCTCATGAAGTAGTCGCGATCGGTGTCCTTCTCGATCCGCGCCAGGGTCTGCCCGGTGTGCTTGGCCAGCAGCTCGTTGATCTTCTCCCGGAGGCGGAGGATTTCCCGCGCCTGGATCGAAATGTCCGCCGCCGCACCCTGCACGCCGCCCCAGGGCTGGTGCATCATGATGCGCGCGCCCGGCAGCGCGAACCGCTTGCCTTTCGCGCCCGCGGTCAGGAGCAGCGCGCCCATGCTCGCCGCCTGCCCCACGCAGTACGTCGCCACGGGGGGTTTGACGAACTGCATGGTGTCGTAGATCGCCAGGCCCGCCGTGACGGATCCGCCCGGCGTGTTGACGTAGACGTTGATGTCCTTGTCCCGGTCCTCGCTCTGGAGAAAGAGCATCTGGGCGATGACGAGATTGGCCACGTTGTCGTCGATCGGCGTGCCGATGAAGATGATGCGATCCTTGAGCAGCCGCGAGTAGATGTCGTACGCCCGCTCGCCGCGCGGCGACTGCTCGACCACCATCGGCACCAGAATTTGTCCTTGACTCGTCATGCGTTCCTCCTCGCTGCTATGGGTCGCAACGCCGCTCACGCCGCCGACGGCTCCCGCGGAGCGTCGGCGCCGTCCGTCACCGCCCGCTTCAGCAGACGGGCGATCGTCTTTTCCTGGCGGATCGTGCTCACGATGGCGGGCCACAGGCCCTGCGCGTCCAATATCTTCCGGGTCTCGGCGGGGTCTTTGTGCCAGCGCTGGGCCAGCTGCCACAGCCGGGCGACGAGATCCTCCTGGCCCACCTCGACCTCCTCGCGCTCGGCGATGCGGTCAAGGATGAAGCCCAGTTTCACGCGCTGCGCCGCGGTCGTCTTGAGCTGCTCCGTGAACTTCCCCAGCTCCTCTTCGACGCGGTCCTCGCGCACCCCGGACAGGACGAGGCGGGCGCGGAACTCGCGCGAGAGCCGCTCGGTCTGCCGCCCGACGAGCCCGGCGGGCACGTCGAACTGATGCCGCGTCAGGAGCGCGTCGCACAGCGCCTGCTCCAGCGCGCGCGCCTGCTGCTGCTCGGCGTCCTGGCGCAGCTTGGCTTCGACGTGCGTCCGGAGGGCGCTCAGGGATTCGAATCCCAGGTCCTTGGCCAGCTCGTCGTCCAGCGCGGGCAGCTCGGCCGTCTTCTTGCCCTCCTGGCCCGTCGGGACGAGCTGCCCCATCGAGCCCCGCAGGCGCTCCAGCGCCCCGTCGACGTCCTCGGGGCGGACCACGACGGACGGCCGCGTCAGCGACATGCGCTGGTAGTCGCCGAGCGCGAACGCGGGCTCGACCTCCACCTGCGCCTCCAGGGTCAGGCCCTGGGACTCGGAGAAATCGGCGCGGCGCACTTCAAACGGGCTGACCGGCCTGAACCCGTGGTCCCGTGCCGCCTGCTCGAAGACCTGCGTCGTGACGCGGTGGAGCGTTTCGTCCTGGATGGACTGCGCGTACTGCTGGGACACGAGCTCGGCGGGGGCCTTGCCCTTCCGGAACCCCCTCAGCGTCGTCGCCTTCTGGAACTCGTCCACGACGCGCAGGCGAACGGGGGCGATCGCTTCGGGATGGACGCGAACGGTCAGCGCCTTGCGGCAGGGCGCGCTATCGGAAATCGCCACGCGGAAGCGTTCATCGATCGAGGTCGTCTTTCGTGTCTTTCCGAACACCATGCTCTGCTCCAGTGAGGACGCATCTCAGAAAATTTGCCGTCGCAAATTTTCTACAGACGGAACTTCTCGCCAAGGTAGATCTCCCGGGCCCGGGGGTCGGTGATGAGATCCTGGGCGGTGCCGGAAATGAGCACCCGCCCCTCCGCCATAATATAGGCTCGATCGGTAATTTCCAATGTTTCTCTCACGTTATGGTCCGTCAGCAGAATCCCCAAGCCCCGGCGACGGAGCTCCCGGATCACCTCCTGCGCCTCGAACACGGTGATCGGGTCGATCCCGGAGAACGGCTCATCGAGCAGGATGAACTGCGGGTTGGTCACCAGCGCCCGCGTGATCTCCAGCCGCCGCTTCTCGCCGCCGGAGAGCGTGTAGGCGCGCTGCCGGGCCAGGTGCGTGATCCCGAGCTCATTCAGCAGCTGATCGAGCCGTTGGCGCCGCGCGGCCCGCGGCAGATCCAGCGTCTCGAGAATGGCGCTGATGTTCTCCTCGACCGAGAGCTTGCGGAAGATCGAGGGCTCCTGCGCCAGATACCCGATGCCCTGACGGGCGCGCCGGTGCATGGGCACCTGGGTGATGTCGCGTCCGTCGAAGAGAATCCGCCCCCCATCGGGGCGGACGTAGCCGACCATCATCGCGAACGTCGTGGTCTTCCCGGCGCCGTTGGGGCCGAGCAGGCCGACGATTTCTCCTCGGCTGATGGTGAGCGCCACGCCGTCCACAACGGCCCGGCCGCCGTACACTTTCACCAGGTGGTCGCAGGAGAGCTGCTGCATGAGGCGTCACCGTCGCCCGGCCGGGATCGCGACGATCGGCGAACCCGGCTCGTCGGGGATCACCGTGAGCGACGGCCGCCCCAGCAGGGTGATCTTGCCCTGCGCCGGCTCGTACACGGCCCGGTCGCCAAAGGCGGTGTGCGGGCCCTGCTGGATGCGGACGTTGCCGACGGCCTCGGCGTACCGGATGGTGCGCGAGTCCCCGTCGAAATAGGCGACCAGCCGGTCCGAAAACAGCTCGCCGGAGGGGTCCTGCACGTGCACGTTCGTCTCGAACGTGGCGACATTGCGCTCGTAGTCGAATGCTAGCGGGCCGTCACAGGTGATCGTCACGTGCCCGTCGGCGCCGTCGGCGCGCCTCGCGTCGACGCCTCTGGCGGCGCGCTCGCCGTCGACCGGATTCAGCACCAGCTCGATGTCCTCGGCGATCGTGACGAGCTTGAGCTGCGTGTGGCCGTCGATGCCCCGGCCGCGCAGCAGCATATGGTCGGTTTCGATGCGCACGGGCTGGTCCGTCGCCATCCGGTCCGCGTCCGGCATCCAATGCAGCACCGGCGTGGAGAACCACAGCCCATCCGAGGTGTGAATCGTCACGTCGTGCTCCAGCCGCACGTGCCGCGTCCGCTGATCGACCAGCGCGACCGCCGCCGTCAGGTCCGCCTGCCGCGCGGTGTCGTAGCCGACCCCGCGGGGGCGCTGCACGGTCACGAGGCCCTCGGCCACGCGGGCGCCGTCCCCGTCAAGCTGCCAGGTCTTCCCGCCTTCCGCCCCGTAGCCGGTCAGAGAAAAGCTGCTCATCTCCTGCTCCGCCGGCGGCTGCGGCTCGGATGCGGCCGATTCCGCGGGAGCCTCCGGCGTTTCCGTGTGCGGGCCCCGGCATCCGGCCGCGGCCGTCGACGCGAGCAGCCACGTCGCCAGGATGAGCGCCACCGCTTCCGTCGGGCGCGCCGGCGCCGCGGCCGCGGACCGCGCCGGATCGGCCTCCGGGCGGGTCTTCCACCGACGGTGCATCCAGACCCACTGCTCCGGATGCTCGCGAATGAAGCCGCACAGCGCGTCGCTCCAGGCCTGGGTCAGCTGCCGCATGGCTTCCCGGCGGTCTCCGCCCGCCGGCGCGCCTGGCGTCGACGCCCGCGGCGGCGCGGAGACGGCGGGGCGGATGCGCAGCTGGAACCGTCGTCCGCAGCGGATCATCGCGCACGGAACGATCGGCGCTCCGGTCATCTGCGACAGCGCCGCGGGTCCGACCGGCGTGTACGCGGAGCGGCCGAACACATCGATGAACACGCCTTCGAGTGAGTCGATATCCTGATCCGGCATGAGGCCGATGATCTGATTCGCCCGCAACAGCCTGGCGACATCCTTGATCGATCCCCGCGCGAACGTGGGCACGCCCCGCTGCCCGCGCATCGACACGAGAAACGCTTCGTATTCCGGGTACCGCAGGCGGCGGGCGAGCACCCCGCCCTCGAAGCCGAGGCTGCGGAGGTAGATGGCGATCAGCTCCCAGTTGCCGAAATGCGGGCCCACCACGATGGCGCCGTCGCCTTTCGCCATCGCCGCCTTGAGATGCTCCAGCCCCTCGACATCGATGAGCGACTGGATCTGCGCGATCGACAGCGCGGGCAGTGTGAGCCATTCCATGGCCGTGCGGCCCAGATTCATGAAGACGCCGCGGGCCACGCGCCGGCGCTCGCGAGCCGACAGGCGATCTCCGAGCGCCGCCTCGAGGTGCTCGAGCGTCACCCGGCGCTGGCCGCGGAGCACGGTGTACGCCGCCGCGCCCAACGCGGCGCCGAGGGCGCGCCCAGCATCAAGCGGCAACCGCTGGACGACGGCGCGCAACCCTTGGAAGCCGAGATACATGAGACGGCGGCGGACGGGGTGCTTCATCGAGGTAGCAGCGTATCTTACCGTGTTCGCCGGAGAGCGTCAATCACCAGACGTGGCCTGACGTGGCCAGTTCCATCGATCGCGTAACGCGTAACGTGGGTTCCTCCATTCGGGGCGCGGGGCACGGGGCGAGGCCATGCCAAGTGTGAAAACCGGGACAGTCCCGGGTTTCCCGCCGCTCAATCTGACAGAGCAGATGGAAGGACAAAAAGGAACAACGGAGGCTCTTACTTATGCACAGATGCACATATGCACGAATGCACAGTGGGATGGATCCAGGAAGGGTCGATCAGGAGAATGTTACGAAGAACGATGCATCTGTGATTCAAGCCACTGGTCGAGCACGTCGCGCTTGAACCGCCACTGGCCGCCGATCTTGGCCGCAGGAACGCGGCCCTCACGGGTGAGTTTGTACACGGTCATCACATGGAGGCCCAGGTAGCTTGCGACCTCCCTGAGCGTCATGATATCGCCGTTATGCTTGTCGGCACCGTTTGTCTTCATGCTACCGCCCCGTTCCTTCCTTTCGCTGAGGCTCTTGATTCAAAGTATACATAATCGCCGCTTGAAAAATCAATGTTGTTACCGTTTTTTGATAATCCGTAACCGATGATACTCCACGCATAACGTTCAGTCCCGCAAGCGATTCTACATGCGCCCACGATTGCATCTAAACCTTGGGCGCATGTACCCTGAGCGAAGTCGAAGGGGACCCCCTCGACTCGCTTTGCTCGCTCGGGGTAAATGGAACCCATTCGAATGTTCACATACAATGTGGGTTCCATTTAGGACGGCCTGCGCGAGTTTAGCCGGGTTAACCGGCCTCGGTGTCGCCCACCACCCGGAGAATCTCTTCAATGGTGGTCAGACCCTGCGCCGCCTTTTCCAGCCCGTCCTGGACCATGGTCCGCATGCCGGAGGCCACGGCCGCCTTGAATAAATCCCGCGTGGAGCCGCGGAGGACCTTGTCTTTGAGTTCGTCCGGCAGCCGCAGAAACTCGAACACGGCCGTCCGCCCGCGGTAGCCGCTGCCGTTGCAGTGCGGGCAGCCCGCCCCACGCATGAACGTCGCGCCGGGCCGCTTCCGGGCCTCCTCGGAGGCCTGCAGCTTGCCGAGGAGCCTCGCGTACGCGGGTTCGGCGTTGGAGTCGGGCTGCGCGCAGTCCCGGCACACCAGGCGCACCAGCCGGATCGCGAGCACGCCCGTCAGCGCGGCGACAATGAGGTACGGCTCCAAGCCCATCTCGATCAGGCGGGTCACGGCTCCGCAGGCGTCGCGGGTATGCAGCGTGGACAGGACGAGGTGGCCCGTGAGCGCCGCGCGGATCGCGATTTCGGCCGTTTCCTTGTCGCGGATCTCCCCGACGAGGATCACGTTCGAATCCTGCCGCAGAATGGTGCGCAGCCCCGAGGCGAACGTGAAGCCGATCTGCGGATTGATCTGGGCTTGATCCACCCCGGCGAGCTGCTGCTCCACCGGATCCTCAAGCGTGACGATCTTGATGTACGGAGACTGTAGGTGCTCCAGGGCGGCGTAGAGCGTCGTCGTCTTGCCGCTGTTCGTCGGTCCGGTGACGAGCACGAGCCCATTCGGCCGGTTGATGGCTTTGAAGAAATCGCTGAGCACCTCGGGATGGAACCCCAGCTCCTCCAGCCTGAGACGCATCGCCGCCCGGCTCATGATGCGCAGCGCCAGCACATCGCCGAAGAGCGTCGGAAAGCTGGACAGGCGCATGTCCACCAGCCGTTCCTCGATGGGGACGTTGATCCGTCCATCCTGCGGCCGGCTTCGGCCCACGACCTCGGTGGCGAGGTCCGCCTTCGTCTTGATCGCGCGGATGAGCGGGTCCCGGATGCCCGCGGGCAGCATGAGCAGCTCATGCAGCACGCCGTCGATCCGGTAACGGATGCGCGCGCCGTCGGCGATCGGCTCGACGTGCAGATCGCTCGCTTTCGCCTGCACCCCGTACGTGAACAAGAGGTGCATCAGCTCGATGATGAACTCTCCGGACGGCGGAGCCGCCGGATCTGTGTTCCGATAGGCTTGCTTGAGCTCCGCGAAGCGCTCCTGGAGCGTCCGAACTGCGCTCGCGGGCATCCGTGAGGACGGAAGAGCCATCAGAACCTCCGTGCGCGATGGGAGACTGTCCCCCATTTCGCTGCACCGGCAGCGAAATGGGGGGCTGTCCCCGTACGTGCTCTTATGAAACGCTGATAAATATCAAGTATACCTGAGTCCCTATGGCGGCGGCCAGGCTCTGCGGGTTCACGACTATGCCAAGGGGCGAGTGCGGAGTAAGGAATACGGAGTCAACAGGTCGCGTCACGCGAAACGCGTCACGTGGGATCGAGAACGGGGCACGGGGCGGGGGGCGAGGGGCGAGGAATTTCCACGAGAAGGTGGAAGGCAGAAGATGGAAGATGGAGGATGGAGGATGGAGGATGGAAGGTGGAAGGTAGCAATTCTACCTTCTACCTTCTACCTTCTCATGGTCGTTCCCACGCCACGCCGCACGACGTGCCCCTTGCCCCGTTCCCCATGCCCCATCGAAATCTAGCCTCCAGCTTCCGACCGAAACGCGGTGTGCCACGTTACGCGTGACGCGTCGTGGTTATTCGTAGCGCTTCAGGATCTCGTCCCAGAGGCCCTTGGCTTTGAGGATGAGCTCGACGACCTCCCGGACGGCGCCGGCGCCGCCGGGACGCGACGTCACGTAGTGGCTGACTGCCTTGACCTCAGGCGCCGCTCCGGGCACCGCGACGGCCAGGCCCGACCGCCGCAGCATCGGCAGCTCCATGAGGTCGTCCGCGATCACGCACACTTCATCGGGCTGCGCGCGGAACCGCTTGAGCACCTGCTCGTACGCGGCGCGCTTCTGGAGTTTGCCTTGGATGACGGCGTCCACCCGCATCTCCTTGGCCCGCCGCTTGACCAGGCGGGACTTGCGGCCGCTGATGATGGCCGACTTGAGGCCGAGGCGGTGCCAGAACACGAGCGCCGCCCCGTCCTGGACGTCGAAATGCTTGAGCTCATCGCCTTCATCGGCGTAAATGATGCGCCCATCGGTCAGCACGCCGTCCACGTCGAGCACCAGAACGCGCACCGCGCTCGCGCGCACCGCCACGTCCGCCGGCATCAGACGAACCCCGCCTTGAGCAGATCCTGCACGTCGAGCAGGCCGACCGGCCGCCCGCGCCGGTCGACGACGACGAGCTCGTCGATCTTGTACTCCCGGAGCACGCGCAGCGCCTCCTCCGCGAGCCGGTCGGGCTCGATGGTCTTGGGGCGCGCCGTCATGACCTCCCCGACCGCCCGGCCGGCGAGATCGACGCTCGAATCGATGTGCCGGCGCAGGTCCCCGTCCGTGAAAATCCCGACGAGGCGCCCGCGCTCGTCCACGACGCTCGCGCACCCGGCGCGCGCGCCGGTGATCGCCAGCAGGACGTCGCGCACCCGCCGGGTACGGCGCACCACGGGGTTCGCGGCGCCGGTCCGCATCAGGTCCGCGACGCGCAGCAGAAGGCGCCGGCCGAGCTGTCCGCCGGGATGGAGGAGCGCGAAGTCGCGCTCGCGGAACCCCTTCTGCTCCGCGACGACGACGGCGAGCGCGTCGCCCATGGCGAGCATGGCCGTCGTCGAGGAGGTGGGCGCGAGGTTCAGGGTGCACGCTTCGCGCGCCACGCCGACGTCGAGCGTGACGTCGCTGTGCCGTCCCAGCGTGGAGGCCGTCTTGCCCGTGAAGGCGATCACGGGGGCGCCGATGCGCAGGATGATCGGCAGCAGGCGCGTCAGCTCCTCCGTTTCTCCGCTGTTCGAGAACGCGATGACGACGTCGGCTTTCCGGATGCGCCCCATGTCGCCGTGGATGGCTTCGGCCGGGTGCAGCCAATAGCTCGGCGTGCCGGTGGAGGCCAGCGTGGCGGAGAGCTTCTGCGCGATGATGCCGGCTTTGCCCATCCCGGTCACGACCACCCGCCCCTTGCACTCAAGCAACAGCTCGACCGCCTTCACGAACCGGCGATCGAGCTTCGGCACCAGCCGGCGGAGCGCCTCCGCCTCATTCCGCAGCACCGCGCGCGCCCGGCTCAGCGCGCTCCGTCCGCGGGCGGGGCTCATCGGCCGCTCCCCGCGAGGGCGTGGTGCACGGCCTGGACGTCCGCCAAGAGGCCGGGCAGCGCGTCGAGCCTGAGCATGTTCGGCCCGTCGCACGGCGCGTGATCCGGATCCTCGTGCACTTCCAGGAAAATGCCGTGGCAGAATCCGGTCGCCACGGCCGCCCGGACCAGCGCGGGGACGAACTCGCGCTGGCCCCCGGACGCCCCGCCCAGCCCGCCCGGCAGCTGCACCGAATGCGTGCCGTCGTAGATCACCGGGCAGCCGAACTGCGCCATCACCTGCAGGCTGCGCAGATCCGACACCAGATTGTTGTAGCCGAAGCTCGCGCCGCGCTCGGTCAGCAGCACGGACCGTCCGCCGGCCGCGCGGGCCTTCTCCACGACGTGGCGCATGTCCCACGGCGCCAGAAATTGGCCTTTCTTGATGTTCACGGGCTTGCCGGTGCGCGCGACGGCCGTCACGAAATCCGTTTGGCGGCACAGGAAGGCGGGGATCTGCAGGACGTCCACCGCCTCCGCCGCCGGGGTCACCTCCTCGCGGCAATGCACGTCCGTGAGCACGGGGATGCCGAGCGCCTTGCGGACGCCCGCGAGGATCTTGAGCCCCTCCGCGAGGCCGGGGCCGCGATAGGACGAGCCCGACGTGCGGTTGGCCTTGTCGTAGCTGCACTTGAGGATGTACGACACGCCGGCCTTGGCGCACATGGCCGCGATCCGCTCCGCGTGCGAGCGCAGGTGGGCTTCGCTCTCGATGACGTCTGGGCCCGCGATCAGGACCAGCGGCTCGCCCGGCCCGATCCGGATCCGGCCGACGCTGACCGGGGACGGCGTTGAGGACGCCTCGCGCGCCGCGCTCACGTGACCCGCGTGCCTCCGGGGTGTCCGCCGTCCTTGGGCGGCGAGACGCCGGCGCGTCGTGTTGCGGCGCGCCTCGCGTCGACGCCTTTGGCGGCGCGCTTCGCGTCGACGCCTGTGGCGGCGCGCCGGCGCGATCCCCCGCGCGTGGCCGCCGGGCGCCGTTTCGGGTTCCGGGCCCGCGTCGCGTTTGCCTCGGAGCGTCCAGCCGCGGAGCGCGCCCGGCGGGGCGCGCCGCCGGGCTGCTGCGCGAGGCACGCGCCGACGAATCCGTGAAAGAGGGGGTGCGGAACGCCGGGCCGCGACTTGAATTCGGGATGGAACTGGGAGGCGATGAACCACGGGTGATCCGTCAGCTCGATCAGCTCGACCAGATCGCCGGGCTCGTACGTGCCGGACACGACCAGCCCCGCGCGCGTGAACTGCTCCCGGTAGTGGTTGTTCACCTCGTACCGGTGGCGGTGCCGCTCGTGGATCTCGGACGTGCCGTAGCACGCCCGGGCTTTGGTGCCTTCGCGCAGGCGGCAGCGTGACGCGCCGAGGCGCATGGTGGCGCCCATCGCGGTCACGCCGCGCTGCTCCGCCAGCAGCGAGACCACCGGGTGCGGCGTCGCGGGGTCGAACTCCGTGGAGTTGGCGCCCTCCAGTCCGCAGACGTTCCGGGCGAACTCGATCACCGCGCACTGCATCCCGAGGCAGATGCCGAGAAACGGCAGCTGCCGCTGCCGCGCGTACCGGATGGCCTCGAGCTTGCCCTTGATGCCGCGGTGCCCGAACCCCCCCGGAATCAGCACGCCCTGCACGTCGTGCAGCACCTCGTGGGGGTCCTGCTGGGACAGCAGCTCGGAGTCCACGCGCTTGATGACGACCTCGGCGTCGTGCGCGAGCCCGCCGTGCCGCAGCGCTTCATAGATCGACTTGTACGCGTCCTGCAGCTGGATGTACTTGCCGACGACCGCGATGCGCACGGACCGCGCGGGGTGCAGCGCGCGCCCCACGACGTCCGCCCGCCACTCGGCGAGGTCGTCCGGCGGGCAGGACAAATCCAGCATGCGCAGCACCGTGTCGTCAAGCCCCTGGCCGCGCAGCATCAGCGGCACCTCGTAGACGTCCCGCACGTCCAGCGCCTGGATGACCGCGTCCGGCTCCACGTTGCAGAACTGGGCGATCTTGCCCCGCACCGTGTCCGAGAACGGGCGCTCCGTCCGGCACAGCAGCACGTCCGCCTGGATGCCGATTTCCCGCAGCTTGCCGACCGAATGCTGCGTGGGCTTGGTCTTGAGCTCATCGGCCGCCCGGATGTACGGCACCAGCGTGAGGTGGATGTTGAGCGCGTTGTTGCGTCCCAGCTCGTTGCGCAGCTGGCGGATCGCTTCCAGGAACGGCAGCCCCTCGATGTCCCCGACCGTCCCGCCGACCTCGATGATGACGACGTCCACCTCGTCCCGCTTGGCGACTTCGCGCATCGCGCGCTTGATCTCATCGGTCACGTGCGGCACGACCTGCACCGTGCCGCCCAGGTAATCCCCGCGCCGCTCCTTCTCGATGACGGAAAAATAGATCCGGCCCGCGGTCACGTTGTTCGCCTTCGTCATCGTCTGGCCCGTGAACCGCTCGTAGTGCCCCAGGTCCAGGTCGGTCTCGGCGCCATCCTCCGTGACGTACACTTCGCCGTGCTGGTAGGGGCTCATCGTCCCGGGATCCACGTTGATGTACGGGTCGAGCTTCATCAGCGTCACGCGCAGCCCCCGCGCCTTCAGCAGGAGCCCGATCGAGGCGCTGGCGATCCCCTTGCCGAGGCTCGAGACGACGCCGCCTGTCACGAAGATGTATTTGGCCATGAATGCCTCATCCGTCGCGGACTGTCTGCAATCACCCGCCGGCGCGTCCGCCGGCATCTGCCGGCGAGGCGTCGCCGGTCTGTTTGCTATCACCCGCCGGCGCGTCCGCCGGCATCTGCCGGCGAGACGTCGCCGGTCTGCATGCAATCACTTGCCGGCGCGCGCGGCGCCGGTGGCGTACAGC
>Ga0214471_10000440_pt1 | contig 35872 bp, 32 predicted proteins | sample RVTome_5_FD_207665 | JGI IMG/M metagenome (GOLD analysis project Ga0214471, IMG submission 207665) | Soil microbial communities from uranium-contaminated site in the Upper Colorado River Basin, Wyoming, United States - RVT142D155 | ecosystem: Environmental > Terrestrial > Soil > Contaminated >... | reverse complement strand
TCTTTTGGGACAATCGCCATATGGCCGCAACGCTACCGTCCCTCGAGCAATTGTTGGAGCGCGATCTCGAATATCTGCACGGGAACCTGCGCGAAGAATTCGCGCGAATTGCCGGAAAGAACCTCCTGATCACCGGAGGCGCGGGCTTCCTCGGATACTACTTGATCCTGGCCGCGCTGCACTGGAACAAGCACGCGGACGCCGGCTCGAAGATTCGGTTGACGGTATACGACAACTTCGCACGCGGCGCGCCGGAGTGGCTCACGGCATTGCGCAACGATCCGAGTCTGAAGCTCGTGCGCCAGGACATGATCCAACCGTTGCCGGCCGATATGGGCGATTTCCAATACATCATTCATGCCGCCGGAATTGCGTCGCCGAAGTTCTACCGCAAGTACCCGCTGCAGACGATCGATGCGAATATCAATGGTCTTCGGAACCTGCTCGACTACAGCGTGCGCCAGACTGAGCGCGGCCACGCGGTCGAGGGGATACTTTTCTACTCCTCGAGCGAGATCTACGGAGACCCGGCGCCGGATGCGATCCCAACGCCCGAGGACTATCGCGGCAACGTCTCCTGCACCGGTCCGCGGGCCTGTTACGACGAATCGAAGCGATTCGGCGAAACGCTGTGCGTAACGTTCGCTCGTCAGTACGGGATACCCGTGAAGATTGCGCGGCCATTCAACAATTACGGGCCGGGTCTGAAGATTACCGACGGGCGGGTGTTGCCGGATTTCGCGCGCGACGTACTGAACGGTCGGGATATCGTCATGTACTCCGATGGGTCGCCGAAGCGCACGTTTTGTTACAGCGCCGATGCGATCACCGGTTACTACAAGGTTTTGGTGAAAGGTCATCCCGGCGAGGCTTACAATATCGGCATCGAACGACCGGAGATCTCGATGGCACAGTTGGCCGAAAAAGTAATAGCGACGGCGCACGAACTATTCGGCTACCGCGGCAAGCTTGTGCGCGGAAGGAACGCCGAGGCCGACTACCTGGTCGACAATCCGAATCGGCGTTGCCCCCTTATCGAGAAGGCGCGTAGTCACTTAGGGTACGACCCGCGCATACTCGTCGACGACGGTCTGCGGCGTTCGATGATTTGGTACCACTATAATCGCCTCGCCGAGGAGGCGTGATGAAGGTTTCGATTGTCGGCACCGGCTATGTAGGCCTCGTGACCGGCGCATGCTTCGCCGAGGTGGGTCACGACGTGGTGTGTGTCGACGTCGACCGTGCCAAGGTGGACAAGATCAACCGCGGCGAAGCGCCGATTCATGAAGCGGGATTGGCGGCATTGTTGCAGCGCCACGTGAACCGCCGGTTGCGTGCGACGACGGACTTTGGCCGTGCGGTTCAGGGAAGTGACGCCACATTTATCGCCGTCGGGACGCCGTTCGACGGCGAACGCATTGATCTACGCTACGTCCGTCAGGCGGCGCGGGATATCGGTATCGCGCTGCGCGACAAGCGCGAGTATCACGTCGTCGCGGTGAAAAGCACGGTAGTGCCTGGAACAACAGATGACGTCGTGCGGCCGATACTCGAAGAGGCGTCGGATCGATCCGCGGGCAAGGATTTCGGTGTGGCGATGAATCCGGAGTTTCTTACCGAGGGTGTCGCTATCAGTGACTGTATGGAACCGGACCGGATCGTGATTGGAGGAATCGACGATCGCACCGTGGATGTCTTGTCCCGGCTGTACGCGACATTTCGCGACGTTCCGGTCATTCGTACCAACAACAAGACCGCCGAAATGATCAAGTACACGTCGAATGCGGTTTTGGCGACGTTGATTTCGTTCTCGAACGAAATAGGGAACCTTTGTGCGCGAGTCGGCGGCGTTGATATGGCCGACGTCATGCATGGGGTGCATTCGGCGCGGTACTTCACGAGTCCCCAGGAAGACGGTACCAGCGTGGTGGCGCCGATTACGTCGTTTCTGTATGCGGGTTGCGGTTTCGGCGGAAGCTGTTTGCCCAAAGACGTGATGGCACTGGTGGCTTTCGGCGAAGCGGCGGGTCAACCGATGCCGCTGCTCGATACCGTAATCAAGATAAATCTAAAGCAGCCGCAAAAGATCATCGAAATACTCGAACGTAACTTTTCGTCGCTGGACGGTCGGAAGGTGTGTATTCTGGGGCTGGCGTTCAAGCCCGATACGAGCGACGTGCGCGAATCTCCCGCGATCCCGATTGCGCGTGAACTCATAGCCCGCGGTGCGGTCGTTTCGGCGTTCGATCCGGTGGCGATCGATTCCGCCAAAGCGGTTCTGCAGACCGGGCACATTCGATTTGTCGACAATCTGGAAGCGGCGCTTCGGGACGTCGACGCGGCGGTCTTGGTGACGAGCTGGGATGTTTTCCGCCAACTTCCCGAAATGACGCGTCGGATGAATCCGGCGCCGCTCATCGTCGATGGACGTCGCATGCTGGACAAGCATCAGTTCGCGCGCTACGCCGGTATCGGGATGTAGCCGTAGGGGTGGGGACACCCTCTCGCCGTGGCCGCTTGGCAGTGTTGTGCCGAGCACGCTCCAGTGTCCGGACGTTGCGGGCGCATGACGATCAATGTGCAATCAAGGCGCGCGCCGGAATCGGCGCGAACGTGGGGCGGATATATTCGTACGACGCTGGATGAGCTCGGTAGCGACGCGCCAATGCGGATGTGGAACGGCTTGAAAGTGCTGGTGACCGGGGCCAGAGGGTTTTTCGGATCGCATGCGGTTACGCGGGCTAAGGAGTACGGTGCACAAGTCTATGCGCTCGCGCGCCAAGCCGACTCCGGCGACCGCGAAGTTCGCTGGCTCAGCGGCGATTTGACCGATCCGAAGGCCGTCTTGGCATTGGTCGATCAAGTACGACCCGATGTCGTTTTTCACCTTGCGGGGCAGACGATCGGTGCGCCCGGCAAGGAGTTCGTGCTGCCTTCATTCCGCAACAACCTCGCCGCAACCGTCAATGTCTTGTTGGCCCTGGCCGAGGTCGGTTGTCGGCGCGTCGTCGTAACCGGTTCGGGCGAAGAACCCAGATCCGAAAACGGCGAGGTTGTCGCGATTTCCCCCTATGGCGCCTCGAAGGGGGCCGAGGTCATTTACGCACGCATGTTTCATGCGCTGTACCGGTTGCCGGTGGTGATTGTTCGGCCCTTCATCACGTACGGTCCGCGCCAGCGGCCGAGCAAACTCGTTCCATCCCTGACCCTTTCCCTAATCCGCGGCGAGTCACCGACCGTCAGCCAGCCGGATCGCGAAGCGGATTGGATATACATCGACGATGTTATCGACGGAATCGTGGCGGCGGGTGAAGTCCCCGGCGCCGAGGGCGGTACCATCGAGCTCGGATCCGGCGATTTGGTGTCGATCCGTGAGATTGCCGAGCAACTGCGTCAGATAATCGATGGCAACGCTGCGGTTCGCTACGTAAAGTCCGAGCGATCCGTCGGTATGCATGGCCGGCATGCCGAGCTCGAAATAGCCCGGCGACTTCTGGATTGGCATCCAAAGACGTCGCTGCACCAGGGCTTGGTGCAAACCGTCGCGTGGTATCGGTCCAGACTGGACAGTTGCCCGGAATAGCCGCACCGCGGTCGTCGCAGGTATCGCGAATCGCAACCGCGCCTTTTTATCGAGATACCGATCTCGCTTGACGAGCGCGCGACAGATCGGTGCGTAGCCGCTAGAATTTCGCCGTTAGTGTCGACGAGGTGGAGGCGACGGTTTCCGCCGACGATTGAGCGAGGAAACAAGGAATGCAACGAGTGGTTTCGAGCACGCAAGCGGAGATCTCCGTTCCCTTGCTGGATCTCAAGGCGCAGTACCAATCGCTCCGGCAGGAAGTGCTGGATGAGATTGCCCGCGTTTGTGCGAGCCAACAATTTATCCTCGGCCCGACGGTAAGACAGTTCGAGGCCGCGATTGCCGACTATTCGCAGTGTCGCCACGGAGTCGGCGTGTCATCCGGTACCGATGCTTTGTTGGATGCGTTAATGGCGCTCGACGTGAAAGCGGGAGACGAGGTTATTACCACTCCGTTCACTTTCTTTGCGACGGCCGGAGTAGTGGCGCGGCTCGGTGCGCGCCCGCTGTTCTGCGATATCGATCCGATCTCTTACAACATCGCGCCGGAACAGGTGGCAAGATTGATCGAGACGCGCTGCGCGATGCGCGACGGCAAACTGGTGAATCGCGACACCGGCGGTACGGTCAAGGTCCTTTTGCCGGTTCACCTGTTCGGCCAGATGGCGGACATGAACGCGTTGGCGCAGATCGCGCGCGAACACGGACTGCATGTCGTCGAAGACGCGGCCCAAGCGATCGGTTCGGAATATCACGGGCGGCGCGCCGGCAGCATCGGCGATATCGGCTGCTTCTCGTTCTTTCCGAGCAAGAACCTGGGTGCGTTCGGCGATGCCGGGATGTGCACGACCAACAGTGCGCCGTTGGCGAAGCGACTGGAGATACTTCGAGTGCACGGCGGCGAGCCGAAGTATCACCATGCCGAGATCGGCGGGAATTTTCGGATCGACGAGTTGCAGGCGGCGGTGCTGCTGGTAAAGCTCAAGCATTTGGAAAGCTGGACCAAGGCGCGTCAGAGGAACGCTCGATACTACGACGCGGCATTCGCGCAAGCGGGACTCGGCCAACATGTGCTCACGCCGGTTGCGCTACCCGGCTACCGTCACATCTACAATCAGTACGTCATCCGCGTTCGGCGGCGCGACGAATTGCGCCGGCACTTGGCTGCCGCGCGCATTGGCGCCGAGATCTATTACCCGATCCCATTGCACACGCAAAAGTGCTTTGCCTATCTCGGCTATCGCTCCGACGAGTTTCCGGAGTCGGTGCGTGCGACCGACGAAGTTCTGGCGATACCGATCTATCCCGAGCTGACCGAGGTGCAATTGCGGTACGTGGTCGACACGGTGGTGCGTTTTTACCGTTAGTGCGCGCGGACCCGCGCCGCGCGAACAGACCCCTGGACCCGTGCGCGCGAGCCTTCGGCTACAATCGCCAAACATTCACGCCGGCGGCGCGCAATTTCGCGGCGTCGAACTGGGATTTTACGTCGCTGAAGCAGCCGCGCGGCACCAATTTTCGCGCGAAGTCGGCGGTATCGCGCGACAAGAATTGCCGGTGCGCGACGGTGGCGACGATGGCATCGGCGATCGGCAGGTCGTCCCAGCGAACCAAGTCGACGCCGTACTCGTGGCGGGCGTCGTCCGCGGCCGCCACGGGATCGTGGACATAGACATCGGCGCCGTAATTGCGCAGTTCGTTGATCACGTCGATCGAGCGCGAGTTGCGCAGATCCGGGACATTTTCCTTGAAGGTCAACCCGAGGACGCTGACCTTGGCGCCTTTGATCTGACTGCCGTTTCGAATCATTTGCTTGATCGTTTGTTCCGCGACAAACTTGCCCATGTTGTCGTTGATGCGTCGGCCGGCAAGGATGACCTCGGGGTGGTAGCCGATCTTTTCGGCCTTGTGCGTGAGGTAGTACGGATCGACTCCGATGCAATGACCGCCCACGAGTCCGGGACGAAACGGCAGAAAATTCCACTTCGTGCCGGCGGCCTGCAGCACTTCGAGCGTATCGATCCCGAGCTTACTGAAAATCAACGCGAGCTCGTTCATTAGCGCGATGTTGAGGTCGCGCTGGGTGTTTTCGATAACCTTTGCCGCCTCCGCCACCATGATGCTGGTCGCCCGGTGCACGCCGGCGGTGACCACCGCGCCGTAGAGTTCGGCGACGGCATCGAGCGTCTTCGGCGTGTCGCCGGACACGACCTTAACGATGCGCGTGAGCGTATGTTCCTTGTCGCCGGGATTGATGCGTTCGGGCGAGTAGCCGACAAAGAAATCCTTCTTCCATTTCTTGCCGGAGTATTTTTCCAGCACCGGAATGCACACTTCCTCGGTGGCGCCGGGGTAGACCGTCGATTCGTAGACCACGAGCGCGCCCTGCTTCATGTGGCGCCCGACGGTTTCGCTGGCGCCGATGAGCGGGCCGAAGTCCGGCAAACGCGCGTCGTCGATCGGGGTGGGGACCGCGACGATGATGAAATCGGCGCTCGCCAGCGCGGCGGCATCCGTGGTTGTCGTAAGCAGGGTCGCGGCGCGGAGCTCGTCCGAGGATACTTCGCCGGTCGGATCGACGTATCGGCGGTACTGCTTGACCTTCTCTTCGCTCAGATCGAAGCCGATGGTCTTGTACTTCTTTCCAAACTCGACAGCCAACGGCAGACCGACATAGCCAAGTCCGACGACACCGACGGTAGTCATGCAAATCTCCGAATGAAACGCGCCTTAAGGGAAGTCTAGTAGGTCGTCATGCTCAACGCGCGACCCGGCGAAACGCGCATACCGGTTCTTGTTGAGTTATACATTGTGAAATGACTTTTCCCAATATTAGGAGATACTATCCGTAGGGTCAAAGCAAAATCGCGCGAAAGCGGCACAGGCGAATCGACTATGCATATTTTAGTCACCGGCGGCGCCGGATTTATCGGGTCGCATCTCGTGGAGCGATTGGTCCGGGAGGGACAACGGGTGCGAGTGCTCGACAACCTATCGAGCGGGAGGCGGGCAAACTTGGCCGGGGTGAGCGGTGTTGAGTTCATCGAGGGCGATATCCGTGATGCCTCGACGGTGCGCACGAGGATGAACGGAATCGATGCTATCTATCACTTGGCCGCCGTTGCCTCGGTTCAGGCCAGCATCGATGATCCATTGGGTGCGCACGGCTCAAATTTCACCGGAACGCTGAATCTACTGGAGGCGGCTCGCCGGCAAGGGGTGCGGCGCATGATTTACGCGAGTTCCGCCGCCGTCTACGGCGATACGAACGACTTGCCGGTATCGGAAAAGACGCTCACCCATCCACTTTCGCCGTACGCGGCGGACAAACTCGCGGGCGAACACTATCTAAATTTCTACGCGGCGAAGCACGGGATCGCGACGACGGCGTTTCGCTTCTTCAACATCTACGGTCCACGCCAGGATGCGTCGTCGCCGTACTCGGGTGTCATCAGCATTTTCGTGGAACGCGCTCAAAGAGGGCAGGGCGTCGTCGTCTTCGGCGACGGCCGCCAGACGCGCGACTTCGTGTTCGTGCGCGACTTGGTGGATGTGCTGACAGGTGCACTGTCGAGAGAAAAGACGTTCGGCGCGGTACTCAACGTCGGGCGGGGTGTCGAGTGTTCGCTATTGGATTTGCTCGGAACCCTGGAGCGTCTCGTGGGTCGTTCGGTGCCGCGTCAACACGAACCGGCGCGCGTCGGTGATATCCTACGCTCGCGCGCGGACGTCAGCCGGCTTGAAGCCATGTTGAACTACGTTCCCTCGACCGCGATAGAAGTCGGTCTCGCGGAGCTGCTGAACAGCCAGACGACGCGCGCGAAGTGAGCGCGGCTTGACCCAACCGAAATCACACCGTAGAGTACCCGCCCTTTGAAACGACGCCGGCGCCGTTTTGGCGCGCGCGAAAATATTTGGGGCCATAGCTCAGCTGGGAGAGCGCTTGCATGGCATGCAAGAGGTCGCCGGTTCGATCCCGGCTGGCTCCACCATGCACGAACCAGAGACGCAACGCGACAAGCGGGAGTGGAACGTCAAGTTGTAATTTCTGGCCAATCGATTGTCCCCATCGTCTAGAGGCCTAGGACATCGCCCTTTCACGGCGGTAACCGGGGTTCGAATCCCCGTGGGGACGCCACTCCATATTTGGGAACAAAAAAGGGCCGCCGAACTTCGGCGGCCCTGGACTAATTACGACAGCGGATCTTGTTATTTGCCGATCACGTCGCCGATCAGCTTGTACGTCTTGCCATCAAATTCCGTTAGACGAATGGCTTCGATCGGGGCGTAGTCCGTCGGGCTGGTGTTGATCTTGACACCCGGTAACAGTAACGGGGCGCTGAAGTTCTTCAAGTTTGCCGCCTGGCGCATGATGTTCTCGCGCGTCAGGTCGTCACCCGCCTGCTCGAGGACCTTTTGCAGCGTGGACGCAACGGCATAGCCGTAGAAATAAAACGCGTCGTTCGGATTGGCGTCGGGGTTGTACTTCTTCATCCACGCGCGCCATTCCTTCATGTCTTTATCGTTCTCATACTGAGGATCGTATGGGTCCTTCAAGTAGGCGGAGGTGAGAATGCCTTTCGACGCCTCGAGTCCGGCCGGTGTGAGCACGCTGTTGATGCTTGAGGATACGTTATTGAGAAATTGCAGCGGCTTCCAGTTGATCTCGTGCGCCTTGCGGATCGCTTGGGCGGCGAACTTCGGCGTGGTGATATTAAAGAACACGTCGGCACCGGAAGACTTCAGCGCGACGATCTGCGAATCGACCGTCGGATCGCTGGTTTCGTAGGAAACTTCCTTGACGATCATTTTGGAAGCTTTGTCGCCCAGGCCTTCCTTGAAGCCGTGCAGGTAGTCCTTACCGTAGTCGTCGTTCTGGTACAGGATGCCGACCTTGGCGTTCGGCTTGTTCTTCAGGAGATACGCCGCATAGGCCTTGGCTTCGGACTGATAGTTCGGCTGCCAGCCCATGGTCCACGGATTATGCTTGTAGTCGCCCCACTTGGTGGCGCCGGTCGCCACGAACAGCTGCGGCACTTTCTTGGCATTCATGTACTTGTGAATGGCCGTATTGGAAGGCGTGCCGAGGGTCTGGAACAGTAGCAGTACGTTTTCCTGCTCGACCAGCTTCCGAACTTGCTCCACCGTCTTCGGCGGGCTGTAGCTGTCATCCAAGCTGACGAAATTCACCTTGCGTCCCTTGATGCCGCCGTTGTCATTCACCATCTTCCAGTACGAAGCAATTGCCTTCCCGATCGCGCCGTAGGCCGAAGCAGGTCCGCTGTACGGATTGGTGTGACCAATCTTGATTTCCGTGTCCGACGCGCCGGGACCGTACTTGGCGGCTTGTGCTCCGCCGGTCGCCAGCACAACGCCGAGTACGGACGCTATCGATACTCCTAACAACCGTTTGCTCATTGCCGCTCTCATAATGGTTCTCCTCTAATTAACGATTCGAAAAATAACAACTCAGAAAATGGCTCGCTCGCCGCCTAGCTTTTTGCCGGACCGGCGCCGGTTCGCCGCCGCACCCAAGCCCAGGCGTAGCGGATAAAGCCGGCAATTCCAGCCGGCATAATCAACATCAAGACGATCAGAAATACGCCGAAAATGGCCTGCGGCGCGGCTTTTGAAATCCCCTCCGAAATATTCGGAATGAACAAGAGAAACATTGCGCCGTACAATGCGCCGCTGATCGAAAAGATACCGCCGATAACGCTGCCGAACAGGAACGCGAAGGAGAGGCCGATCGCGAAACTGTCCGGCGCGACGAACTGCACCGCGATCGCTCCCAGTGCGCCCGCGACGCCGGTAAACATGGCGCTGATGCCAAACGTGAGCGACTTGTACATTCCCGTGTTGATTCCCATCGCCTGTGCCGCGATCGGTTGATCGCGAATGGCGACGATGGCCCGACCGATCCGCCCGCGCAGCAGATTCCATCCGATCACGAACATAATAATCGTCACGATCAAGGTGAAAAAGTACAGCCACTGATCGGGACTGATGTTTAGTCCGAACGGAGCGTCCGGTTTAATGATCACTATGCCTTGGACACCTCCGGTCCACTGTTCTATCCCCTTATATTTGAGGAGTTGCGGCATGGCGACGCCCAGCGCCAGGGTCGCCAGGGCAAGATATAACCCTTCCAGCCGCAGGGCCGGCAAACCGAAGAGGAAGCCGGCAAACAGGCACACGGCCCCGGCGATTGGCACCGTTACCCAATAGGGCACGCCAACCCGCTCCATGAGAATAGCCGCGGTATACGCACCGATGGCGTAAAACGCGCCGTGTCCGAGCGAGATCTGACCGTTGCTGCCGGTCAGAATGTTGATGCCGAGCAGTGCGATCGAATTCACCAGAACCAAGGTGAACTGAAATGATCGGTAGTCGGTGACCATGAACGGAAGCGCACAACCGACAACCAGTAGCGCGGCAAGCCAGGCAAACGTCCAGTGGCGGGTGCTCAGACCGAAGTACGTCATGGGAGCCGAAGAGACTGATTCGGTCTTGACGATTATTGCCATGTCGTTAAACCCGCGTAACCAAGTGTTTGCCGAATAGGCCGCTCGGCTTGGCGACCAACACGGTAATGATAATTACCAGCGCTACGCTGAGCTTTAGTTCCGTTCCGACCACGTAAGCTCCCATTACGTTTTCCAGTACACCGACAATGAAGCCGCCAACGACCGCTCCCCAGGGATTATCGATGCCCCCAAGCAGCGCCGCGGCGAATGCGTAAATCAAGACGAACGCCATCATGTTGGGTTCGAGGTAGACGATCGGCGCGACCATCATTCCCGCCACCGCGCCGAGCGCGCCGGCGAGACCCCACCCGAGCGCCAGCATCCAGCTCACGCGTATTCCGACCAAGCGGCTCGATTCGGGATTTTCCGCCGCCGCGCGCATGGCAAGGCCGAGCGGGGTGAATCGGAAGAACAGATACACGAGCAGCAGCACCGAGAGCGTGACGCCCAGTAATCCAATCTGATGGCCGGATAGGTATCCGCCTACGTACGACCCGGAGGGGAACGGGCTCGGAAAGACTTTGATGATGTAGTCCCACGTCCAACCGGCGACGCTGTTCAGAATGAGGAACAGCCCGATGAAGACCGTTACCACCGCCAACACGGCATCGTGCGATTCGAACGGCCGGATAACGATGCGCTCGATCGCGACGCCCCCGACGAAGGCGATGGCAATTGTCAGGAAGAATGCTCCCCAGTACGGCATGCCCCAATCGAGCAACTGCCAGGCGATATAGGTGGCGAACATCGCCATTTCACCCTGGGCAAAGTTGACGAGATTGGTCGCCTTGAAAATCATAACCACCGCCAGCGCGAGGCTTGCGTAGATGCCGCCGGTGGCGAGGCCGGATAGAACTTGCAGCAGAAAGCCTTCCACGGCGCTTCCCTCAGCTAGTAGCCAAGATAGGAACGACGGACCGAATCGTCGTTTTGGATGTCTTCGGAAGTGCCGGACAACATCACCCGGCCGGTTTCCAACAGATACGCGTGATCCGCGATCGCCAGCGCCTGCGCGGCGTTCTGCTCGACCAGCAGCATCGAAACCTTATCTTCGCGATTGATCGCACGCAAAATACTGAAAATGTCCTCGACCACCAACGGAGCGAGTCCAAACGAGGGCTCATCGAGCAGGAGCAGACGCGGGCGCATCATCAACGCACGCGATACGGCGAGCATTTGTTGCTCGCCGCCGGAGAGCGTGCCGGCTTGTTGCTTGGAGCGCTCTTTGAGTCGCGGAAAATAGTTGTACACGCGCTCGAAGTCCTGCCGAATGTGTGCTTTGTTTTTTTGCGTAAAGGCGCCGAGTTTCAGGTTTTCCTCGACCGTCAGCCCGGCAAACGTGCCGCGCCCTTCGGGAACGTGCGCAATGCCGTGTCGTACCACCGTCTCGGTCGGTTTGCCGCCGATCGGTTTGCCGTCGAATAAAACTTGGCCGCGGGTACCGATCATGCCGGACAGCGCGCGCAGCGTCGTCGTCTTGCCGGCACCGTTTGCGCCAAGCAGCGTCGTGATACCGCCCGGTTCGACGCCGAAGTTCACTCCGTGCAAGACGTGGGTCGGCCCGTAAAACGCGTGCAAATCTATCGCTTCGATAATGGCGGCCATTAGTGCTGCGTCCCCAGGTAAGCACTGATCAGTTCCGGATTGTGCTGTACTTCCGCGGGCGTTCCGTCGGCGATCTTGCGTCCGAAATTGAGCGCGACGACCTTGTCCGACGTGCTCATAACCAGCGACATATGATGCTCCACCAGGAGTACGGTGATCTTCAGCTCGCTGCGAATGTGTTTGATGAGATCCGACAGCGCGCTCACTTCTTCATGGTTCAACCCGCCGGCGGGCTCGTCCAACAGCAGCAGTTTCGGCCGGCAGGCGAGCGCACGGCCGAGTTCAACGCGCTTTTGCGTGCCGAAGGGCAAATCCATCACGCGCGCGTGCGTGATATTTTCGAGGCCGAGGAAGGAGACGATTTCCATCGCGGCCGCGTGCAGCGCCTTCTCCTCGTCTTTCACTCGCGGTAGCCGTACCGAGTTCGCGAAGAACCCACCGCGCGTGTGGCAGTGGCCGCCGGCCATGATGTTTTGCAGCACGGTCATCGAGCGGAATAGCGCGAGATTTTGGAACGTGCGGCCGATGCCGAGTCGAGCGATCGCATGCCGCGGGAGCGAGAGCAGCGATTTGTTTTCGAATTGGATGTCGCCCTTGTTGACCGCGTACAGGCGACTGAGGCAGTTGAACAGCGTTGTCTTGCCGGCGCCGTTGGGACCGATGAGGCCGGCGATCTGGCCGCGTTCGACGCTGAAAGACACGCCGTCCAGCGCGACGATGCCACCGAAGTGAACGGAAACGTCCGATACCGTTAGCAAGGATTAGGCTCTCCGAATGCCGCAATTCGAAAACAGCAAGAATATGAAGCGAGTCGAAACGAACGTTTTACGATACTCCTAGTTATTTTGATCGGTGCGGTTCATGCCGCTCAGGGTAACCATATCTCGGTGGATTAGGAAGCCCTTCGGCCATGCTTCGCGTCGGCGCGACGAGCCGAACTTGTACACTTACACATAACCATGGACGCGACAGTCTAACCCTTCCAACATGCAGAACGCGTTCGGTGGCACGTCGGTTCCGAGATCACAAAAGCGTAGCGGCACCGAACCGACGACGTCGGCCATCGCGCACAGTGCGCGACGGACGGACCGTCAGCGGGATTTCGCGAGGTCGTGATTCAGGCGAAGTACGATGGTGAGAACGGCGAGCGCTCCGGCTTGATGAAGTGCGCCCAGCCAGACCGGAACGATGAACAACAACGTCGCGATGCCGAGCACGACCTGCGCGCACAGCACCGCGAACAACCAACTCGTGATCCGCTGTGTGCGGATGGCGAGATTTGCACGTCGACCCCACCACCAGAAGGCCGCTGTCGAGATCAGCAGCACATAGGCTAACAGGCGGTGGTTGAACTGCACGGTCGCGATATTTTCGAAAATGTTGGCCCAAGCCGGACGCATCGCGTACAGGCCCGGCGGGAAAAACGCACCGTTCATGAGCGGAAAGGTGTTGAACGCGAACCCCGCCCTGGTGCCGGCGACAAAGCCGCCCGCAAGGATCATGAGAACGACCAGGCCGGTAATGACCAACGCGTAGCGTCGGGCGCGCGGATGGCGCTCACGCACGAGTGGTCGCTTCAAATCGAGCACGATCCAAACCAGCCACGCGTACAGGCCGACGGCCAAGCCGAGGTGAGCCGTCAGCCGGTACGGGCTCACGCGCGGAATGTCGACCAGCCCGCTCTTGACCATGAACCAACCGAGCGCGCCCTGCAGGCCGCCAAGTATGAACAACGCGATCAGTTTCCCTACCAGCGGCTTGGAAAGTTGGCGGCGAACGGCGAAATAGATTAGCGGCAGGATGACCGCAAAACCGATCAGCCGACCGAGCAGGCGATGCGCCCACTCGACCCAGTAGATGCGCTTGAAGCCATCGAGCGACATGCCGGCGTTCACGTGCCGGTACTCGGGTGTTTCCCGGTACTTTTCGAATTCCGCTTGCCACTGTTCCGCCGACAGCGGCGGGATCGCCCCGATGACCGGATTCCACTCGGTGATCGACAGCCCGGAGCGGGTCAGCCGGGTAACGCCGCCAACGACCACCATCGCAAACACCAGCGCCGCCACGAGGGTCAGCCAAAGGGCGATGGCAGTGTTTGAAGACTGCGTTGAATTCATGTGGCCGTGGCGTGGAGGGTTGTATTGGGCATCGGCATTTTTACAGAGTTCGCTGCAAAATAAAAAGTGGGGTCACGTTCCGGCCGCCGGCGCCGCCGCTCGACAGTATGCAAAGACACCGCTATCGTGCGCGCGATGACGAGTTCCAGCGCACGGGGATCTCGCGAGCGTCGCTGATGGCGATCGATTTCAGGAATTTATCTATTCGGCAGCTCCGCGCGGAGCTGCGGCGGGAGGGCGCGGCCGCTGCGCCGACGCTCCGGGCGCTGCGGCGCGACCGACGTCAAGGCGTGCGCACGCTGGTCGTGCAATGGGAGAGGCGGGCGGCTGCCGAGCGGCGCGAGCGGCTTCGGATTCGCCGAATGTTGCGCGGTGAGCGGGCGCTGTGGCGGGCCGGCGTGCGTTACGTCGCCGGTGTCGATGAAGTGGGCGTCGGTCCACTGGCCGGTCCGGTCGTGGCGGCGGCCGTGATTTTTGACGCAGGCGCCTATCTCGCGGGTGTGGACGACTCGAAGCGCCTGGACCCGGAAACACGAACGAAGTTAGCGGCCGCGATTCGCGACCGCGCCGTCGGTGTCGGTGTTGGGACCGCCTCGGTCGACGAGATTGATCGGCTGAACATCTATCATGCGGGTGTGCTCGCCATGCGCCGCGCCATCGAGGCGCTGCCGGTCATGCCGGAACACGTCTTGGTCGATGCGCGCACCGTTCCCAATCTGCCGGCGCGGCAGCGCGCAATCATCCGCGGAGACGAAACGTGCTTTTCGATCGCGGCGGCATCGATCGTCGCGAAGGTGTATCGCGATCGATTGATGGCGGATCTGGATCCCCGCTATCCGCAGTACGGATTTTGCCGGCACAAGGGATACGCGACGGCCGAACATCAGGCGGCGATACGGCGCCACGGGCCATGCGAACTACACCGGCAGTCGTATGCTTTTCTGCGGGAACTGCGCGGACAGTATTCGCCGCAGTTTTATGAACTGCGGGAGCGCTTGTTCGGCAAGCCGGCCGCGGCGGCGCTTCGGGCGGTCGCGCGCGAGCTTCGGGGGAACTCGGCCGGCCTCAGCGAGCCCGAGCGCAAGAAGCTAAGAATCCTCATCGCGCGCCGCGAAGCGCTTCTTTGAGCACGGAGCGACCGGCGCGCTACAATCAGCGTTCCCGCGGATCGTTGTTCGCGAATCGGTTCGACGCTAATCGTGAAATACTGCAGCCATTGTGGTTCCGCGGTGGAATTGCTTGTTCCGCAAGGCGACAGCGTTGCCCGGCACGTGTGCGCGCAATGCGGTGCGATCCACTATCTCAATCCGAAGGTCGTGGTCGGCTGCGTACCGCGCTGGGAGGAAAAGATTCTTCTGTGCCGCCGCGCGATCGAGCCGCGCCACGGTTTGTGGACGCTGCCCGCGGGGTTTCTCGAAAACGACGAGACGACGATCGAGGGCGCCGCGCGCGAGACGCTCGAGGAAGCGCAAGCGCGCGTGCGGGTCGCGCAGCTGTACGCGTTGTTCAACCTGCCGCACATCAATCAGGTATACGTCATGTTCCTTGCCGACCTGATTGAGCCTGTCTTCGGGCCGGGCCCCGAGAGTCTGGACGTTGCGCTCTACGACGAGTCGGAAGTTCCGTGGGAGCAAATGGCGTTTCCGGTGGTCGAACAAACACTCAAGCTCTATTTCGCGGATCGCCGCCAAGGCCGGTTCCAGGTTCACACCGGGGACATCGTGCGCATTCCCGGTCCGGAGCGGGTGTTCGGCGTGCGGATGTTGCGGTAGCAGAGAGTTGATAAAGTCCCAAGTATCGTCATGCCGGCGAAAGCCGGCATTCAGAAGATGTTGATTCGACCGCGCTTGACTTCCTGGACTCCGGCTTCCGCCGGAGTGACGAAGGATTTATCGACACCCTGGTAGGTAAGGTCCGATCAATTCCAGAAAATGTGAATGCTCGGCGTAAAACTGCGAATCGCAGGGGTAAACCCAATCTTTTCTTGCGCCTTCGCGTCTTTACGACAGATAGTCATATAAATCAGCGTCTGGTCAGCGAGGTTTCATGGTTCAGGCGATTCAAGCGTTTTTCGAAAAGCACATTCGGCGCGGGCCCGAGACCGCCGCGCACGGTCACGACCCGCTGCATATCGCGACCGCCGCGCTGCTGATCGAAATGATGCGCATGGACGGCGCGGTCACCGAGGACGAGCGCCAGCGCGTGGTGCGAGCGCTCGAAACGAAATTCGGCCTGCCACCGGAAGAAATCATAGAACTGCTCAAGCTGGCCGAGGAAGAAGCGCGCGAAGCGACCGATTATTTTCGCTTCACCTCGCTGATAAAGAATCATTTCAATGCGGCGGCCCGCGAGCGCTTGGTTGAGCTCCTATGGGTGGTTGCCTACGCCGATGGCGAGGTGCATCGCCACGAGGAGCATTTGGTTCGCAAGATCGCCGATCTGTTGCACGTGTCGCATAAATCGTTCATTGCGGCGAAATTGCAGGCGAGGAAGAGAGAATAGGGCGCGATATGCTCTCTTGTTGTTCGGCAGGAGGCCCGAACTGTATACCCAATTCGATCCGTTGCGAATCACGCGATCCGCAGATCGAAGCGCAGATAAAAGGGGGTCGGACCTGGTCGGACCGGTCAGACCCCTTAACTCCCTTCCAATTGTCAGCGGCGTATTTGTTCGCTTCGGAGTATGTCGGATAAACTTCTCTATTCTTCAGGGTTGTAGGCGGTTACAAACCACGCGCTTGAAGGTGCCCAGAACCTGCCATCCTCTTTCTTAAATTTACCAATAACATCTTCAAGCGCAAGAATGACTTCACCTCTCAGGCGTTCACCTTCCTCCTCCGCGAGACGGATAATTTCTCCGGCAGGCCCGATTTCCAGAGCAAACTGAACAGCTTCCTCTTTACTGCGCCCAATACAAATATCAGTATCAAAACGCTCGAACTGAACTCTCTCAAATCCGACGGCTTGGAGCATATCGCTGACCATATCCGGCCCGGCCATTGAAAAAGGCCCGGGACCACAGTGAACCGCATCCGTGTCATCGTGAGAAATAACGGGGACCATGTTTCGAACGCAAAGTTCGGCATCGTGTAGCCATGGGTTGGCTTCGCGTTTGCGCCATACGACCTGGGTGAACTTCCCCCCTGGCTTCAAGGCGGAGCGAATGTTTTTCATCGCTAAACCGGGTAGGTTAAAAAACATGGTTCCGAAGCGTGCAAAGGCTTCGTCATAAGGGCCACCCAGATCATCTGCTTCTACGTCAGCCACAAAAAACCGGGCGTTCTTGATTCCTTCTTTGGCGGCAGTCCGATTGCATTCGGCGATAAAATTGCCGGCACAATCGACCCCAGTCGCGAGCCCACGTTCGCCGACGGATTTCGCTATTTGAATAGTACAGTCCCCAAAGCCACAGCCGACATCAAGTACGCGGGCGCCTTCCGGGTGCCGGTGTCTTTTTAGGGCTTCTGCACTAATGGAGGCGTAACCCTCGATAAACAGATATTTAAAGCGCGAAAACTTTTCGAATAGTACGGTATTCCAAGCTTCGATAACGACATCGTTACTCATAGGTAATCTCCGGTGCGAAGCATATAGTACCGACATCGACAGCGCGCCCAGAGGCGCAGCCGACTCTCTACCCCCGCCGCCAGTTGTGATATTTCTCCAAGAACCGCAACGCCGCCTGCGGTGCGTGCGCCCGCTTCCAATTGCCGGCGGCATATTTGTTCGCCTCGGCAAACGTCGGATAGATATGGATTGTGCTGAGTATCTTGTTCAGTCCGATGCCGTTTCGCATCGCGGATATGTACTCGATGATGTAGTCGCCCGCGTGTGCACCGGCAATGGTGACACCGAGGATGCGATCCTTGCCCGGCACCGTTAACACTTTCACTTGCCCGTGCGCTTCTTCGTCCGCGATCGCGCGATCGAGGTCGTCGACTTCGTAGCGCGTGACTTCGTAGGCGATGCCTTTTTGTTTCGCGTCCAGCTCGTTCAAGCCGACGCGCGCGATTTCCGGTTCGGTGAACGTGCACCAAGGGATTGCCGAGTAGTCGGCCTTGTAGCGACGGAACGTGCCGAAGAGCGAGTTGACCGCCGCGTACCACGCTTGATGTGACGCCGTGTGCGTGAATTGATACGGTCCGGCCACGTCGCCGCAGGCGTAGATTGTCGGGATGCGCGTTTGCAGGTATTCGTTCACCTCAATCGTGCCAGCTCGCGTCGTGCGGATGCCGAGTTCCTGTAGCCCGTACCCCGTGCTGTTCGCGCGGCGCCCGAGCGCGAGTAATAGTTGGTCGAATTCGACGGTCACGCGGCCACCCGCATGCTCGCACACGAGCGACGTCGCACCGCTCGCGCTGTCTTTGCGAAACTCGATAGCGGCGTGGCCGACGCGCACGTCGATGCCTTCGGTGTTGAAGCTATCCATCACCATCGCCGAGAACTCGGCATCCTCGCGAATCAGCAGGCGATCGACTTGTTCGACCAGGGTGACCTGCGCACCGAGACGCGCGAAACCCTGCGCCAACTCGCAGCCGATCGGCCCGCCCCCGAGAACGATCAGACGCTTCGGCCGCTCGCGCAGCTCCCAAACGGTATCGGAGGTGAAGTAGTCGATCTGGTCGAGTCCCGGGATGCGCGGCACCAAGGGTGCCGCGCCGGCGGCAACGACGATGTTGCGCGTCGTCAGCGTCTTGCCGGCAACTTCGACGGCCCAGGGCGAGACGATGCGCGCTTCGCCGATGATGCACTCGACGCCTAGACTCGAATAGCGCTCCACCGAGTCATGCGGCGCGACCGCTTTGACGACGCGCTGCACGCGCAGCATGACGTCCGCGAAGTCGAACTCGACCGACGCCCGGCGCATGCCGAGCTCCTGCGCGCGGCCCACTTGCGCCACGAACTTGGCCGAGCGCAGCAGCGCCTTCGACGGCACGCAACCGGTATTCAGACAATCGCCGCCCATCTTGTGCTTTTCGATCAGCGTGACTTTGGCCCGAACGGCGGCGGCGATGTACGCCGCGACCAGCCCGGCGGAGCCGGCGCCGATGACGATCAGGTTGCGATCGAACTTTTTCGGCCGCGGGTACGCGCGCAACGCGCGGCGGCTGCGCAGCGCGTCGATGAATTTCTTTGCGATTAACGGAAACAGGCCGAGCAGAACGAAAGCAACCAGCAACGACGGTGACAACAAGCCGGCCGGTGAATCGATGCGGGCCAGTTCGCGACCGGCGTTTACGTACACCACTGTGCCGGCGAGCATGCCGATTTGGCTGACGCCGTAGAATACCGGGGCGCGCAACGGTGTCAGCCCCATCACCAGGTTGATGACAAAAAACGGAAAGATCGGCACGAGCCGCAGCGTAAATAGATAGAACGGCCCGTCGCGCTCGATACCGCGGTTGATCGCATCGAGATTTGCGCGAAAGCGCCGTTGCACCCAATCGCGAAACAGGAAACGCGAGGCGAGAAACGCCAGGGTGGCGCCAATGCTCGACGCGAAGGAAACGATTACCGTCCCCCATAGAAGCCCGAAAATCGCCCCACCGGCGAGCGTCATGATCGTCGCGCCGGGCAGCGACAAACCGGTGACGGCAACGTAAACGGCAAAGTAAATCAGCGCGGTTTGCAGCGGGTTTACGCTAAACAACGCATCGAGCGCGGCTTGTTGGGACTTGAGATAATCGAGCGTAAAGTACTGGGTCAAATCGAGCGCGAAAAAAGCGACGATCAGCGCCACGATGATCGCCGCCAGCACGAGCCGGCTTAGTCGCATTGCAGCCTCCGAGGGAGAGGATTATTGTTGGGCGACCGAGACATTATGCCAGAGCGGTCACGCGCGGTGGACGCGCCGAAGACAGAGGGTGAGACAGTTGTGTTCCGACAAGTTCGATGAAATGACGATTGCGGCGGCGCCCTGGCGCAGGGGTCGTTGCCCATGAGCATCTACGCCCGCTACTTCGGGCTGCACGAAAATCCCTTCGCGCTGCCTCCGGATCCGCGCTACCTGTATCTCGCGCCGCGCTACCAAGAAGCGTTGGCACACTTGACCTATGGCATTACGCAAGGCGGCGGCTTCGTGCAGCTGACCGGCGAGGTCGGCACGGGCAAAACCATGATGATCCGCGCGCTGCTCGATCGGCTGCCGAAGGAAGTGAACGTCGCGCTGGTGCTGTACCCGTTGCTGTCGGTGCAGGAGTTCGTCCTGGCCATTTGCGACGACTTACGCATCCCGCGATCGAGCGAGGGCGCAACTCTCAAGAGCACGATCGATACGCTGAACCGATTCTTGCTGGAAAACCATGCGCACGGCCGGCGCACCGTGCTGGTGATCGACGAGGCGCACAAGCTGTCGCACGACGTGCTCGAGCAAGTGCGACTGCTCACCAATCTCGAAACGAGCAAGGAAAAGTTGCTCCAGATTTTACTGGTCGGACAACCCGAACTGACGAGCCTGTTGGCGCAACGCGATCTGCGCCAGCTCGCGCAGCGCATTACGGCGCGCTACAAACTCACCCCGTTGCAATCGCGCGAAACCGCGGAGTATGTCGTGCGCCGACTGAAAGTCGCCGGCGCGGAGAATCCCATTTTCACCCGCGCCGCGTTAAGCGCGGTGCATCGGCGTTGCGGCGGCATCCCGCGACTTATTAATACGCTGTGCGACCGCGCTCTACTCGGGGCGTATGCACACGGCAAGAACCGCGTGACGGCGGGCGTGGTGCGCCGCGCCGCCGCCGAAGTCGGACACGGTGTTGCGCCGCGGTATGGGCGGCACGCCGCGATCGCCGCCGGCGTCATCGGCTTGCTGGCGTTCGGCGGGTGGCAGCTATCGGCGCGTCTGGCGTATTGGCCGCCATCAGCGCAGGACACGGCCGTCGCCTCGCCGATGCCCGCCGAAGCGACGGCTTCCCCGAAGACGACATCGCCGGCACCCGCGCCGGCGTTGTCCGACGCGCTATCGCAGTCGCGCACGGCGGCCGATACCGACGCCGCATTCACGGCGCTTTTCGCTCAATGGCACAAGGATTATACGCGCCTCGCCGGCGACAGCGGTTGCGCACGCGCACGCAACGCCGGCTTGCAATGCATTTTCGCGACCGGCACCTGGAACAATTTGCGCCTGCTCAATCGACCGGCGGTGATCGAGCTGATCGGCGCGGGGGACGCGAAGTATCAGTTACTGGTGACCGCGTTGAACGGGGACCGCATTGAGTTGGAAATCGACGGGACACGCCAAGAATTTTCCCGCGCCGAGGTCGAGCGCTTTTGGTTTGGTAAATTTCTAACGTTGTGGAAACCGCCGCCGAGCGGCGAACTGACGTTGCGTATCGGGATGCAGGGTCCGGCGGTGGTGTGGTTGCAGCGCGCGCTTGCGCGCGTCGACGGCGAACCGGGGCCGAGCGCGGCGGACGGCGGCTTCGATGCGGCACTCGAAGCGAAAGTCAGAGCGTTTCAGCGCCGGCACGGGCTGGAGCCGGACGGCATCGTCGGTCGCAATACCCTCATTCAGCTCGATGCGTACGACGCCGACATCGCGCCCGTGCCGCTGGCTCGTTCGACAACGGATACCGAGATCCGCTGATGTCCTATATTCTCGATGCGTTGCGCAAATCGGAGCGGGAGCGCCAGCAAGCCGATCCGTTGGTGCTGAACCCGATGGGTTCCGAGGCAATCGAGCTGCCGCGTCGACAGGTTGGCTGGGCGAGCGCGCTCGCCGTATTGGCGGTGGGTGCGGTGGCGCTCGGTGCGTACTGGATCGTTATTAGCAAGCGCGTCAGCGCCGTGCCGGCGCCAAGCATTTTGCTGACGACGCCGTCGGAGCCCTCGAAGTCCGCGAACGTTCCGGAAGCGGCGCGCGCCGACGGGGCGCGACCGGAAACGAGAAAAATTCAGGCGGCGCCGGAGCTGAAAGCGAGCCCGTTCGTTGCCACGCACCCGCGATCGTCGGTTCGCGACCTGGCCGAGGAGGCGCGCGCCGAGCAGCCGGTACCGGCGACGCCACCGCCGCCGCGTGCGTCGCTACCGCCGTCCGCGCCGATTGAGGGCGGCGCGCCCGCGGCGGCCGTGGTGACACCGGCCACCGCGCCACACGAACCGATCAAGTTTTTGCGGGCTATGCCGGCGGATTTTCAGCGCGAGCTACGCGATCTGAGCGTTACCATACATATCTATACGGCGGGTGAGGCCGATCGCATTCTATATATAAACAACCGCCAATATCGCGCCGGGGAGCAAGTGCGTGACGGCGTGGTGGTGGAGGCGATCGTGCCGGACGGCGCGGTGCTGACGTATCACGGCCAACGCTTCAAACTGCCGCGCCCGTCATAGCGGCCGCGACCGGTGAGCGCGACGAGACTGCGAGAGGTTTGGGGACGCCGGCGGTTTGCGACCGGCTGACGCAGATTAGTCGGCCGAGAGCACCGACGTCGTTGCGGAATCCTCGGGATCGAGATCGGCGTTACGAAAGGCGCGGCCGAGAAGCATTGCGACGACCAGGCCGCCGCCGACCCATCCTAGGGCGAGAACGATCAAAATCTGGGCAGTGCTCATGACAATGCTCCGCGTTTCGAACTTACTGAAAAGAATGAGCGAACTTATCGACTCGCGCAATCGATATGAGCCGCTTATGTTACAAGCGGTTTATCTTCACAGACAAATGGCGCGATAGGGATATGCGAACCGGCGCTGTGCACGAATCTCGCGGAGCGTTATTTCGGGCGCCTCGTGGCGGTGTTCGGTCAGCGCCCTCCCGGCCCCGTCGTGATCGTGGGTATCGCTCCCGTTGGTATCGGGGGTTCACTGAGTTAAGCTGCGTCGCCTAGGCGAAAATTGGGCGTTTGCGCCGCGCCGCCGCCGGGGTCGGAGGCCATGAACGGATTTCTGCTGCGTTGGTTTATCGGTTCGCTCGGCCTTTGGCTCGCGGCGACCGTGGTGACCGGCATCAGCGTGCAGGGTGTCGGCACGCTCATGATCGCGGCGCTCTTGCTCGGCGTGGTCAATGCGGTCGTGCGGCCGCTGCTGATACTTCTCACGCTGCCGATCACCGTCATCACACTCGGTTTGTTCCTGCTCGTGATCAATGCCGCGATGCTCGGGTTGGTCGCGTGGATCCTGCCCGGTCTTACGATTGATGGGTTCTTCTCGGCCGTGTTGGGCAGTATCCTCATCAGTATCGTCGGATGGCTGGCGTCGTGGTTCATAGGGCCGAAGGGGCAGGTGGAGGTCCTCGTCATTCGACGGCGATGAATCCGGACGCGGCCCGGGAGGTCATCCGTGCGGCCGGCTCGCGCGTTTCTTGTTTCATGCGCACGTTGGCGAGGCTCCTTATTCCCCTATTCGGTCTGTGCGCGGCGGCCAGCGCCGCCGAGATTTCGAGCTACGCGTTCGTCGAGCACGACGGCACCTTGCGTGTCGACGGGCGCACCATTCATTTGTACGGCATCCACATCCCGCCCACCGAGGACAATTGCCGCACCAATGAGCGGCCGGTGCGCTGCACGTCGCGCGCGGCTCAAGCCCTGGAATTCAAAATTGCCGGGTTCGTGCGCTGCGAGCCGACCGCGCGGCACGACGACGGCTCGGTCACCGCGCTGTGCCGCGCCGACGGCGAGGACTTGAGCGCCTATTTACTGCGCCGCGGTTGGGCGTTGGCACTGCCGGACGCACCGTTCGAGTACGTGGCGCTCGAGCGCATCGCGCAACAGCGCAACGTGGGCGTCTGGGGAATTTCGGTCGATCGAATACCGCGCGGCAGGCGCTAGCCGCGCGGCCGCGCGCCGCGCGGACAATCGAAAACAAGGTTCCGCTGGTTGCGAGTGGTTCTTCTTTTAGTCGTCTCTCAGGCTGTAGCGGCCCGGGCCAAAGGCATAAATCAGGAACATCGCACCCATCATCGCGAGATTCTTTTGAAAGTTGATCTGGTTGGCCATGACAGCTGGGCCTTCCATATTCCAGAAGTTATGGAATAGAAACGTCACCGGGATCATCCATAAGAAGAGAACCGCAGCGGCGGTGCGCGCCCGCCAACCGAGCAATATCATCAACCCACCACCGAGCTCTATCACGATCGTCAGGATCGTAAGCAGTTGAGGTAGCGGCAGACCCTTGCTGGCGATATAGCCGGCGGTGCCGGCGAAACCGACGATTTTGGTGTAGCCGAAGTAAATAAAAAGCTGGGCAATCAGAATGCGCCCGATCAGCGGCGCGCACGTTTTTAGAGTACTCACGCTAGAACCTCCATCCACTGGTTGTTGGAAAGTGTTTGCCGGGACAGCTCGGCACTATCCTACTCCTTCGTTTGTTCGCTGCAATCGGCCGAATCGCCGCGCGCCGGCGGCTCGGCGATTGGACGAGTAGGACAAGTTCCCGCGTGCCGTTAGCGTAGATCGAACAGCAACAGTTCCGCCGGTTCGAGCGACTCGACTTCGAGTGAACGTTCCGCCCGCGCTGCAGCACCGTCGCCGGCCTGCAGGAGGCTGCCGTTCAGCGTGACCGCACCGCGCGCGACGTGAACGTAGGCCGAGCGACTATCGGCCAGCTCGAAGTTGGCCGTGCCGCCGGGATCCAATCGCGCCGCGTAAAGGAAGGCGTTTTGGTGAATCGTTACCGACTCCCGGCGCCCATCCGGCGACGCAATCAAACGCAGTCCGCCGCGCAGCGCCGCATCGTCGAAGTGCCGTTGCTCATAGCTCGGCGGTAATCCTTCGCTGTTCGGCACGATCCAGATTTGCAGAAAATACACCAGCGCGGTCTTCGAGTGGTTGTATTCGCTGTGGCGCACGCCGGTGCCCGCGGACATGCGCTGAACATCGCCCGGGCGGATGACGGATCCGGTACCGAGGCTGTCTTTGTGTTCGAGCGCGCCGTCGAGCACGTAACTGACGATTTCCATGTCGCGGTGGCCGTGCGTGCCGAAACCGGCGCCGGGCTGCACCCGATCCTCGTTGATCACGCGCAGATCGCTGATGCCCATGTGGGCAGGATCGCGGTAATCGGCGAACGAGAAGGTGTGGCGCGAATCGAGCCAGCCGAGATCGGTTCGGCCGCGCTCGGCGCTGCGGCGTATCGTTAGCATGGTTGCTCCGTGAGTTGCATCGGTCGCTGGGTTCTATATGACTCGATCGGACGAGTTTGGTTCGTCGATTGTAACCGAGCGCGCGGGCGCGACACCCGGATATAATGGGTGCGCGTGAACGATAACGGAACAACCGGGCATAGCGCGAATCGTGGCACGGTCGCCGGCGGCATGCATCGCGATGCGTAGCCGCGCCGCGCTCGGCGCCGGCGGTCCGCTTGCGCAACAGGTGCCGGGATTCGTGCCGCGACCGAGCCAGCAAGCGATGGCGCGGGCGGTGGAAGCGGCGCTCGACGAGCAGCGCACGTTGATCGTCGAGTCGGGAACCGGGACCGGAAAGACGTTCGCGTATCTCGTGCCGGCGCTGCTTTCCGGGCTGCGCGTCGTTATTTCCAGCGGTACGCGCAACCTGCAAGACCAGCTTTATCGGCGCGATCTTCCAACAGTGCGCAAGGCGCTCGTCTCGACCGCCCACACGGCGCTGCTCAAGGGCCGGTCGAATTATCTTTGCCTCCATCGCTTAGAACGCACCGCCGAAGAAGGACGCTTTGTCGCGCGCGGCGCGGCCGGTCGGTTTCGAAAGATTCAAAGCTGGGCGCGCGCGACCAAGCAGGGCGACATCGCCGAGTTCGGCGACGTGGCCGAAGAATCCGAGCTGTGGCCGCTGGTCACGTCGACGGTCGACAACTGTCTCGGCGGCGAATGCCCGAAGTACGCGGACTGCTTCGTAGTCCGCGCCCGGCGCGAAGCGGCCGAGGCGGAGATCGTCGTGGTCAATCACTACCTCTTCTTCGCCGACTTAAGCGTGCGCGAGGAAGGGTTCGCGCAATTGCTGCCGGCGGCCGACGCCGTTATTTTCGATGAAGCGCACCAACTTCCGGATATCGCGACCAATGCCTTCAGCGCGGCGTTATCGAGCCACCAGCTGCGCAATCTTTGCCGCGACGCGATCACCGAGGATGTGAAGGAAAAGAGCGGTCTGCGCGAGCTACGTATGACCGCGGAAAGCACGGAACGCGCGGCGCTCGATGCGCGTCTCGCGTTAAATACGCTTGGACGTACGCCGTGGAGCGATCTTGCGCCGCGCGCGGAGGTCGCTGCGGCGTTCGATGCTTTGCGTACGCAACTGCGCGGGCTCGCGGAGATTCTCCATGTGGCGGCGGGAACCGGCGCCGGTCTCGCCAACTGCGCGCGCCGCGCGCTCGATCTGGAGCGGCGGCTCGCGGAAGTGACCGCCGGCGACGATTTGGATCGCGTGTCCTGGGTCGAGACGAGCGAGCGCGGCTTCACCCTGCGGTTGACGCCGCTCAATGTGGCGCAAACGTTTCAGAGCCGCGTGCGGCAGCTCGGCACGAAATCGTGGGTGTACACGTCGGCGACGCTCGCGGTCGGCGAAGATTTCAATTACTTCGCGCGCCGCTTGGGACTCGAAGATGCCCAAACCGCGCAGTGGTCCAGTCCATTCGACTATGCGCAGAACGCGTTGCTGTATGTGCCGTCGTCGCTACCCGATCCCGGTGCGCCGGATTACACGGAGCGCGTGATCGAGTCGGCGTTGCCCGTGTTGCGCGCAAGCGGCGGACGCGCATTCATCCTGTTCACCAGCCATCGCGCGCTTCGAACGGCGGCCGAGCGGCTCAAGGATCGGTTCGACTACCCGCTGCTGGTGCAAGGCAGCATGAGCCGCTCGCTTCTGCTGGAGCGTTTTGTCGATGCCGGCAACGCGGTGTTGCTCGGCACCGGAAGTTTTTGGGAGGGCGTGGACGTGCGCGGGCCGGCGTTGTCGTGCGTCATTATCGACAAGCTGCCGTTCGCCGCGCCGGACGACCCGGTGTTGAAAGCGCGCGCGCTCGCCTGCACCGCCGCCGGCGGGAATCCGTTCTTCGAGTATCAGTTGCCCGAAGCGGCGATTGCGTTGAAGCAGGGCGCCGGTCGCTTGATTCGCAGCGCCGAGGACAGCGGCGTGCTGATGTTGTGCGACCCGCGGTTGTTCAGCCGAAGCTACGGGCGCGCCTTTTTGGAGAGTCTGCCGCCGATGCTGGTGTCGCGCGACCTGGTCGCGGTTGAAAGTTTTTTCCGGGAACGCGTCGTGCTGGATAACCCCGCATAATTGGGTATCATGTTCGCCGTGAGCACGCCGGAACCGACGCCCGTTATTGAAGCAAGCATCGAACCGCCGAAGTCGCTGATCACGATTACGACGGCGGTGTACGTCCTGCTCGCGATCGGCATCTTGCCGCCGTTTTTCCCCGCGTTTATCGCGGCTGTTATCATCAATTACGTTAAGCGCGACGATGTGCGCGGCACCTTTCTCGAATCGCACTTTCGTTGGCAAATGCGCACGTTCTGGTTCGGATTGTTGTGGTTCGGGGTGGGTGTGCTGACGTGGCTGATCTTGATCGGTTACGTGATCGCCGCGGTGAATTTCATCTGGATCATGTACCGCGTCATCAAGGGGTGGTTGGATTTGGTCGATCGTAAGCCGATGTATCGAGGACAAAGGGCTTAGCTCGACGCTCCCAGGATTTTCCGAAACAGCGTTCATGTACCGAACCGCGGTTGCTCGTTCTCTCTGGTGCATGCTCGGTGCCGCCGCCGCGATTGCGCTGGCGCTGGCGCTGGTGGCGCCGCCGGTTTCGCCTTTCATCTTCGTTTCGCTCGGCGGGTCCGCGGTTTTCCTGTTCGGCCTGACGCGCGCGCCGGCGGCACAGCCGCGGGCGTTGTTCGGCGGGCATCTGGGCGGCGCGCTCATCGGGATTGCCTGTTATCACTTCTTTGGGGACGCACTGTGGGTGTACGCCCTCGCACTGTCGCTGACGCTGGCCTATATGCTGTTCACCGGCACCGTTCACCCGCCGGCCGGCGCCAATCCGTTGATCATGATCTATAGCCACAGCGGGTTAGCGGCGCTGTGGCAACCGGTGTTCATCGGCGTGATGTCGCTCGCCGCCATTGCCGTCGTGTGGAGCCGCCTGTTCCCGGGCCTCGCGCACTATCCGGTGTCGTGGCACGAGCGTTCGCCGCCGTCGGTGTTTTGGGGCGGGTGGGGCGAGTAGCGATCACGCGGACTCGGTCGAGCGGCGTCGCGACCGAACCGATGCAAAACGCAGAAACGTAGCTATTTCTCGATGCTAAAGATCAAATCGCCGCCGGCCTGCGCGCCGGATTGCGCTTCCAGCGACCAGCGTTGACTCAGTTTGTATTTCAGGTGCGCCACGTTTACCGGTGTGAAAAGGCCGATGCTGTAATTGATATACAAGCGCGGCGAGAGCTGCTTGCCGAGCACCAAGGCGGCCGATTCGTTGGCTGCGCCGGTTTCGATTTGAACTTCCTCGACGCCAAAGACCGCGCCGATGCGCCGCGCCAAACGTTCGCCGCCGGCGAGTTGTAGGGCGCGCGCGGCGGCAGCGAGCGAGCGGCCTTCCTCGGCGCTTGCGCCTTCCAGCGGGCGGCCGAACACCAGATACGACAACGCATCCGATTGGCTCATCGCCGGGTCGGAGAACAGCGACAGCTGCGGTTCTTGCAGCGTGCCCTTTATCTCGATGCCGGCGGTGATTTCTTCGATCTTGCGCACCGCGCGGGCGTCGATGCCGGGGTTCGAGACCGGACCGCCGACGAAAACCAATCGGCCGCGTTGGACCTCGAGCTTTTGGCCGTACGCTTCGTATTGCCCCTTTACCACGCGCACTTCTCCGCGCGCCGTTGCCGGTTGTCCCGGAACTTCAACCAGCGCGACGTCGCCGGCGATCTTTGCGTTCAATCCGAATCCGGAAAATGTGACCTCGTCGCCGAGCACGACGCGGATTTGCGCGACGACCTTCCAGCGCGGTTCCGGTTTCGGCACGTCGGCGGGCGCATTCACGAGCACGACATCGGGCGATGTCTCGACGACGTTGCCTTTCTGCGAGCGCAACCCGAAAGCCGCCTTCGGAATTCGTACGCTCCCATCGACGACGACCTCATTGGGCGCGAGTTTCACTTGCAGATCGGGTGTGACGTAGATCTGGTTGTCGCGCAGATCGGCGACCTGAAACTGTTCGCCCCCGATGTGCAATTCCGCGCGCCAGGCTCGATCATCCGGGAAAGTCGCCCGGCCGCTCAATTCGACCCGACCCGGCCCCGAGCGCGCCTCGCCGCTCAGGCGCAGCTCGTTGCTCCCGAGCGCGGTTGCCGCCAGACGAACGTCGTGCACGCGAATGCCGGTCGCGTTGATGCGCGCCGCGCCATCCGTGAGCAGCGCTTCGCCGCGCACGCGCGGATCGGCGAGCGTGCCGCTCGCGGTGAATTGCAGCTTTAGCATGCCGCTTAAGTCTTCGAGTTGCGGCAACAGCGCGGCTACCGGCGCCAAGTTGCGCATCGCGAATGACAGTCGACCGGAAATCGGTTGTCGATTCGGCGCGGCGTCGGAACGAAATTGCGGTAGCGCCAGTTCTACGGTCCCGCCGTCGCCGCCGGTCAATGCGATCTCGGCATTCGCGCGCAAACCCTGTTCGTCGACGACAAGGCGCGCGGCGCCGCGGTCGTAGGCGAACACGGTATGCGCGGTATCGAGCAGCGTCACCTCGCCGGCGCTGAATTCCGCGCGGCCGTCGGCCTGGCTCAGGCGCCGGCCGTCGAACTGCAACCGAGTGTCGACGCTTACGGTACCGTGCCAGTCGGGCGAGTCGGGCAGCAGCGGCGCGAGCAGCGCGAGCGGCAGCTCCTGGGTCGACGCCACGACGGACGTCGGTTTGCCGCGCGCGCCGTCAAGCGCAACGCACGCGCGCGAGTTCTCGCGGCGCCAGCAGGCTTGCTCCAACTGAATGCGATCGGTCCCGGCGACCAGTCGCGGCTGTCCGGCGAGCGACCAGGTCTCCCCGCCAAGACGCGCGCTGCTGTTTGCGATCGAACCGGTCCAGGCGTTGTCGGTGTAGGCGCCGCGCAGCTCGGCGGTGAGCATGGCCTGCGCCCAACGCGCATCGACCGTAAGCGAATGGTTCAATCGGAAACCGTCGATGCTCAACGCGAGGCTTTCAAACCCCCGGCTGGCCAGCGTGCCTTGCATCGCGGACAGGGTCGCGCGGGAGCGCGTGCGATCGGATAGGTCGACGGTCGCGTCGATCGACGCTTTGCGGATCCGCGCACCGGCGTAGGCGAGCCGCTCGGCGGCGACGTGCGCTTCGATGCGCGGAAGCGCGCGCGCACCGGCTAGGCGGCCGTCGCCGACGACGTTTCCGGCGGCGTTGGGCATCAGCGCGGCTAAATCCGGCGCGCGCACCTTCCACGTGAGATTCCATTCACGATCGAGCGCGCCGTTGATGCTTGCCTTTGCATCGCCCGCGGTGACGTCGACGGCGAACCGCGGGTAGTTGTCGTTGCGGCGCAGCAGCGACGCGCTGGCAGCGAACGTTTGGCCGCGTAACCGGCCATGCGACGCAATATCGGCGCGCAGTTCATCGCGATCGCCGGAGAGCGTCGCGTTGAGCGCGAGCGCTCCGGGCCACTCGGGCCAGGTGACCGCTGGATTGAGCGCGCCCCCCGAAAGCGCCGTGCGCCATCGAAACCGCGGCGACCACGCGACCTGCGCGGTGCCGAGGAGGGTTGAGCCGAGCGTATCGACGGCGACGTCGGTAAACGTAACGCTCCTTCGGTCGCCGCTGGCGCCGGCGCGCCAGCGGGCCGACGGGAAGTCGTCCGCCGTCACGGTGAAGTCGAGTTTGCCGCTGTAGCGCTGATGTGTGCCGGCTGCCTCGAGTGTGCCCTGCGGGCTCGCGAGCACGACGTTGCCCGTCGCGGGCCAGCGCAACTGTCGCCACTCGGCCGCGGCGGTCCATGTGCGATCGATGGGTTGCCAGCGCGCCCGCGCCGTCAGCTGCGTCTCGGTATCCGGGACGCGCAACGCCAGTCGGTCGACGACGACTTCGTCCCCTGCGGTCGTGCCGCTGATCGCGAAGTCGCCGGCGACCGCGCCGATAGCGGCCGTCTTCACGCGAAGCGCTCCGTTTGCCTGATAACGAATCATTCCGCCGTGGGCATCGATCGTCCCGCCCACCTCGAGCGCGTGTTCGCGCAGGCCCAGGCGGCGTGCATCGATGTCCGGGACGCTGGCGTGAATCCGCCACCGCGGATCGGTGACCGGCTGGTAGACCTCCGCGCGAATGTCCGCCGCGATCGGTTCCGTGAGTTGCTGGGTTATCGTGAGATGCGACAAGTTGCCGCCAATCGTGCCGCTTCCCGCGATCGCCGGCCGCGTCGCCGGCAAGACGCGCCACTGGATGCGTAGCGCCCGGTCGGTATCGCCGTTCAACCCAAGAGCGCCGCCGGCATCGATGGTGAAATTCGGCGCGCTGACCTTCAGGCGATCGAGGCGTGCGATTTCCTGGCCGACAAAACCGGCCAGCTCGATCGTATCGATGATCTGCGAGGTGCCGCCGGTTTCAATGCGCACGCGCTCGATTCGAACGTCGCCAATGCCGACGTTCAGCGGCAAACCGAACGTGCGTATACTCGCGCGACGCGTCTGATCTTCGTGTACGCGCACGTGAACCCCAGTGACGGAGAGCGCGTCGACGTGTAGCCGTCCGGCCAGTAACGCCGTGGGCGTCCAGGCGAGTTGCGCACGCTCGATTCGCAGGTCCACGCTGTCGTCGCGGTACGTCAGTTCGCCGATACGAAGCGGTCCAGCGAGCGTGCCGTCGAGGGCATCGATATCGAGCGTGCCCGGAACCCGCTCCTGAAGCCGCGCGTAAGCCCATCGCAATCCGCCTTCGGTTTCGAACAACCACACGAACGCCGCGAGCAGCACGGCCAGCAGCGCCACCGGTACCGACAACGACAGCAACAGGAATCGGCGTTTCACAGATCCGGTCCGATGACGATGTGAAAGCGCCGTGGACGTCCCGGTTCGCTCAGCGCTTCGGCGATGTCCACGCGAATCTGACCGATGGGCGTGCGCCAGCGCAAACCGATGCCGGCGCCTCGTTTAAGCGGATCGTGAAAATTGTTCAAGGCGTTGCCTTCGTCGAAGAAAATCGCGGCGGACCATTTGCCGGCGAGTTGCTGTTCGTACTCGACGCTGCCGGCGAGTAGGTGCGGTCCGCCGACGACATTTCCTTGCGCGTCCATCGGCCCGAGCGAGTTGTAGGGGTAGCCGCGTACGCTTTGGTCGCCGCCGGCGAAGAAGCGAAGCGACGCCGGCAACTGCGCGAAGTTGTTGACCGACGTGCGGGCGGCATCCAAGCGCGTGATCAAGCGGCCGGCGCTCGCCACCGGAAATATCGCCCGCAGTTGCAAGCGCGCCTGACGCATGCTCACGTCCGAACCGAACGTTTCGGTGGCGCCGAGCACATTGAGCGTGGCGCGCGCGCCGCTGCGCGTGTAGATGCGGTCATCGCCCACGTAGTACGTCCAACTAACGCCCGGCAGCACCAGTGTCGTCTTGCCAGTCTGACCGCCGACGTCGAACCGTTCAAGCTGATGCGTGAGCGACAAGGTTTCGAGCAAGCGCCCGCGCACCGTCGATCGGCTTATTGCCAACCGCCGCGTGCTCGCGGTCGCGGTGTCGGTATCGGTTTCCTCGAAGCCGCCGGTGAACCCGAGCTGGTCGGTGCGCGGATTGCGGATCGGAATGAAGTATCCGGCGGTCAGCGATCGGTCGACCTGTGATCCGCGCAGGTCGATGCGCGCGTGGTGGCCCTCCGGATTCAAGTAGTAGCGCTCCCAACCGATTTGCGCGCGCGGGCCGGTGTCGGTGCCGTAGCCGGCGCCGAAGGTGTACTTGTTTTGCGGGCGCCGCGTCAGTTTTATGGTGACCGGGATAACACGGTCTTTGGCTTGTTGCGGGTCGGCGTCGATCTTGATCTCGCTGTAGTAGTTGCTCGTGGTCAGCGCGTTCTGGACGTCGAGAAGCGCTTGCGTCGAGTACGGCGTGCCGGGGTCGATTCGGATGTAGCGCTGGAGCAGCTCCGGCTCGAGCAGATCCTGGTCGACCGAGACTTCGCCGAATCGGTAGCGCGCGCCGGTGTCGACATCGAGATAAATTTCAGCGCGGTAGGCTTCCGGATCGACACGAACCTCATGCCGCGACAAGCGCAGGTCGAAGTAGCCGCGCTCCGACGCGAGCGACTGGATCCGGCTCTTTCCCTGTTCGTACATGGCTTGATTCAACGGGTCGCCGCGTCGGAGCGGGAAGCGCTCGACGACGCTTCGAAACGCCTGGTCGACGGCGCCGTCGCCGCGCAGATTGATCTCGATGGCGGCGACTCGAACGACCGGCCCGGGTTGCACCAGGTAGCGCGCGGTCCAGTGATCTTCGGCGCGATCGAATTCGAGCGAGGCGTCGATGGTCGGCTGATAGTAGCCGAACGGTTTGACGGCGGCGCGAATCTCCTCGGGCGCGGCCGCGTGCAGTCGTCGAATACGCGTTTCCGGGAGGTCCGTGCGGTCGCGTTCCTGATAGAGGGTCAGGGCGTTAAGCACGTTATCTTGCGCCGAGCCCTCGATACCCTCGACAATTACCTCGAGCGTCGCCGCGCGCAATGCGCTTGGCGCAAAGAGCAACAGCGCGATGGCGAATCGTATCCCTCGCAATCGCCGTGCATCGAATCGAAACATTGTTAACCCATGCTTGCGACTTAGCGGCATAATACCGAAAAGCCGCGAGTCATCGGACCGGCAGGTTGAGATTGCACGAACAAGGGGCACCCTGGACATATCGCGTCGCGACTTGGATCGCGACCGGCTTTGGAATCGGGCGCGTACCGTTCGCGCCGGGAACCTTCGGTACCTTGCTCGGCGTGGCGCTTTATCTGGCGCTGCGGGAACTGTCCGCGGCCTCGTATGTCGTTTTGGTGGTGTTGCTGTTCGCCGGTGGTGCGGTCGTGTGCCGCCTGGCCGAGCGCCAGCTCGGGGAAGTCGATCATCGAGCGATCGTTTTCGACGAAGTCGTCGGTTGTCTGTGCACGCTGTGGCTCGCTCCGGCGGGGTGGCTTTGGCTTGCGATCGGTTTCGGCTTGTTTCGACTGTTCGACATTTGGAAACCGTTCCCGATTCGCCGACTCGAACGCTTGCCGAAAGGGATCGGCGTCATGGCGGACGATGCCCTGGCGGGGATTTACGCGTTTCTGATACTGCAGGCGCTCGCCTGGATAAACCGCGCCTATTTTCACTGAGTGGATATCTTAGCCCTAATACTTATCGGTGCCGTTGCGGGCACGCTGGCCGGCGTGCTCGGCATCGGCGGCGGCGCCATTATCGTGCCGGTGCTCGCGGTCGTGTTCGAACGCCAAGGTGTCGCAACCGGCGCGCTAATGCAAGCGGCGATCGGCACCTCGATGGCGACGATCGTGTTCACGGCGGTGTCGGCGACGCTCGCGCATCAACGTCGCGGCTCGATACGCTGGCGAATGTTTTGGAGCATGACGCCGAGTATCGTTGTCGGTGCGTTGGTGGGAGCATCGATCGCACATTGGCTGCCGAGCGAGACCTTGAAGTTGTTGTTCGGTCTGTTTCTGCTGCTCGTTGCCGTTCGAATGGCGTGGCCGACGTTGCCGCAAACGAATCGACCCATGCCACCGCGCCGATGGCTCTCCGCGGTGGGTGGGTTGATCGGGATTCTGTCGTCGCTGTTTGGCATCGGCGGAGCGACAATGTCGGTGCCGTTTCTAACGTGGTGCGGCCTGTCCGCGGTGGAAGTCGTCGGCACGTCGGCGGCGCTGGGAATACCGATCGCCACCGCCGGAACCGTAGGCTATATCGTCGCCGGTTTCGGCGCGGCCGACCTGCCGCCGTTGAGCGTCGGCTACGTTGTGTTGCCGGCGTTCGGTGGAATCGTGGTTGCCAGCACGTTGTTCGCACCGATCGGTGCGAAGCTCGCACACCGCATACCACCCGCCATGTTGCGCCGGCTGTTTGCGGTGCTGCTGGTGATCTTCGGATTGCGCTTGTTACTCGGCTGACCGGTGCCGCCGGTCGACGGTGAGGCCGTGGCGCTCCATGATCTGCAGCCCTTCGATCGCGAGCTCGTAGCCCTGGGCCGCCGACAAGCGCCACCAATGGATCGCATCGTCGAAATCGATCGGGCTTCCTTCGCCGGTCGCCGCCATCGCGCCCAGGTGAAATTGCGCCGCCGCATCGCCGCCGTCGGCCGCCCGTCGCCACCACGATAGCGCTTTGGCAAGATCCCGCTCGACACCGACGCCACGCCAATAAAGCAGGCCAAGATTCACCTGCGCCGTGGCGTGTCCCCGGTGGGCGGCGTCGTTCCACCAACGAATCGCGGCATCGAGGTCTTGCGCCACGCCGTTGCCGGTTGCGTAGGCGACGCCGAGACTGAACTGTGCGCCGGCGTGTCCGTGTTTGGCCGCTGCCAGCCAGGTGCGCGCCGCTTCGGTGTAATCGCCGCCTTCATATAGCGAGAGCCCCTCGCGAAAGGCGGTTTCCATCAAGTCAGGTTCGCGGAATACGGCGAGCGATTTGGCCACGCTCGAGGTTGCGACTGGGTCCGGCGTCATCGCCGCCGCGATTCCGGCAGTGCCGGCGATGAGGACGCCGAAGAATACGGTCGGGAGCAGGCGAGCGCGGAGCGCGGCCGTGGCGACGTTGAAGCGATACGTGCGAACGAAGGTCACCTCAGTCTCGATCGTTGGGGACTTGTAATTAAGTTTAGATCACGATTGGATGTGCACCGGAAACGGGCCGCTTCGGGCGCGTCGATTTTCCGGCACGGGATGAAACTACTTACCGATAACGAACTTACTTCACTGGCGGGCGAAATTGGTCGCGCGCTGGAGCGGGCGGGCGTGATGCTCGCAACGGCGGAATCCTGCACCGGCGGTTGGGTGTCGCGGGTACTGACCGCGGTGCCGGGAAGCTCGAAGTGGTTCGAGCGCGGCTTCGTGACGTACAGCGACGCCGCGAAGTCCGATATGTTGGGTGTGTCCGTGGAAACGCTGGCGCGCGACGGCGCGGTGAGTGAAGCGGCCGTT
>Ga0214471_10000438_pt1 | contig 35915 bp, 31 predicted proteins | sample RVTome_5_FD_207665 | JGI IMG/M metagenome (GOLD analysis project Ga0214471, IMG submission 207665) | Soil microbial communities from uranium-contaminated site in the Upper Colorado River Basin, Wyoming, United States - RVT142D155 | ecosystem: Environmental > Terrestrial > Soil > Contaminated >... | reverse complement strand
CGATCGGCCCCCACCCGGAGGCGAGCGAAGCGAGCTGGGGCCGATCGGGAGACGACGCGAGGCCCGGTGAATTCTCACACAACGATCGCAGCAACCGTTAGGGCAAAATAACTCGGGAATCGACACCTTGGGGGAAGACGCCATGCTGCAATTCCTAGGTCTGTGCATAGTTGCGATCCTCTTCTTGTTCGGCGCAATCAGTCTCGAATCCGCAGCCAAGTGGGTCGCAATCATCTTCATCGTCCCGATCGTGGTCCTCGCCGCCTTCATGATGCTTGGCGGGTTTGAGCACTCACGGTATCGCCACGAGTGACCATCGCATGCTTCGTCGATGGAGCTGACCATTCGGGCCGCTCTCGGCGAGGTATCGGGCCTCTGGGTCCGTGGACCGAACAAGTGGAGCGACGACCCGGGATATGCCCGCACCCCCGCCAGAGGCTCGCGATGCCGAAGCTCTCATGGGGCTCTTGGCTGGACTTGTCCTGCTCATCGTCACGCTACTGGCTGCCCTTTTCAAGTAGTCCAGCTCTCCATCCCGGCCCCGCCGCCCAGGCCAGCCCCGTAAGGGCCGCGCAGCGCGCTGGCTTTGCAGCCATGATCTCTTGCGCCCACTACAGCCCCCTGGCTTCGGGAGAGGCCAACAGCTCCATGAGGTTGCGGCGACATGAACCACTTCCGCTTCAGCGAGATCGTGACCATGATCATCCCCGGGGCCTTCCTCACAACTGCCATCGCGGTACTGTGGTGGCGCTTCGACTCAAGGAGTGGGATTGCCCTGTGGGCATCGATCAGTGAATACGAGTGGCTAGCCGCAGTTGGGGTACTCGTTGCATGCGCCACTCTCGGAACATCGGTGAGTAGTGCATGGACGTGGATCGAAAGAGAATCCGACCGACGTCGAGCATCGGAACTCAACATAGATTCCGACCAGTACTCTGCCGAGTGGGACCGATATGTAGACTCGCTGGAGAGGGCCAAGAACGCCTATATTGACCGACTTGTGCTCTTCTGGCGATTCGAGTCCCGAACAGGACTCTCCCTCGTTCTGCTCTTCCTCTCTATATACTCTGCGGGGGTGCTCCCAATCCTCGGTTGCCTCGTACTCGTGCTGGGGCTGTGGCTGCTCTATGCGAGCAGACTCTCGCATTGCGAGCTAGCAAAGTACAGGCATCGACGGTTCCCGAGGGATTCGTTCGAGGATATCAAGAGACGGCTAGAGGGGCTTCGGGCGGACCAGATCCAACAGCTTCGCGACATCACAGAGGCCATGGAAAATCGCAACCATGAGGAGGGGGTCGTCAACTAGACTGCCCCGCTGAGAGCCGCATCAGAGTCTCCTCGACGGAAGCCCCTGCTTTTCCTGTAGCCCCTCCGGCCTGCTACACGATGTTTCTAAACGCTGCCAAGCGAGCAGAGATCTGCTTTCCTAGCGACTCCCTACCTAGACCAGTGTTCTGATACACGATGTGCCTAAGGTGCTGAACATCGAAATTGTCGGCGGCGTCCTGCGTGATCGGAATCACGTCTCGTCCGACGCCGTGAGCGAAGCCACACTCATAGAACACGTTCGCGTTTCGGTCCGTCAGATCGGCGATCACGACGCGAGACCGCATGATAAGCGAAGCGATGTCCGTGATGATCGCATCTTTCTCCCAGATGTCCTTGACTCTTTGGCACTTGAATTTCAGAGATTCTGCCGCCTCCTTCAGGACATCGAAAACCTCATCAAAATCGGGCCGGAACCTGATCATAACGGACACTTGGTCGGGATCGATTGGTAGCAAGCGATCGATGCCGTGGATTCGAGGCTTTTGCGCATCCTTCAGGGAGAAGCGAAATAGAGTCTCGAACAGGTCGGCGGTCTTTACAGCCCAGTGTGTTCGGCAAAGCTCCCAGTCTTTGATGCCGAGTTCGGTGCTCATGTCTTTGAGCGTCGGGCGTACGGGAATAGGTGGGAGGAGGGCGTCAGGGCCGCACTTGAAATCGATGTCCGAAGGGCCCTGCACAAAATCATGCACCCTACCTACGTACGCAAGCTGAGTAGGATGGGAGGAGGTCAGTCGGGAGTCTTCCTCCATCAAGATCGCTGGAAGCTTCAGTATCTCACGGCTAAGCTGCCCCTGAGGCATGAAGAGTTTCTGCGCCTCCGAGTCTGTGTGGGTTAGGACTCGATCGCAAGAAAAGCGCCCTCCGCGGTGCGGATCGATGCCGACAAGTAGGCTGAACAATGCTTCCAGTACCTCGCTATCGTGACCGAAAAGTTCGCGCACTGAGACGGCACCCTTAAAGGGTCGCCTCAACAAGGATGGTAAGCGAGGCCCCGGGTGTCCAGCGAGGTGGCCGGCGGCTCGCGCTTTTCGAGACAGACGACCCAGGAAGGCCCAAGGGTGCTCCCTTGGTGCGACGTCCATCCGGTGGGGTCCGCTTGCCTCTGACCCCTTGCTGGGCCGCCCAGACGGTCACCCGAATCCCGGTCGCCCAGAAGCCGCCTCGACGGCGGCTCTGGTGTGATTCCCGGCTCACCAGCCCACGGCCCTCGCCGCCCTCGCCAGCGCCACCAGGGCCGCCCGGGTGTCCTCCGGCAGCCCCGGCCACAGCCCCACCAGCTCCCCGAGGAGCGGGTCTCCCGCCCCCGTTTCCGCCTTTCCACCCCAAGCCTCGCCCCAAGCGGCCCCCGGGGTCTCCCCTAACCCGCTGTCAGGTTGCGGCTTGCACTCGGACGACAGCGGACTCATAATCCGTCGGTCCCTGGTTCGAGTCCAGGTGGGCCCATGTTGCCGAGGCCTCGCGGCGTCCCGCCGGTCTCACCGGCGAGTCTCCCGGGGGATGGAGAGCGACGACACCCGAAGTTGGCAGGCGAGTGCCCCGACCCACCGCACCATGACCGACTCCGAACCGACCAACAGAAGCGATGTTCCCGGGCCCGTCCCGGACGATGCCGTGACCCGGCGCCTCGCCACAGCGAGGCCCAAGACTCCCGCCTTCATCGGCCCCTTCCGGGTCCAGTCCATCCTCGGCGAGGGTGGCATGGGCACCGTGTACCTCGTCACGCAATCGACCCCCATCCACCGCAGGGTCGCCCTCAAGGTGGTCAAGCCGGGCATGGACAGCGAGGCCGTCGTCCAGAGGTTCGCGTCGGAGCGTCAGGCGCTGGCCATGATGGACCATCCGAACATCGCCAAGGTCCACGACGCCGGTACCACCGACGATGGCCGTCCCTACTTCGTCATGGAGTACGTCCCGGGTGTTCCTCTCCATGACTACTGCGAGCGCAACCGGCTCGGGCTCAAGGAGAGGATCTGCCTCTTCATCGACATCTGCCATGCCGTGCAGCACGCCCACCAGAAGGCAGTGATCCACCGGGATCTCAAGCCGTCGAACATCCTGGTCTCGGTCCAGGACAGCAAGCCCCTGCCCAAGATCATCGATTTCGGCCTCGCCAAGGCCCTCGGACACCGGTTGAGCGGGGAGTCCCTCCACACCGAGCTGGGGCTCCTCGTGGGCACGCCCGAGTACATGAGCCCGGAGCAGGCCGACCCCGCGAGCCTCGACGTGGATACGCGAACCGACGTCTACTCCCTGGGAGTGATCCTCTACCGACTCCTGACCGGAAGCCTTCCCTTTGACATGAAGGACCTTCGCCACGTGGCACAGCTGGCCGCGCTGGAGGCCATGCGCAAGAGGATCTGCGAGACCGAGCCGCCCAAGCCCAGCACACGGGTCAGCAGCGGCGCGAACCACCTCTCCGAGTCGGCGGAGAGGGTACGGATCGACCCGTCGATCCTCGGCCGGCGCCTCCGGGGTGATCTCGACTGGATCACCATGAGGGCACTCGAGAAGGACAGGACGAGACGATACGCGACGGCCCAGGAGCTGGCCGCCGATCTCCAGCGACATCTCGACGATGAGCCCGTCCTCGCCGGACCACCGGGCATTACCTACCGGCTGAGAAAATTCGTGCGCAAGCACTCCGGCGCCGTCATCGCGGTCGCTGGCCTCTTTGTCCTGCTGCTCGCGGGAGTGGTCACGAGCACGTCCTTCTACCTCCGGAGCGAGCTGAGGAGGATCGAGGCCGAGAGAGCCCAGAACAAGGAGATCGTGCAGAGGAAGAGGGCCGAGGACGCCGAGCGCGAGGCTCTCCGGGCCAAGACGCAGGAGGAGGTCCAGAGGATGGAGGCCGACGCGGCGCGCGCCGACGCCGAGCACGAGCGCGACAAGGTGCTCCGCCTGTCCGATGTCCAGCGCCTGGACCAGCTCCAGGCTCGAGCCCTCGATCTGTGGCCGGCGGCCCCGCACATGATTGCGCCCATGACGGAGTGGCTCGCGGAGGCGAAGGCTCTCGCCGCGAATCTGGAGGCGCACCGCTCGTTCCTCGCGGAGCTGCGCACGCGCACGATCTCGGGGTCGGGTCGCTCCGATCCCTGGACTTTTTCGGACACCGAGACGCAGTGGCTGCACGATCTCCTGGCCGAGCTCGTCTCGGGTCTGGAGGCCTTCTCCGATCCGGGGCAGGGAACCATCGCCAGCACGGAGAAACGACTCGCCGGGGCTCGCACCATCGCGCAGAGGTCGATCGAGCAACGCAGGGCGCAGTGGGACGAGGCCATCCGCTCCATCGCCGACGAGAAGGAATGCCCAACCTATGGCGGTCTCGCCATCGTCCCCCAGATCGGTCTCGTTCCTCTCGGTCGGGATCGGAGATCGAGGCTGTGGGAGTTCGGCCATCTGCAGAGCGGCGCGCTCCCCGAGCGTGACGAGGACGGAGATTTCGTGATCGACAAGGACACCGGCCTCGTCTTCGTTCTGATCCCGGGAGGGACCTATCTCATGGGAGCACAGAAGACGCGGCAAGACCAGGCCAACTACGATCCTCAGGCCGAGGAGGGGGATGAGCCGAACCTCGTGACCCTTTCCCCCTTCTTCCTCTCGAAATTCGAGATGACCCAGGGGCAGTGGGGAGCGGTGGAGGCGGAGAATCCGAGCTTCTTCAACTTCCGTGGTCCCTTCGTGCGCAGACCCGGCCTCCACCCCGTGGAGCAAGTGAGCTGGGAGGACTGCTCCCGTGTCATGAAGCACCTCGGTCTCGTGCTACCGACCGAGGCGCAGTGGGAGTACGCGGCTCGAGCCGGAACCTCGACTGTGTGGTCGACGGGCGCCGAGATCGACAGCCTCGACGGTGCGGCGAATCTGGCGGACATCGCCTTCAAGGAGAATGGCGGGGAGTCCAACCGGATCTACGAGGAATGGCTGGACGACGGTTTTCCCGCTCACGCTCCGGTCGGCAGCTTCCGCCCCAATGCCTTCGGCCTCCATGACGTGCATGGCAACGTGTGGGAGTGGTGTCGGGACTGGAAAGGGGCCTATGCGGATCCGGTCGCTCCGGGGGATGGCCTGAGGCTCGTCTCCTCCCGTTCCTCATCCCGCTCCTCGGACCTCCGCATCTTCCGGGGCGGAAGCTACGACGGTCCCGCCTCGAACGCGCGTTCTGCCCGGCGAAACTTCACCACTCCCCAGGCTCGCCATTACAACCTCGGGCTGCGCCCGGCGCGGACGATCGAGGAGTGAGGGAGGGGCGGGTTCGCGATGATCCTGCCGTCGCGTCGCTCCGGACGACTCCCTCCCGCTCCCCCGGGCCAATCCCGGCCCCGATCCACCTTCCGGAAGACCTTCATCTTCCGGTAATCTTGAGGGGGTAGGATCAACAGCCCACCCGGACGAGATCATACCGGGAGCTGGCCCGTCAGGCCTGGGCCAGGCTCCCGGGTGGGCAGGTACGCGTGTGGAGGTGTCTGATGCAGACTGGCGCTCTTTGCCTGGTGTCTTTTCTCGGACCTTTGTTGCTGACCCTGGCCGTCGGCTGCAGCGGGGGCGGTAGCTCCTCGACTTTCTCGAGCCAGAATCCCGCCGAGCCGGAGTTCGACCCCGGCAACTTCGCTCCCCATCAGGTGATCGATCACCCCCATCTCCCGCTGGTTCCCGGGACGGGAGCCACCTTCGAGACCGCGACTCCGTCGGGCCTCGAGCGGAGCGAGACCTTCGTCTCCCACGACACCCGGCAGGTGGCCGGGATCGAATGCACCATCCTCGTCGACCGCATCCTCGTGGACGGTGAGCTGGCGGAGGAGACCTTCTCCTACCACGCCCAGGACAGGGACGGAAACATCTGGACCCTGGGCGAGAGCTGTGCTCAGCTCGAGGACGGCGAGATCGTGGGCACCGAGGGCTCCTGGGAAGCCTTCGTGGATGGAGCGGCCCCCGGCATTCTCATGAAGCGCCTCCATGTCCTGGGCGACATCTACGTCCGCGAGGCGGCACCGGGCGTGGCCGAGAACAGGGTCGAGATCGTGGCCCTGAACGTGCCCGTGAGCCTTTCCGACGGGCATGTCTACGCCTGCCTGCAGACGCGCGAGTTCTCTCCCCTCGAGCCCACCAACGACGAGATGGAGTACTACGCCGAGGGTGTCGGCCTCGTGGTGGAGGAGGGCGCCGACGGATCCCGGAGGACAGAGCTCAGGTCCGTATCCGTGGACTCGCGACCCGACGTCGATCCCCCGGACTTCGTGGAGACCATCGACAACACCTATTTTCCGCTGGCTCCGGGTGACTATTTCCTTTTCGAGAGACACCTCGACGAGGGAGTGGAGACCGTGGAGAAGAGGGTTCTCTTCGAGAGAGAAGACATCCTCGGCGTCTCGTGCTCGATCCTCCACGTGGTGGAGCGGGTCAACGGTGAGCTCACCGAGGTCACCTCCAACTGGCATGTGCAGGACAAGAATGGTCGCGTCTGGTACTTCGGTGAGGACTCGACCGAGATCGAAGATGGCGAGGCGGTCGGCTCGGTCGGCTCCTGGGAAGCCGGGGTCCAGGACGCCCAGCCTGGCTCGATGATGCCGGCCCGGCCTCGCGTCGGTGATTCATTCCGTGTGGAGTACGCACCGGGCATCGTCGAGGAGATCGCGGTGATCGTGGCTCGCAACGTGACCGTGACCGTTCCCTACGGCACCTTCGAGAGCTGTCTCCAGGTTCTGGAGTGGGATCCGTTGCGCGGCAACAGGGAACTCAAGTACTACGCGCCCGGCATCGGGCTCGTGCTCGAGACGCTCTCCGATGGCTCGGAGCGCCTGGAGCTGGTGGACGTGATCCGTTAGGACGGAAGCGATGCGACTTCTCGTGGTCGAAGACGATGCCGACCTCTCCACTGTCCTGGTCCAGGGGCTGCGAGAGGAGGAGTATGCGGTGGATCTCGCCACCGATGGCCTCGACGGCCTCCATCGGGCCCGGAGTGGAGAGTACGACCTCATCATCCTGGACCTCATGCTTCCCGAGATCGATGGCTCCGAGGTGCTGCGGCGGATCCGGGCCGAAGGAAGCACGGTCCCGGTGATCATCCTCACCGCCCGGGGCGAGGTGAGCGATCGCGTCAACGGGCTCAAGGGCGGGGCCGACGACTACATGCCCAAGCCCTTCTGCTTCGACGAGCTTCTGGCCCGGGTCCGTGCCGTGCTCCGCCGATACCACGGCCATCCGGGTAACGATCTCTGCTGGAGCCAGCTCCGCATGGACCTCGACGGCCGTCGCGTCTACTGGGCCGACGCCGAGGTGACCCTGAGCCCGCGCGAGTTCCAGATCCTGGAAGCTCTCCTCATGCAGCCCGACAAGGTTCTCTCGCGCACTCATATCATCGAGCATGCCTACGACGATTCGTTCGACTGTGATTCCAACGTCATCGATTCCCACGTCGCGCGCCTGCGGAGAAAGTTGCGCGATGTGACCGGCCTTCCCATCGTGGAGACGGTGCGGCGCGTCGGCTATCGCGTCCCGCAGCCACCCTCATGACATCCCTGCGCTCCCGCATTCTGATTCCCCTCATCGCCCTCACCGGGGTGATCTTCGCCCTTTTCGGCGTGATCGCGGAGCGGGCGGTGACCCGTGAGCTGACCCGGGGGCTCGACGAGAAGCTCCTGGTCATGGCCCAGGACGTGGGATCGGCGGTGGAGCTCTTGCCGAGCGGAGACGTGGAGTTCGAGCCCGAAGACATCGGCATGTCCCCGGCGGAGGAAGAGCGCGATCACGCCTTCTACGCCATCCAGGATGCCTCGGGATTCATGGGGATCGCCTCCCGCAACACCCCGCGGGAGGAGCTCGGCAGCGTCGTTCCTGCGGAGGGCGAGTTCCGGCGGCTCCAGGTGGACGGCCTCCCCCTGCGCATTTGCCGGCACTGGGTCGAGAGAAAGCCCGAGGACGAGGCCGAGGACGGTGAGACGGCTCCCGCCGAATCCTTCCTCGTCACGGTGGGAGTCTCGGCCACGAATCTCGACGCCACCGTTGCCTCGTTCCGCAATGATCTCCTCCTCGGAGGCGCCGCCCTCTTCGTGGTGCTCACCCTGGTGCCGCTTCTGGTGGTGACGGGAGCCCTGCGCGGATTGCAACGGCTCTCCCGCGAGGCGGATCGAATCGGTCCCGAGGCTCCGGGATGCCGTCTCGAGGAGGAAGGAGTCGGCACCGAGGTCGCGGCACTGGTGGCAGCCCTGAACCGGGCCGTGGATCGACTCGCCCAGGCCCACGAAAGGGAGAAGAGGTTCTCCGGTGACGTGGCTCACGAGTTGAGGACGCCTCTTTCCGCGATCCGGACCCGGTGCGAGGTCGCGTTGCGGCGCCCTCGCACCACCGACGAGCTCCGGGAGAATCTCCAGAGCGTCCTCGAGACCAGCAAGAGGCTGGGCCGTCTGGTGGAGAGGATGCTGCTCCTGTCCCGCTACCAGCGCCAGGGCGTCGAGCTCTCCCTGCGCGAGACGGACCTCTCGGAAATCGCCCGTGACGTGATGAGCCTCCACGGGGAGGAGGCCGAGAAGAAGGACATCTCGGTGCGGATGGAGGTCGGCGGCCCGGTGATCGTTCAGGGTGACGAGGATCTGCTCCGGGAGTGCGTCTCCAACCTGATCCACAACGCCATCCGCTACACGCCGAACAGGGGGCAGGTGACGGTCTCCACCTGGAACGGAAGCGCGGCCGGAATCGTGGTCCGCGACACCGGGGTCGGCATCGAGAAGGAGCACCTCGACAAGATCTTCGACCGCTTCTATCGCGCCGATCCGGCGAGGGGAGGGAGCGGCTCCTACGGCCTGGGCCTCTGCCTCGCCCAGGAGATCGCCCGACTCCACGGCACCCGGATCCGGGTCGAGAGCACTCCCGGCAAGGGGAGCCGCTTCGAGGTGGTATTCGGGGGCGACGAGGCGTAGTCCCCGTCCCCGGCCTTGAGGTTCGCGCGGGCCGGATCATAATGGGGGTCGCCCGCGTGCGATGGTGGTCCCGGACCTACCTCGAGTCCATGGAGTCGGTGACCCGCGCGCGCTGGCAGGAGCGGAAAGAGACGCCGATGACCGCCAGCCTGCACGAGAGACGGGTGAGGGAAATCCTCAGCAAGGACGTGATCTGGATCCGGGCCGACGAGACCGTGCTCGACGCCTTGACCCTCATGGTGGACCACAAGCTCAGCGCCCTCCCGGTGGGGACCGGCAACGGCCAGTGCGTGGGGATGCTGTCGGCCACCGACCTCATCGCGCGCACCCGCGATCTCGAGGAGATCCTTGGAGAGCTCGACCAGGAGGATCAGGAGCCGGGTCCGGGTTTTCTGGAGCGGGTCTCCCGCCATGACGTCGGGCGTCGCAAGGTCTCCGAGGTCATGGTCTCCGACGTGGCCACCATCTCTCCCGAGGCGACGCTGACCCAGGCCGGCAGCGAGATGCTGCGCCACCGCGTCCACCGTCTGCCGGTCGTCGATGGCAAGAAGCACCTCGTGGGCGTCATCTCCACCACCGATCTGATCCGGGCCTTCGTGGAAGCCGCGCCAAAGAAGTGAGCCCTCGGGCGGAGCTGCAAGGAAGAGTCCATGCCCTATGACTCCGAGCGCCACGGCCCCGTCCGCGTGGTGGGACCGGGGTTTCACGAGAGGGTGGCGGAGCTGGTGCGCCGGATACCGAAGGGATCGGTGACCACCTACGGCGACATTGCGGGAGCCCTCGGCTTCCGGGCAGCGGCGCGGCACGTGGGGTTTGCCCTCGCCGCCTTGCCCGACGGATCGGATGTCCCGTGGCATCGCGTCGTCGATCGTACCGGGAGGATTCCCGGTCGGGACAGCGCCTCGAGGCAGCACGAGCTGCTCCAGGGAGAGGGACACACCTTCGACGAGAGGGGACGTCTGCGGGACTTTCTCGAGGTGAGATTCGTCTTCGGTGATGAGCTCGGCGACGGACGGGACGAATCCTGAGCCCTGCAGAGGAGTGAGGCCGTAATCTATCATGAACCCATGCCACACACCTTTCTCGCCGAGACGACGATCCCTCTCCCCCTGGAGGAGGTCTTCGCGTTCTTTTCCGATGCCCGGAATCTCGAGCGCATCACGCCGAAGAGCCTGAGATTCCGAATCCTGACGCCTCCCCCGATCGTGATGGCGGAGGGGCTCCGCATTGACTATGCCTTGCGGCTCCTCGGTATCCCGTTCCGCTGGCAGTCGCTCATCTCGGTCTGGGAGCCGCCGCGCCGTTTCGTAGACGAGCAGACGAAGGGGCCTTACCGATCCTGGCGGCATACCCATGCCTTTGCTGCCCAGGATGACGGAACCCTCATGACCGACGAGGTCGAGTACGAGCTTCCGCTGGGGCCTCTGGGATGGCTGGGCCTGCCGCTGGTGAAGCTCCAGCTGGGCAGGATCTTCCGGCATCGTGAGAAGGCGATCCAGAGGCTCCTGCTCGAGGCGGAGGCCGGATGAAGCCGACCCTCGTGGGCCCGGCTCCAGGGGGGCGAGAAACCTGCAAGACGATGGTCCGGCTGGCCCTCTCTTCCTCCGGACCCGTCCCGAGGTCCGGCGGCCGGAGTCGCCGGCCGATGCGGTCCATACGCGGACCGGAGAGCACGAAGCACGAAGGAGGGGTCATGAAGAAGATCCACTGGATTGGGGCAGGAGGTATCGTCCTTCTGTCCGGAATTCTTCTCGTCACCGGCGTTTTTGCCCAGGAGCGCGAGCGCGGCCGCCGCGGAATGTCCATGGAAGACGACGCTCCGAAGAGGGGAGACGTCGCTCCCGACTTCACCCTGAAGACGGCCGACGGGAAGGGGGAGGTCGCCCTGGCGAGCTTCCGGGGCAAGCGGCCCGTCGTGCTCATCTTCGGGAGCTACACCTGACCACCGTTCCTCAGCTCGGTCGGTCGGATCGAGAAGCTCTATCAGAGCTACAAGGACGTCGCGGACCTCTACATCGTCTACGTGAGCGAGGCTCACGCCAGCGACGACCGGAGGCCGGTTGCCTACGCCGAGGAGCTTGGTATCAAGGAGCACACCGAGTACGCGGAGCGTTGCCAGGTGGCCGAGAAGCTCGTCGCAGACAAGAAGCTCAACATCCCCTTCCTCGTCGACGGCATGGACAACAAGGTGGCCGAGGCCTATCTCGGACATCCCGATCGCCTCTATCTGGTGAGAAGAGACGGCCGGCTCGGGGTGGCGGGCAAGAGGGGACCCTTCGGGTTCGTGCCCGCTCTCGAGGAGGCCGAGGAATGGCTCGAGTCGTTCAAGGAGACCGGAGTCGAGCCGGAGATCGTGGCGGATGTGGCCGAGGTCGTCGATGAAGGTGAAACGACCGAGGCGCGCGAGGAACCCGCCGCTGGCGCGGAGGGCGCGCGCGGTGAGATCCTCGCCGCCTGCAAGAAGGCCGGAGAGGGCGACGGGCTCGTGTTCGAGGTCAAGACCGAGGAGCAGGGTGGGTTCGGTCGAGGGGGTGATGGTGGCGCAAGCGCCATCATCACGGGAGCCTACAGGAAGGGACTTCCCGTTCGCCTCGAGCAAGGCGATGTCAGCGTTTACCGGACCAGGAGCGCCACCGTGTACCGGACCGAGGAAGGTGCCTGGGAGGTGTTCGATCCGTCGTCCGCGTTCGGGCGCGGCGGTCCGGGTGGCCGAGGTGGCCGTCCCGGCGGAGGTGAAGAAGGCGGTGGCCGGCGGGGGGCCGGTGGTCGACGTGGCCGTCCCGGTGGAGAGCAAGAAGCGGGCGGAAGAGGTCCGCAGGGCGGCGGCGGGGAGATGATGCAGGTGATGAACCTTCACCGGCTGACGCTTCCTCAGAGCTTCCTGGCCGGTGCGGCGGACAGGATTGGCCGGGTCAAGAAGATCGAGAAGGAGGGAAAGACCCTCTATCAGGCCGAGCTCACCGACGATGCCGCCCGGGAGATCGCCGGCGGTGGTATGGGCAGAGGCCCCGGCGGCGGAGGCAATGCTCCGGAGACCGAGGGGACCGTGCGCTTCGAGATCACCTCGGAGGGTCGCCTGGCCTCGTTCGAGATCGACACCACCCTGAAGATGAGCTTCGGTGAGAGGGGCATGGAGCGCCGTCGCAAGACGACCTTCACCTTCAAGGACGGGTCAGACGTGAAGCTGGATGTGCCGGAGGAGGTCAAGGCCAAGCTCTCTTCCTGATCCTCCTGATCCCGCCGGGAGTCCGGCATCTCCGCTCACGACCGGGCCGGGGAGCAGCGATGCTCCCCGGTTTCTTTCTGGTGTGCGCCTCGAACCGTCAGCCCCGCCTCCCCGATCCCTTCCGGTGCGGGCGGTAGCCCGGTCCGGGGCGTCTCTTCGTGGAGTGGACATGATCCGACTCGCGGAGCTCCCGCTCGGCCCGCCGTCGCTTCTCCTCCAGAGCCTCGCGGGGCGGTCGCGATGGGATGAGGCAGTCGCAGCCCTCGCCGATGAGGTCACTTCTTCCCCCGTCGAGAAGCGCCTTCCGGACCAGGAACCAGTTCTCTGGCTTGAAGAACTGGAGGAGCGCCCGCTGCAGCTTGCGATCCCGCAGGGCCTTGGCCACCTTGACGGGCTTCATGGTGAGGGGATCGATTCCCGTGTGGTACATGCACGCGGCGATGTCGAACGGCGCCGGGATGAAGTCCTGAACCTGATCCGGCTTGTAGCCATTTCGCTTGAGGAACACTGCGAGGTCGATCATCGATGTCACGTCGCTTCCGGGATGGGACGAGATGAAGTAGGGGACGAGGTACTGCTCCTTGCCCGCCTTGCGCGACTCCTGTTCGAATCGCTTGCCGAAGTCCTCGAAGGTTCCCACCGCCGGTCTCTTCATGGCGGAGAGGGTGGTGGGATCCGAGTGCTCCTGGGCAACCTTGAGGTGTCCGCCCACGTGATGGACGGTGAGCTCCCGAAGATACTCCGGATCGAGCCGGGCAAGATCCATCCGCACCCCGCTTGCCACGAGCACCCTCTTCACTCCCTTTTGCTTCCGTGACTCGCGCATGACCTTCACGAGCTCGGCGTGGCTCGTGTCGAGGAGCTTGCAGATCTTGGGATGGACGCAGGACAGTCGCCGACACATGGCCTCGACCCGGGGATCTTTACACCTCATGCGGTACATGTTGGCGGTGGGTCCGCCGATGTCGCTCACGGTTCCCTTGAATTCCGAGCTCGCGCCCATGCTCTTCACCTCGCCCACGATGGACTTCCGTGACCGTGACTGGATGATCCTCCCCTGGTGGGTGGTGATCGAGCAGTAGGTGCAGCCGCCGAAGCAGCCCCGCATGATGGTGATGGAGTCCTTGACCACCTGGAAGGCGGGGATCGGCTCCCGGTACGACGGATGGGGCTTTCTCGTGTAGGGAAGCCCGTAAAAGAAGTCCATCGCCGCCTGGGTCTCGGGGAGCCGTGGTGGATTGCAGACCACGGTCTGACCGGCATGGCGCTGCACCAGGGTCCGGGCGTTGTAGGGATTCGTCTCCAGGTGGATGCGCCGGGTGGCGGCGGCGAAGGCCCGCTTGTCGTCGCGAACCTCCTCGTACGTGGGGAGCTCGAGAATGCCGGGGCCCGTCGGAGTCTCTTCCTTCTGCCCCAGTGCGTAGGCGACCCCGCGCAGGCCACGCAGCTCCGACACGGGCTCGCCACGGTCGAGCCGCTGAGCGATCTCCAGGATCAACGACTCGCCCATTCCGAACGTCACCAGATCCGCCTTGGCGTCGAGGAGGATCGATCGCTTGACGGTATCGCTCCAGTAGTCGTAGTGGGCCAGGCGCCTCAGGCTCGCCTCGACCCCTCCGGCCACCACGGGAACTCCCTTGTAGGCCTCGCGTGCCCGCTGGCAGTAGGCGAGGGTGGCTCGGTCCGGTCTCTTCGCGATGCGCCCGCCCGGCGAGTACGCGTCGTCGTTTCTCACCTTCCGGTTGGCGGTGTAGTGGTTGATCATGGAGTCCATGTTGCCGGCGCTCACCGCGAAGAAGAGGCGCGGGCGGCCGAACGTCTTCCACGGCTCGCAGCTTCGCCAGTCGGGCTGGGCGAGGAGGGCCACCCGGAAGCCGTAGGCTTCGAGGACGCGCCCGAGGAGGGCCATGGCGAAGCTCGGGTGATCCACGTAGGCGTCTCCGGTGACGAAGACCACGTCGACCTCGTCCCAGCCCCGGGCCCTGACCTCGTCCAGGGTCAGCGGGAGCGGCGAAAGCGAGCCGGGGGAACGGGAAGGTGGGGGCGAGAAGGGGGTGTGCGTGCCGGGAGGGGCGGTGGAGATCGTGGCGACCATGCCGTGCCTTTCGATGCCCCTCCGTCCACGGGACGCCTCGAGGCGCCAGGCTCGCGGAAGGGATCCTTGGTGTCGTGGGACCCGGACATCTCCGGGTCGGGCCGGACGCTTCCGGCGCGGCTTGATTCTAACCTCTCCTCGACGTCTTTTCTCCCTCCGGGCCGCACCCCGCTTCTGGTTCCCCTACTTCTCGGCCAGCCTTCCCGACAGCACGAACACTCTTCCCGCCCTGGGGCCGGTGGTCCAGCTCCAGGCCGAGGTCACGAGGAAGTCGGGGGTTCCGTCGCCGTCGATGTCGCCGAGGCCCGTGGCGTCGAAGCCGAAGGTGTCGCCGGGGACCTGGCAGGAGTAGGTGTGCAGGAGCCTCCCGCCCTTGCCCGAGTGGACGTACACCTTGCCCCCCGAGGGTGCGGCATTGCCCTGCCGCCATGCTCCCACGACCAGATCCGCGCAGCCATCACCGTCGACGTCGCCCGCGTCGGCGGGGCCGATGCCGAATCCGTCCCCTGCCTTCTCGCCGTGGAGGTCGAGGAGCTTCTCGCCGGTCTTGCCGCTGTGGACCACGATGCGGCCCGTGGACGGGCCCTCCGCATTGTCGCTCCAGTCAGACGCGTAGATGTCGCGATGGCCGTCGCCATCGGCATCTCCCAGGATCGAGATGAACATGCTTCCGAGCTGTCCCCCGGTCGGGGCGGCATCGATCACGAAGGCGGGAGTCCCCGAGAGGTCCTTGTGGACGTAGACCCGGCCGCGGTTCCCGGGACCGGCATTGGGAGCGCCCATGGCCAGGAGGATGCCGTTCTTGTCGCACCAACCCGCCGCCGTGCTTCCGAAGGCGTCGCCTCTCCCCTCGCCATCCCAGGTATGGAGCACCTTGCCCGTCTTGCCCGAAAAGACGTAGACCCGACCCGCGTCGCGTCCATTTCCATCGTTCTTGGGGGCGCCGACGATGAGGTCGACGATGCCGTCCTTGTCGAGGTCGCCGATGCCGACCACGTCGCGTCCGAACGAGTCCCCGGTCGACTCGCCCTCGAGCTCGAGGATGACCTTTCCCGTCTTGCCGTCGCAGACGTAGGCGCGGGCGGCGCCCGGAGCCGAGACGATCGTGTCGGGGGTGCCGTTCCCATCCACGTCGCCCGCCTCCTCGGTGCTGAGACCGAGGCCGTGGCCGGGACCACCCGTCATCGACCAGAGAAGCTCTCCTGTTCCCGAGGAGTAGACGTAGACTTTCCCCGCCCCTCCCTCATGGCTGGGTGACGAGGTGACCACGTCGGCCTTGCCGTCGCCGTCGACATCGCCGATGTTGCGGGCCACCCATCCGAACTGGTCGAAGGCCGCCTCGCCGCGCCATTCCCGGAGCACGCTCACGTTCTCGACAAAGGGACGGGCATACGAAGAAGCCAGGAAGAGGTGGTGAAACTCCGGCTCGTTGACGATCGTCTGGAGATCCGCGTCCTGGGACATCTGGACGGGATCGACACCTCCCAGCTTGACGGCCCGGGCCAGATACTCGCAGGCATCCTTCTTCCGGTCGAGGCGGGCGCAGGCACATCCGGCGTTGTAAATGGCTCTCCCTTCTTGATCCGGGAAGGCGGCCGCCGCGAGGTGGGCCTCGAGGGCCTTTTCGAAGTCTCCCTTGCCGTGCAGCGCGTTGCCGAGGAGGTACCAGGCTCGGCCGTTGGAGGGATCCCCGGCGACGAGGGGCTCGAGGGCGTCCACGGCCTTCTGGAACCTCTGCTGGCCGATCCAGCGCTGTGCGGCGCCCAGGGTGGCCTCGGAGGCGTCGGCGTCGACACGATCCTGGGCGATGGTCTCGCGACTCGGGGCCAGGACCGAGAGGAGGATCGGAAAGAGGCAGCGGACGAGAGCGGGTCGATTCTGGATCATGGGAGCCTTTCGAAGAGGACGGCCGGGGAGCCCTGACGTTTCCTACGGTCGAGAAGGAGGAAGGTGAGGGGGAAAGAACCGCTGGCGGCCCGCCTCCATCCTCAAGCCCGCGGCGGTCTTGGTCGATAGAAATGAGCGTCCGTCGGGGAAGTCCGGGACCGCGGTGAGGCCGCCGCCGATCTCCCGGGTGGCGGGTCGTGAGAACGGGAAGCGTCATGAAGATTCTCGTCGCCGAAGACGATGCGACTTGCGCCAAACGACTCGAGGCGACCCTTACCAAGGAGGGCTACCGGGTCGTCTGGGGCAGGGATGGGGTCGAGGCTCACGAGAGAATCCTCCGCGAGCGCTTCGACGCCGTCATCGTGGACTGGATGATGCCGCGCATGGACGGCATCCAGCTCATCCGTGCCATTCGCACCGGCGTGACCCCGGCCCCTCTCATCCTGATGCTCACCGCGCTCGCGTCCAAGGAGGGGAGAGAGCACGCCCTGAAGTCCGGCGCCGACGATTTTCTCGCCAAGCCCTGGCTTCCCAGCGACGTCCTGCAGAGGCTCCGCCTCGGGCTCAGCCGGATGAACCAGGTGGCGCCGGTTGCCGCTCCGCCGGTCTTCGCTCCCGTGGGCGGACCCCTCCCCGCGTCGGTGATGGTGTGCGTGGCGGCGAGCACGGGAGGACCCGAGGCACTGAGGACCTTCCTCTCGGGGCTTCCCTCGAACCTGCCCGCCCAGGTCATCGTGGTGCAGCACGGTCCGAAGTGGATGCTGGAGACGTTTGCCGAGCAGCTCGGACGCCATGCCAGCCTTCCCGTGGCTCTTGCCGAGCACGGCGCGAGACCGAAGACGGGAACGGTCCTGGTGGCTCCGGGGGAGAGGCACCTCGTCATCGGAGGCACGGGGAGCATCGAGCTCCTCGACACCGAGCCCGTCAACTTCGTGCGACCCGCGGCCGATGTGCTCTTCCGTAGCGTGGCCGCGAGCCAGGGACGGTTTGCCATCGCGGTGGTGCTCACCGGCCTCGGTCGTGACGGAGCCATGGGCGCGGCGGCGGTGGCGGCGGCGGCGGGAGTGGTCCTGGTTCAGGACCCGAGCACCTGCGTGGCTCCGTCCATGCCGTCCACCATCCTCGACTCCGGAATCGCCCAGGCAGCCCATCCCGTCGACGAGTTGACGCGGGTGGTCGTGCGCAAGGTGACCGGTCTCGCCGCCGCCCTCGACCAGGCCCGTGCCGGCCGGCGCGGGGGGCCGCCCCTGGCCTCTCCCGGAGTCTGAGCCGGATCCTCGCTCACCCGTCCGTCTCCCATTGCTCTCCTCGGGTCCGCACCAGGTGGGAGAGAACTGCTGCCCCCCTGGCGTCGAGGTGATCGGCATCGGCAAAGAGGTGGGGTCGGTCGAAGAGCTCTCGCCGAAGATCCAGCAGCTTCACTCCGTCCCGATCGGCGACGAGAGAGGTAAGCCACTCCTCCAGGGTATCGACGTCGACCAGCTCCCGGATCGCCTGGTCATACTCCGGGGAGACGGGGAACTTGACGGCCAGGATCTCCACACCATGCTCGGCGCAGAGATCGAGGCAATCCTCGAACGCTCCCACGAGAAGTGGATCCTCGGCCTCTCCGCTTCCCAGGTGGAGGCGCGCGCGGCGGTGGGCCAGAGCCCAACGCTTCTGCAGGCTCTGGGGAGCCGCCGATTTCCTCCCCAGATAGCCCCGGACGGGGACCTGCTGACTCCTGCGCAAGGTATTGAGAACCCGGAGCCAGTCCTTGCCCCGGCCCAGGTAGGGGATGAGCTGCCCCTCGATCAGCTCCGGGAGACGCCCCAGCGGATCGCCTTCCTCCCGGCCCAGCTCGAGGAAGTCGACGTAGCGCACCCAGTAGTCGGCGTCCTCCATCCGCCCCGCCCGGAACGAGGAGAAGGAGTGGACGTCGAGAGGCAGAATCACCCGCCGGATGCGTCCGCTTCTGTCACGGAGGATCTTCTTCAGCTTGGCTCGCGTTTGCAGGTAGGTCTCGCCGGCACTGGCGAAGTTGAAGGCTCGCCCGAGAATGGCCGGGTCGAGGTCGTCCTGGGCGTGAGAATCTCCGAGCACGAGGTAGTCGAGGTCTTCGTGGAGGCTCCAGAAGAGTCGATCGACGCGAAACAGCAGGCTGCGGGAGTGTGCGGCGGCATCGTGGACGGCGAGGAGCAGGAGGTGGACGGGCACCATCAGGAGGAGGAATACGGAGCAGCGAAGGGTACCGGATCTCGACATGGTCGCTCGTGCGTCAGAACTGGAAGTAGATGAACTCCTCGGAGCTGAACCTCCCGAGGACCAGGATACCGAAGAGAAGTGAGTAGAAGGCCAGCCAGCGCTTCCAGGTCGGTCTCCGGGGGAGGATTTCACGCGAGGAGCCTCCTCGATGGAGGGCATCGAAGAAGAGCAGAAACGCGATGGAGAGAACCCCCAGGATCAGCTCGAACTCTCGCAGGCCCACGGTGATCCCATCGAGGCTCCAGCCTTGCCAGGGGCGCATCTGGCGGAGCACGTACACGGCGTCGCCGAGGGATCGCGCCCGAAAAAAGACCCAGCCCAGGAGCACGAGGTGGAAGGTCGTGAAGATCTGGACGGCCGCCATGAGGCGGGGGTGGCGCAGCAGGCCGGTGACATCGGCCAGGCGCGCGCGGATGTCCCGGGTGGCCACCGACAGTACGAGGTAGCCGCCGTGGAGCGCTCCCCAGGCCACGAAGGTCCAGCTCGCCCCGTGCCAGAGTCCCGAGACCAGGAAGACGATCATGAGGTTGGCTTGCCAGCGCCGGGGGGCCACCCGGTTGCCCCCCAGAGGCAGGTAGACGTAGTCGCGGAACCAGCTCGACAGCGAGATGTGCCACCTCCGCCAGAACTCGGCGATGGACCGGGAAAAATACGGCCGGCGGAAGTTCTCCATGAGGTCATAGCCGAGGATCGAGGCCGATCCGATGGCGATGTCCGAGTACCCGGAGAAATCACAGTAGATCTGGAAGGCAAAGAAATAGGTGGCGATGAGGAGGGGTGCCCCCGACACCTCCTCCGGCGAGCGATACACCGCGTCGACGTATACGGCGAGGCGATCCGCCACCACGAGCTTCTTGAAGAGGCCCCAGAGGATGAGCTGAATCCCCCGCAGCGTCCGCTCCCAATCGAATCGGGTCTCGCGCCAGAGCTGAGGGAGGAGCCGGGTCGAGCGTTCGATGGGGCCCGCCACGAGCTGGGGGAAGAAAGCCACGTAGAGGGCGAATCTCCCCAGATGTCGCTCGGGTTCTCGCTGCCCGCGATAGACGTCGACGGTGTAGCTCAGGGTCTGGAAGGTATAGAAGGAGATTCCGACGGGGAGCAGCACGTCGAGGGACGGGATCTCGTACGGGAGGCCGATCGAGGTGACCAGGATCCGGATGGACTCGTTGAAGAAGTTGAAGTACTTGAAGGTGAACAGCAGCCCGAGGTTGGCCGCGAGACTGATACCGAGCCAGGCCCGTCGCCGACCCGGAGTGGCCGCGACCGGCATGCGGAGGGCAGCCACGTAGTCGACGAGAGTGGAGGCGATGATGAGGACGAGGTACTCCGCCTTCCAGCAGGCGTAGAAGAGATAGCTGGCCAGGAGGAGCAGGATCCAGCGCAGGCGTGGAGGGAGCAGGAAGTTCGCGAAGACGACCGCGGGCAGGAAGAGCAGATATTCGAGCGAGTTGAAGAGCATTCAGCTCGAAACCGGCGGCCCCTGGTTGCGTGGCGCCTCGATGTGAAGGTTACCGGGGGCCGATGTTTCTCCTCCACCAGTCCCGAATGATGCTGCGGTATCCCAGAACCGTGCTCTCGTAACCCGGTAGGGAGGCGAGGTTGGCCGTCTCTACACGGTCGGTGGAGAGGTCGAACAGCTCCTGGTCGTTCCGGAGGTGCCGGGGGAAGGGCGCGAGGATGTGGTGAATTCGCAGGATGTAATTGTCTTCCTCACGGACGTCGCGGAGGTATCCGATGAACTTGAACCGATCCGTACGCACGGCCAGGCCGTAGACCTCGTCGGTCCACCTGTCGGAGTAGGCGATACCGGGATAGGCGGCCTCGATCAGTCGTGTCCGCCACACCGTGGACCTGCCCTCGATGATGGGGCGAAGGCTCAGGCCGTCGGAGCGGGGAGCCGCCTGGACGCCCGCGAAGTCGAGGATGGTGGGATGGATGTCCACGATGGAGGCCAGCTCCCGACGCGAGGTGCCCGGGGGAACCAGGGTCGCGTGGGTGAAGATGAGCGGGCTCTGCATTCCCTTCTCGTACAGACTCCCCTTGGAAACGCGACCGTTGGACCAGCCGTTGTCGATGCAGACCACCACGAGAAGATTCTCACGTCGACCGAGCATGTGAAGGTGGTCGAGGAGCTCCTCGAGTCCTTCGTCGAGCCAGGCCGTCATGGCGAGAAGGACGTGCTCTTTCTGGATGAACTCGGCGCGATCGGCCTCGGCGATGTAGTCGGGGACCACGATCCGGGCCGGATCGATGAGATCGAGGTGATGCTGCCGGGGGTTGTGCGGGAGGTGCGGCAGGAGAGGAGCCCACCAGATGAAGAACGACTCGTCGGGCGGCACGCCATCGAGCCACTCCAGGAGATGGTTCTGCCCGTTTCGCACGAAGTTGGCCTGGTCGGCCTGGGCGGCGTCGAACCCGAGGAGCGTCGGCTCGGCCTCCCACCATTTTCCGCCGCAATACGTGTTGTAGCCGGCGTTGTCGAGATAGCGCACGAAGGTCTCGGTGTGGTCGAGGGGAATCTCCGCTCCGCTGGCCAGGCGATTGTAGAAGCGACCGTTCTCGTGGGGATGCTGCCCGGTGAGGATGGCGGCCAGGGAAGGTGCGCACTTGGGAGCCATCCATGCCCGCTCGATGACGCAGCCGCCCGCGGCCAGCATGTCGAGGGTCGGGGTGTGGGCGGCCGGACTCCGGAAGCCGAAGTGGTCGTAGTCCATGTCGTCGGCAATGACGAGGAGGATGTCGGGGCGGGTTCCCGGGAGTGGCTCGGGCTGGGCTCGGAGACCGGCCGCGGCTCCGACCACGGTGAGGAGCAGGGCCGTCGCATGAATCCAAGGAGAGCTCCCGGAACGACGATGGCTCCTCACGATGCCCAGACTCCCTTCTTGACCACTCCGAGGCGCCCTCTGGACGTCCTGCGGTGTGCGATAACCCCTTCAACGGCCGGAGAGGATGCGGAACTCTCTCCGCAGCCCTTTTTCCCAGCCGCCAATTCTAGCCGTCCGCTTCACCTCGATCAACACCAATCCCTTGCCGGCGCATGGTCTCCAGATGCTCGGCGATCACGGGGTCGCCCGGAGCGAGCTCCCGTGCCCTCTCCATGGTTCTGAGGGCTTCCCCGCGATCCCCGCGGAGAAAAAGGGCCGTGGCGAGGTCGTGGAGGAGCTCCGGCCGGTCCCCGGAATTCTCGAGGGCCGTCCTGAGCTGGAGCACCGCCTCATCGAGGAAGCCGGCGGTCAGGAGCAGGGCGGCCAGGCGGCCCCTGGAGACGGTGTCCTCGGGATGGCGCTCCACCGCTTCCTCGAGCAGCGCGATGGCCCGGGCTGACTGACCGGTGGCCGTCAGGGAGGCAGCGAGCTCGTGGCGGACCTGAAGGAGGTCGGGATCCGCCCGAAGTGCCATCTCCAGCACCGCCTTCGCCTCGTCGGGTCGTCCCGAAAGGCGAAGGAGCCGGGACTGATCGGCGATGAGGTCGTCATCGGGACCCTGCTCGCGGAGCACCTCTTCCAGCGCGGCGGCGGCCCGGTCAGGCCGGCCTGCCACGAGCTCGAGCCAGGCCATGCGGACGCCGAGGTCGGGAGTGTCGACGAGGCCGAGACCCCCCCGGGCGATGCTGCGGGCCTTCCGGTAATGGGCAAGGGCGCGATCGGCGGCCTGCCGGTACTCTTCCGGGAGGCTTCCCGGAGCGGAGCCGAAGGCGGCGGCACGGGACACCGCGACCCGTCCATCGTGATGGTCGCCGAGGGCGAGGTGGAGTCGGACCCACCCGGTGTGCAGGGTGAGGAGGAGAGTCACGACGCTCAGGCCGAAGAATGTGGTGCCCAGGGGGCGCCAGCGACCCCCGTCCTTGAGCGTGAACAGATGGACCTCGACGCGCTTTTCCCGGAGGAGGAGCCATGCGCGGTGAAGCGCGTAGGTGACGCAAAGGGCCAGACCGATGGCCATGAGCATGGGTACCAGGCGATAGGACCCACGCCAGGCCAGAAAGCTGAGCAGGAAAGTGGCTGCCACCGCGACCTCCCCCGGGAGCGTGAGGTCGTACGTTCTTCCGGGCCGCTTTCCCGTCGCGCGCCGGAAGAGCGATGACGTGCCGAATCCATAGGAGAGGGCGTCGTTCGGGCACACGGAGACGCAATCCATGCATTTCATGCAGCCGGGGTCCACCACGGCGGAGTAGAGCTGGATCTCCTCGTGGACGCGGACGTTCGAGGTGCAGTTGATGGTGCAGTGGCCGCACTTCTCGCAGAGGGAGAGGTCGGCGAGGATCCTTGCCGGAGAGAGCCGGTCCACCGGTCGGAAGATGCCGCCGTAGGGACAGCCGTAGGTGCAGAATCCCTTCGATCCCAGGAAATAGACCGTCGCGAATCCGCAGATCAAGAGGAAGGGGATGGCCACCGCTACTCCGGGGAAGGTCTGCCAGAAATCCTCCTCCACGAGGTGATCGGTGAAGCCCGGAAACACGGTCTGGGGCCCGAGCCAGGCCGCGGCAGCGGGCCAGGTCGCGAGGAGCAGGGGATGCACCACCGTCCGCTCCAGGGTCGGCCAGAAGAACATGTAGAAGGCGAAGGCGACGGGTACCCAGATCAGAAGGCGGGATCGAAACGGCCGCGGTCGGACTCCTGCCTTCTTGAGCATCCACCCGCACAGATCCTGGAGGGCGACGAGGTGGCACGCCCAGCCGCAGATGAAGCGGCCCAGCACCAGGGTGGCGACGATGGCCGCGGCAAAGAACAGGAAGCCCGCGTTGACGCGCCCGGTCTCGAGGGTCTGCATGGCCTCGGACGGCTCCACCGGGGAGATCGTCTTGCCGGAGAGAGCCCACTGCACGATGTGCACGGCCATGGCGACGTGCACGAGGATCAACACGAAGGCGCGCCGCCGTCCCATGCGCGAGCGCTTCATGGCGGGGTGCCGGTCGGCTCTGGCGTCTGCCGCGGTCGAGCTGCCGGAACCCGTTCTCGGGGTGCAGCGTTGTCGGGCGACGGTCAATGGTGCCTCGGGGGGTCGGGGGGCTGGCCTCGCCTCAGGCGGGCCGTGGCGCAGACTCCTAGGGGCGTCGTGCGGTGTCGAGATCTTGCTCGAGGCGAATGGCTCGAGCGTCGTCGCGTGAATAGAGGTCGTCGAGCTCGTACCGATCGACGCCGACATCGTACAGCATCTTTTTGTCGCTCCGGTCGTCAACCGTGAGCTTCAGGGTGTCCCGGATCACGGACCGGACCTTGCCCGAGCCGGAGATGCAGTAGAGGGAGCGTTCCGTCGGCCATCCGGTGCCGGAGAGCAAGGGCAGGAGACTCGTGCCATCGAGACCCGGCGGGGCGGGCACTCCCGTGAGAGCAAGCAGGGTGGGTACGATGTCGACATGGGCCAGGGCCGTCGCCCGGTCGGGTGCGTCCTTCTGGCGCACTCCCGAGCCGCGCAGGAGAAGCGGCACGCGCACCTGCTCCTCCGAGGTGGAGTGGCCATGCTGAAAGAAGTACTTGTCCTCGCCGAGGCTTTCCCCGTGAGCCGAGGTCAGAACCAGGATGGAGCGCTTGTAGAGCCGGAGTCTTTCGATCTCGGAGCACAGCCGTCCGAGCTCGTTGTCGAGGAAGCGGACCTCTGCATCGTAGGCGGCGACGTATTCCGAGGGGTTGGTCTCGGCAAGGCGGGCCTGGTGGGCCGGAATGATGCCCGGTCCGGAGATCTGGTCCGAAATCTCGAGATTCTCGCTGTACTCCATGTGCTCGTCATTCCGGAAGAGATTCAGGTAGGCCTCGGGTGGCCTGTAGGGACCGAGGGGATCGGCATAGTGAATCCAGAGAAAGAAGGGCTCGAAGGCCGAGTGCGCGGAGAGCCACGCTACGGCCGCATCGGTGGTCCCGGTCGCCTCCTTGGTCCGCAAGCCGATCCGGTCCACCCGGAAAGGAAGGCTATCGTCGAAGTGCTCGAACCCCCGGTCGAACCCCCGGTCGCGATCGAGCTCGGAGCTGCTGACGATGGCTGCCGTCATGTAGCCCGCATCCCGATAGATCTGGGCCAGGGTCGGGATCTCGCGCGAGGGGCGGAAGTCTCCTCCCGGGTCGCCGTGCTTCCACGGCCACACTCCGGTGAGGATCGAGGCGTGCGCCGGGGCCGTGTCGGTGCTCTGGGCATAGCACCTCCCGAAGAGGGTCGAGCTGCGGGCCAGCGCGTCGATCTCGGGAGTCGTCGGCCGCCGGGCCCCCAGGCAGGAGAGCCGGTCCTGGCGCAGGGAGGACACGGTGATCAGGATCACGTTCGGAGGATGGTTGCTGCCACAGCCCGAAGGAAACACCAGGGCCGCGAGGAGGGTCAGGGCGGGAAGGAGCCGGCCTGGATCGCTCCAGCGCGGTGGATATCTGTCGCTATTCCGACTGACCAAGGTCGGGCTCCTTCTCCCGGGCTGGGCGTGTGAACCGGGCCATTAAACGAACTTGGCATGCGCAGGTCAACGCGGAGGCCGTCCCGGCTTGCCGCGCTTCCCTTCTGGCTCCCTGCTGACATCTCCGGTCAGAGGAGCCCGCGGCAGTACCCGCCGTCCACGACCAGCGTGGTGCCGGTCACGTAGGAAGAGCGTGCCGAGCACAGGAACACCACGACCGACGCGATCTCGTCGGCGGTGGCCAGTCGAGCGAGGGGGATGGAGGCCTCCCACCGGGATCGGATCACATCGGGCGTGACCCCGTCTTTTCCGGCCAGTCGAGTCTCGAGCTCCTTCAGCCTGTCGGTGGCCGTGAAGCCCGGGCCGACGGTGTTGACGCGGATGCCATGGGGACCGAGCTCGGTGGCCAGGCTCTTGCAAAAGCCCGTCACCCCCGCCCGGGCGGTATTGGACAGGATCAGGCCATCGATCGGCTGCTTCACGCTGATGGAGGTCAGGGCCACGATGGCCCCCCCGCGGCCCTTCTCGATCATCGAGGGGACGGCGGCCCGGCACAGATGAACCGTGGAGAGGAGGTTCAGGCCAAGGGCGGCCTCATAGGAGTCGGCGGGGAGCTCCCGAAAGGTGCCCGAGGGGGGGCCACCGGCATTGCACACGAGGGCATCGATTCCCCCCAGGCTTTCGCGACAACGATCGACCAGGGCGGCCGCCTCGCGGGGATTCGACACGTCGGCGGCAAGCGCGACCACCTCGGCTCCGGTCTCGGCGGAGATCTCCTTCGCCGTATCGTGCAGCCGGTCCTTCGAGCGGGAGTTGATGGCCACGCGGGCACCCTCCCGGGCGAAGCACGCGGCGACGGCGCGTCCGATTCCCGTGCTGGCTCCGGTCACCAGAACCGTACGGTCTGCGAGCTCGAGATCCATGGGGTAGGCTCCTTCGGCAGCGGGGCACTCTCGTGAACAGGGTTAACAGGAGTGGGCCGCGATGGCAAACCGGTCCTTCCAGGAGACGAGCGGCGAAGGCCAGAGGTACCGTGGCGACGACGTTGCGAAAGACCCGTTCCGGGCGCAAACCGAGGAGGACGGTCCCGCCGCTCCTCCGCGAGGCCCTCGTTCGTCTGGCGGCCGATCCCGCCTTGCGTGACCGGGTTCCTCGGGACGCGGTTGCGGTGCCGCGCCGTTACGCGAGGGACAGGGGCCGTGAAGTGGTGGCGCTCCTGGCGGCTCTCTTTGCCTTCGGCCGCGTGGCGTCCTTCCAGAGCTTTCTCGATGCCCTGCTGGTGCGCCTCGGGCCCTCTCCGGATCAGGGACTGTCCGGCGTCGGCGAGGAGGACCTCATGCGGCTCGCCCGGGGGCTCCGGTACCGGTGGGTGGGGGAGTCCGACGTGGGATGCCTCCTGGTGGGGATCCGGAGGACCCTCCTCGAGGATGGTTCGCTGGAGGGGGCGTTCGGGAGAGCGCCGCGCGGCTCTGCGGACGACTACGGGGAGGAGCTCTCGTTCCTGGTGGGCCGGCTGGCCCGGGGGTGGGACGGCCGGATCGGCCGGTCGGGCCGCCACCTTCTCGCGGACCCCTCACGGGGCAGCTCCAGCAAGCGTCTTTGCCTTTTCTTGCGCTGGATGGTCCGACCCGACGACGGAGTCGACCTCGGGCTCTGGACGGGTCTCGAGACGAGGCGACTCGTGGTGCCGCTCGACACTCATGTCCATCGTGTGGGGCTGCGGACGGGGCTCGTGCGGCGGAAGTCCGCCACCTGGAGCACGGCCCGAGAGCTGACGGGAGCCCTCCGAGAGGTCGATCCGGAAGATCCCGTTCGCCTCGATTTCGCGCTGTGTCACCTGGGAATGTCGGGACGCTGTCCGGCGCGGACCACGGCGGATGGCTGCTCCTCCTGCCCCCTGTTGCCGGGCTGTCCGACGGGGAAGCGGAGGATCCGATCCAAGAGGGCAGGGAGGACGGACTTGCTTTCCGACCTGGGCTGACCTACACTAGTGGAGCGAGACCGGGCGGACTCTGGGTGGACGCCGGCATATCTGCGACGAAGAATTCTGCGACGAACAATCGTCGCTCCTGTACGGCCGAGCCCACCATCGTCTAATCGGGGCCCGATGGGGTCCCAAGCTCCGGGGCCGGGAGGGCCCTTGAAAGTCCAGGTTCGGTACTTTGCGCTCCTCCGAGAGATGGCGGGCTCCGAAGGTGAAGAGCTCGCCCTCGATTCCGGGGCCACCGTTTCAGGCCTCAGGAGAGAGCTCGAAGCCCTTCGGCCTGAGGTCGCCGAGATCCTGAGGGAGGCCCGGTTCGCGGTCAACCAGGACTTTGTCGGCGACTCCTTTGAACTGACCGACGGCGATCTGGTGGCCGTCATTCCCCCGGTCAGCGGAGGCTGAGGGGGGTCTTGCACGAGGTTTGTCCCGGGGAGGACTCCTCGCGAGAATCCGAGCCGAGAGCGCAACAGGAAGGGAATTCGAGGAAAGCATCCTCCGGGGCCGCGTCGTTTCGCGGGCCTGTTCTCGGATATGGGGAACGACTTCGATCTCACCTGGGACCCGATCGAACCACGGACCATCGCCGACCGTGTCCGGAGCGATGCGGCTGGTGCCGTGGTGACCTTCGAGGGGGTCGTGAGGAACCATCACGGCGGTCGTGAAGTCGTTCGGCTTTCCTACGAGGCCTTCGAGCCCATGGCCCGGAAGAAGATGTCCGAAATTGGCGCCGAGGTGGAGGCGAGATGGCCCGGATCCCGGATCACCATCGTCCATCGTCTCGGGGAGCTCGGCATCGGGGACGTCGCCACCGTGGTGGCTGTTTCCTCTGCCCATCGAGCCGCCGCCTTCGATGCGGTCCGGTTCGCCATGGAGCGCGTGAAGGAAGTCGTTCCCATCTGGAAGAAGGAGTGGTTCGCGGACGGGACTTGCCACTGGGTGCGTCCCGAAGGCAGTCCTGTCACGGAATCGAGCTGATTCCGCGGCCGCGAAACGCTCCGAGGTTTGAATTCGATATGGGCCGGTCGGCCCAGCGGACAAGGCGCACGTCGTGCCTGTCCTCGGCTCGAAAAAGGTCGAGCCACCTGCTGGAGTCGCCGGGAGGGATGTCCACGTTGACGAGGTTTCTTGATGAGCCCTTTCCGAAACGGTCGTAGACGTCGCAATCAAGGTCCGGGCAGCGGTAGTCCGGGCGGTGGGTCTGGATCCAACTCCTCCGGGGGCGGACCCGAAGGTCGCTCTGGAGAATCACCCGGAGGATCGTTCTCGTCACGGGATGGGTCCGGTTCCGGCGGTGGAGGGGGCGGCGGAGGTGGCGGCGGGGCTGGCGGCGGCCAGGGATTCCGTCCCAAGCGCCGCCGGCGCCGCAAGCGACGGGGAGAGCCCGGTGGAGGTCCCCATCCCGATTCGTCCCGGGGCCCGGAAGGCGGCGGAGGCCGTCCTCAAGGAGGGGGTGGAGGCGGCTTCCAGGACCAGAAGCGGCGCGGCCGTCGCTTCGGCGGCGGCGGAGGCGGCGGAGGCGGCGGAGGTCAGGATGGTGGCCCCAACGGCCATCGACCGCCGCCCCAGCCCCACGAGATCACTCCGGCCGAGGGCATCCTCCAGGTCATGTCGGAGGGGTTCGGCTTCTTGCGTCAGGTGCGGCACAACTTCCTCGCCGGCGACGACGACATCTTCGTTCCCCAGAACCTCATCCGGAACCTCGAGCTGCGCGACGGGAGCGAGATCAAGGGCCAGGCGGTGCCATCCCGGAAGCAGGGCCGCGGCAACCAGCTCCATGAGGTCACGACCGTCAACGGCCTCGATCCGGAGCAAGCGCGGAACGTCAAGAGCTTCAAGCTCCTCACCTCGGTGGATCCGGAGCCCAAATTCAACCTCCAGACCGATGACAATGATGTCTGCCTCCGGGTCATCGATTTGATCTCTCCCATCGGGAGAGGGCAGAGGGCGCTCATCGTCGCTCCGCCGCGGACCGGCAAGACGATCCTCCTCCAGAAGATCGCCAACGCCATCGTGCGCAACCATCCCGAAGTTCACCTCATGATGGTCCTCATCGACGAGAGGCCGGAGGAGGTGACCGACATGAAGCGCAATATCAAGGGCGAGGTGATCTCGTCCTCGAGCGACAGCTATTCCAGGGGCCACGTGCAGGTGGCCGAGATGGTGCTCGAACGCGCCCGGCGACTGGTCGAGGTCGGCAAGGACGTGGTGATGTTCCTCGACTCGCTCACCCGGCTCGGTCGCGCCTACAACCTCGAGACCGGAAACAGCGGGAGGACCCTGTCCGGTGGTCTCGACGCCCGCACCATGGAAAAGCCCCGCGAGCTGTTCGGCTCGGCGCGCAACGCCGAGGAGGGAGGCAGCCTCACCATCGTCGCCACCGCCCTCATCGATACCGGGAGCCGCATGGACCAGGTGATCTTCGAGGAGTTCAAAGGCACGGGCAACATGGAGCTCGTGCTCAGCCGGCAGCTCGCCGATCGCAGGATCTTCCCGGCCATCGACATCAATCCCTCCGGTACCCGCAGGGAGGAGCGGCTTCGCGATGCCGAAGAGCTCAAGGCGGTGTGGATGCTCCGTCGCGTCCTCAACCAGCTCAAGCCCCTCGAGGCCATGGAGCTCCTCATCGACAAGCTCGGGAAGGTCCCGACCAACGCCGAGTTCCTGGGCCGGTTCCAGGCTCGTGCCAGCTCGATGCAGGACTGAAGGGTGAAGAGGGAGTGAGTCTCTAGCCATGGCCGAGCGGCTTTTCCGCAGGGTCCTCGTCGCCAATCGGGGCGAGGTGGCAGCAAGGATTCTTCGCGCACTTCGCGAGCTCGGGGTGGCCTCCGTGGCCGTTCATTCCGAGGCTGACGCGTCGTCGCCCCACCTGCGGCTCGCCGATCGCACGGTCTGCATCGGACCTTCGCGCAGCTCCGAGAGCTACCTCGACATGGACGCAATCCTCCAGGCCGCGTGCCAGGAGGAGTGTCAGGCCCTTCACCCGGGATTCGGCTTCCTCGCGGAGAATGCCCTCTTCGCCTCCCTCTGCGGCCAGCACGGGGTCACCTTCATCGGCCCCTCGCCGCGAGCGATTCGCCTCATGGGCGACAAGTCCCTGGCCAAGGCCACCATGAGAGAGGCCGGATTGCCGGTCATTCCCGGGTCCGTGGGGCTCGTGAATTCTGTGGATGAGGCGCGCGAGGTGGCCGATCGCATCGGCTACCCGATCCTCCTCAAGGCCACTGCGGGTGGAGGCGGCAAGGGGATGCGTGCCGTCGAGAGTGCACAGGAGTGCAAGGAGGCCTTCTTCGCGGCCAGCAACGAGGCCGAGAAGGCCTTCGGCTGTGGCGGTCTCTACGTCGAGAAGCTCATCCGCGGCGGCCGCCACATCGAGTTCCAGATCCTCGTCGATGGCTACGGGAATGCGGTCCATCTGGGAGAGCGCGAGTGCTCGATCCAGAGAAACCACCAGAAGCTCATCGAGGAGGCCCCCTCGCCCGTTCTCACTCCCGAGGAGCGGGACCGCACGGGGCGCCTGGTGGCCGGCGCCGCGACCAGGCTCGGCTACAAGAACGCGGGCACGATCGAGTTTCTGCGCGATCCCGGGGGCGAGCTCTACTTCATGGAGATGAACACCCGGCTCCAGGTCGAGCACCCGGTGACGGAGATGGTGACCGGTGTCGATATCGTGAAGGAGCAGGTGAGGATCGCCGCCGGACAACGCCTGTCGATCCGGCAAGAGGACGTGCGCTTTGCCGGCCACGCGATCGAGTGCCGCATCAACGCCGAGGATCCGGCCCGCGGCTTCCGACCCGATCCGGGAACGATCGTGCGCTTCTCGGCCCCGGGCGGTGGACCGGACGTCCGCCTCGATACCCACGTCGAGGAGGGCTACACGATTCCGCCCTTCTACGACTCGATGATCGGAAAGCTCATCGTGCGGGGAGCGTCGCGCGAGGCGGCCATTGCCACCATGAAGGTGGCCCTCGACGCGCTGGTGGTCGAGGGAGTTGCCACGACGGTGCCGCTGCACCGGGCCATCCTGCGGGAGGCCACATTCCTGTCCGGGAGCTACGATACCCGTTTTCTGGAAACGAGCGGGGTCCTGGCCGGACTCGAGCGCAGAGAGCCGCAGGGTACCGCGCGGAGATGAGGAGGGTCTCGTGGCCAAGGTGGTTCTGAAGCCGATCGGCCATGCCGTGACGGAGGCACTGCCCGAGGATCAGGCACGCCTCAATCGAGAGAAGATGGCCGTGCAGGACAGGACGCTCCTCGAGCGAAGGGAAGTCGTGCGCTCCGGGTGGGGGCAGTCCTACGTGGAGCGAGCCCACAAGAAGGGCAAGCTCACCACCTGGGAGAGGATCGAGAGGCTCCAGGATGCCGGCTCGCGGGTCTTTCCCGTGGGCACGTTCGTCAACTGGGGGCTCGAGTTTGGCGACGACCGGCGGACCTCCCCCGGCGCAGGTCTCGTCACCGCCTTCGTGCGCGTCCATGACCGCTGGGTCATGGTCATCGCCAACGACAACACGGTGGCCTCGGGCTCCTGGTGGCCGCGAAGCCCCGAGAAGATCGAGCGCGCCCAGGCCATGGCTCTCCGGCTCAGGATTCCCGTGGTGTATCTGGTCGACTGCAGCGGGCTGTACCTCCCCGAGCAGGCGCGGACCTTTCCCGGTGCGAAAGGAGCGGGCCACATCTTCAAGATGAACAGCCTGCTGTCGGCGAGCCAGGTGCCTCAGATTGCCGGAGTCTTCGGAGACTGCATCGCGGGAGGAGGCTACATGCCGATCATCAGCGACGTGGTCTACATGACCGAGCAGGCCTACATGGTCATCGCGGGGGCCGCTCTCATCAAGGGAGCGAAGTCCGAGAAGATCACCTCGCTCGACATCGGCGGGGCCGACGTCCACGTCCATGTCTCCCACTGCGCCGACTTCCGCGTACCCGACGACGAGGCCTGCCTGCTGCGCATCCGCGAGGAGGTCTCTCACCTGCCGTCGAGCGGAGCCGAGTACTACCGGCGCGGTGCATCTTCCGAGCCGCCGCGGTTCGACACCGGGGAGCTGGCCTCGCTCTTTCCCGCCGACTACCGGATGACCTACGAGATCCGGGAGGTCCTGGCCCGGCTCGTCGACCAGAGCCTCTTCCGGGAGGTGATGGCCCACACCGGGCCCGAGATGGTGTGTGGAATCGGTCGCATCGGCGGGCTCTGGACGGGCTTCATCGCCAACGATCAGGAGCTCCAGGACCATCCCGACCACGCGCTCTCCCGGCGCCCGGGAGGAATCCTCTACCGGGAGGGGATTGCCAAGATCGCGTGCTTCTCGCGGGCCTGCAACGACGATGGCATCCCCATCGTGTGGCTCCAGGACATCTCCGGCTTCGACATCGGCCACGAGGCGGAGAAGCAGGGGCTCCTCGGCTTTGGCTCCAGCCTCATCTACACCAACTCCACGAACTCGACCCCCATGGTGACGGTTCTCCTCCGGAAGGCCTCGGGAGCGGGCTACTACGCCATGGCGGGGCTGCCCTACGATCCCGTGCTTCAGCTCTCGACCCCGGTGACCCGATTGGCAGTGATGGAGGGCAAGACTCTGGCCATCGGCGCCTTCCGGACCAAGCTCGACGACAACTTCCAGATCCTGGCGTCGGATCCGGAGGAGCGGGCGCGGATCGAGGCGGGAATGAAGACCGTCGAGGAGCAGATCGAAAAGGACATGGATCCCTATCTCTCGGCCTGCCAGATGGACACGGATGAGATCGTGGCCATGGAGGAGCTCAGGAGCTATCTCAAGATGATCGTCGAGGCCAGCTACCAGTCGACAGGCTACCGGCGGGTCAAGAACCCGCGCATCTGGTCGCTCCACGATCTCGACGTGGTGGTGAGACCGTCATGAGAAAGAGGCAGCTCATGGCGAGGGCCCGGGGGCGCGCGGGCACCGAGGCCACCGAGATCAACTCGCCGCGGGTGGGAAGGTTCCGTCCCGCCATCACGACAGGAGCCCTCCTCGCGGGAGGACAGAGACTCGGCGATTTCGAGATCCTCGGTGAGCACATGGACCTTCTCCTTCCCGAGGGGATCGCCGGTGAGGTCACCGAGATCCTTCTTGCCGACAAGGTGGAGAACGTGGAGTACGGCCAGCCGCTGATCCTCCTCGCACCTCTCCGGATGGATGGCTCCGGCTCCGCAACGGGCGACGGTGTCAAGGACAAGGGGGCGACCAGCAAGGGACGCGAGGTGAAGGCGCCCACGGCAGGAGTCTTCTACCGGCGCGCGACCCCGGGCGCCCCGGCCTACGTGGAGGTGGGCTCTCGAATCAAGATCGGGCAGACCATCGGTCTCGTCGAGATCATGAAGTGCTTCAACCCCGTGCGCTACGAGGGAGCGGGGTTGCCCGGGGAAGCGACGGTGCTGGAGATCCGCGCCGAGGACTCCTCCGAGGTGGTTCTTGACCAGGTCCTCTTCGTGGTGGAGTGAGGGGCTCGCGAACCTTCGGGGCCCCCAGCCGTACCTCTACCGTGGAGCGCGATCCGGTGCCCGATGACCTTCTCGAGGTCGTGATCCCGAAGATCCTGGAGTGTCGAGGCTGAGGAGCTCCTCCTTGCGATCGAGATCGCCCCCGGGGTACCATGGTCCCCGGTCGGGTTTTCCCCGGGCAATCCGGTCGGGCACCACCGGAGGCCGTCATGCCGCGCGTCGTACTCCTCCTGCTCACCGTGTTTCTCCTCGCCGCTCCCGTGACCGGAGGCGGCCCCACCGCCACGTTCATTCCCCTCGGTGATCTGCCCGGCGGCGGCTTCGACAGCTACGCCGCCGCGGTCTCCCGGGACGGAACCACCGTGGTCGGAAGAAGCATCTCGGCGCCGCCGATGGGATTCGATCAGCCCTACGAGGCCTACCGCTGGACGGCGACCACGGGAATGATCGGCCTCGGCGATCTCGATGGGGGCACCGCCGAGAGCTTCGCTCACGCTGTCTCGAGCAATGGAGCGGTCGTCGTCGGGACCACCGACACGGGTGCCTTCCGCTGGACCCAGGCCGCGGGCATGGAGCTCTTCGAGGATGCGACGGGAGAGCTCGTGCTTCTCCGTCCGACCGGCGTCTCGGACGATGGCTCGGTGATTTCGGGGCACGGGGACCCCGCCTCGGGGGGCAACGTCATCTTCCGGTGGACCGAGGCGGGCGGCGTGGTGAACCTGGGTGCCCTTCCCACCGATCATCCGTTTCCCGATGGCTTCGGCTTCGACCTCTCGGCCGACGGCTCGGCCATCACGGGGTTGAGCCTCTCCACCTCTCCCGACGTCGAGCCGATTCTCTGGACCGAGGCGGGAGGGTTGATCGGTCTTGGCGACGTACCGGGAGGGTTTTTCTACGCCATCGGCGAGGGGATCTCCGGCGACGGGACGCGCATCGGCGGCGGCGCGCGCACCGGGACCATGGGCTCTCTCGATGAGGCATTCCTGTGGGACGCCGCCCGGGGGTTCGTGTTCACCGATCCTCTCCGGGGTGCGGTGGATGGCAGCACGATCTACGCGCTCGATCGAGACGGGTCGATCGCGGTGGGCTACGACGGAAGTGTCACCGGAGGCGCCATGATCTGGGACGAGACCCACGGGCGTCGCAGCGTCCAGGAAATCCTCGATCGCCGGGGCGTCGATCTCACCGGGTGGCTTCTCCGGGGAGCGCGGGACATCTCCGCCGACGGCACGGTGATCGTCGGTACCGGCACCAACCCTTTCGGCGACAATGAGGCCTGGCTGGCGGTGATTCCGAGGGCGGCGAGCGCGGTGCCGGTGGGGGGAACGATGGCGTGGCTGGTGCTGCTGGGGCTGGTGCTGGCGACGGGATTCGTCGTGCTGCGCGCGCCGGCGACGGGTGATGATCACGGCGACGCCTGCTGATCTGAAGGCCGCGAATCCACCACGACCCCCGGAAGGGAGAAACACCCTGGAGCGAAGCGGTAGACGTCCGGCCACCGTCGTCCGTCGGAGGCACTCCCCCATCCGCTGCGAAGGCTTGCCGAGGCCCGACGGACGGGTGCGAACGGCGAGAGGTTCGCAGCGACATGACTCGTGGATTTCGTCACGAGCCGCCCGGCCCGACCCATCCCGCTCTGCGCAGAAAGGCGCTGCGAACCTTCTCGCCGTTGCGCGCCCGCCCCCGCGACCTCTTCCCCCCCTCGCGAGCGGCGGGGCTCATCGCCGTCCCCGCGACGGTGCCGACTTCTACCGCGAAGAGGTAACAAGAGAGGTAACAAGAGTGTCTGACACTTTTCTTACCTCTTGGTCAACAGCAACGGCCGCCAAACCACCACGACCCGCCAAAGGGAGCAAGGTCCGCGAGCGAAGCGGTAGATGCCCGGCCACCGTCGTCCGTCGGAGGCACTCCCCCATGGCTGCGAAGGCTTGCCGAGGCCCGACTGACGGGCGCGAACGGCGAGAGGTTCGCAGCGACATGACTCGTGGATTTCGTCACGAGCCGCCCAGCCCGACCCATCCCGCTCTGCGCAGAAAGGCGCTGCGAACCTTCTCGCCGTTGCGCGCCCGCCCCGCGACCTCTTCCCCCCCCTCGCGAGCGGCGGGGCTCATCGCCTTCCCCGGACGGTGCTGACTTCTACCGCGAAGAGGTAACAAGAGAGGTAACAAGAGTGTCTGACACTTTTCTTACCTCTTGGTCAACAGCAACGGCCGCCAAACCACCACGACCCGCCAAAGGGAGCAAGGTCCGCGAGCGAAGCGGTAGATGCCCGGCCACCGTCGTCCGGCGGAGGCACTCCCCCATGGCTGCGAAGGCTTGCCGAGGCCCGACTGACGGGCGCGAACGGCGAGAGGTTCGCAGCGACATGACTCGTGGATTTCGTCACGAGCCGCCCAGCCCGACCCATCCC
>Ga0214471_10000437_pt1 | contig 36045 bp, 39 predicted proteins | sample RVTome_5_FD_207665 | JGI IMG/M metagenome (GOLD analysis project Ga0214471, IMG submission 207665) | Soil microbial communities from uranium-contaminated site in the Upper Colorado River Basin, Wyoming, United States - RVT142D155 | ecosystem: Environmental > Terrestrial > Soil > Contaminated >... | reverse complement strand
GCGGCTGGGCAAACCAAGCATTTACCCGAAGAGGATCTCCATCGCGCCATAGAGGATGGCGAGCAGCACGAACCCGCCGATGATCGTGTTCTGATGCTTGTCGATGTACCAGGCCGCGGGCTTGCCAGCGGCGGGGGCCGCCAAGGCGTTGCCCTCGACGAGCACCGCCACCACGACGATCACGATGTACCAGCCGATGCGATCGCCACTGGAGCTGCTGTCGAAGCCTCCGAAGGACGAAAAGTGGCCGGTGGCCACCATGAAGAAGAGCATCGGGATCGAGAGGAACGTGTTCGTACGCGAAGCGCACGCCGCTTTGCGGGCACCGGCGGCGGCCGCCGGATCCGGCTCACGACCATCGAGCACACCTTGGGCGCTGGCGATCGCCACCTTCTGCGCCGGCCAGATCACGAACCAGACGTTGGCCCACATGATGATGCCGAACAGCATGCCGGCGAGGATGGTGAGCGTCTGGATGCTGTCCATGTGCTTGAACGGCGCGAAGTCACCACCGATGCCGAGCGCGAACAGCAGCAGACCGAAGGCCAGGGTCGACATCGCCGCCCACCGGAACCACCAGATGGCCCGCGGCACGAGCTTGGCCACGGCCTCGGTGCGAGCTTCCCCGCCGAAGTCGGCGAAGGCCGGCGTCTGCGCAAAGTTGAAGTAGTAGAGGATGCCGATCCATGTCACACCGGAGATGATGTGGGCGTATCGGGCCAGGAACTCGATTCCGTACTCTTCAAGGATTTCCATATCTCCTCACCAGGTCGGATGGCGGCCGAATGAACCTACCCTAACGACGCTGGGCGGCCCGAGAGGTGGTCTATGCGCCGACGCGCTCGGCGCCGTTGCGCTCGGCACCGTTGCGCACCGAGCGGCGCGGCGCCCACAGCCGAACCTCGACGCCACCGCCGACCCGGGCGTCGATCTCGACCCGACCTCCAACCTCGTCGAGCTTGCCCCGCACGGAGCGAGAGAGGCCGTGACCCTCCTGCACCGCGGCGGGATCGAACCCCGGCCCGCGGTCGGTCACCGAGCAGAACACCTCGTCCTCGTTGCTCTCCGCACAGACGGTGACCGCGCCTCCGCCGCCGTGGCGGCCGGCGTTGGCCAGGGCCTCGCCGACGGCACCGGCAAGTGCGTCGACTCCCAGACTTGCGCCGATGGCCGCGAGATCCTCGTCGACGGCAACCACGGTGGCCGACCCCCCGTATCGGTCCTCGTAGATGGCCGCCGCGGCTCGGAGCCGGCTGCCGAGATCGCCACCGCCGTGCCCGACGACCTCGGCGGTGCCGAACAGGAACTCGCGCAGCTCCCGCTCCTGGTTGCGGGCCAGACGGGCCAGGTCGGGGGCGGTGTCGATCCGGCGAGCGATGATGGCGAGGGTCTGCAGCACCCCGTCATGGAGGGTGAGGGCCACGGCGTCGCGGGCTCGGGTCTCGGCGACCTCTCGCTTCGCCGAACCGATGCGACTGGCTGCGTACCCCATGCCGGCGCCGGCGAGGATGTGTGACGCAGCGGTGGACGCCAAGCCGAGGGCCTGATCGGAAAGCGGGGGGTGCCCAGCGATGTAGGTCCCGGCCGCGTTGGCCGCGCCCAGCGCGGCCCCGGCCAGCGCACCCCACCGGGCTCCGCAGGCCACCGCCATGGCCAGCACGCCAGCCACCGTCCAGACCGATCCCAGGGGCGGCGGCGCCGCCACGCCCATGGGGCTGCCTCCATAGGCCCACCCGTCGGCGACGAACAGCCACCCACCCACGACCAGCTCGACGGTGACGACGGCGGGATCAACCATGAGGTGGGGGCGGCTCCGCAACAGCGCCGTCGTTCCGGCGGTGACGGCCAAGGCCGCGCCCAGCGACGCGGTGGCGACCCAGGGACGGACGAGGTCGTCACGGCTGAGAACGGCAAGCGTCGCCATCAGTGCCCACGCCGCCCACCTGAAGACGGCGATCCCCGCCAGCAGTCCTCGGTCAACGCCCTGCAAGCCCATCGACTCCAACGTATCCACCCAACGATGGCCACTCTGGGCATGGCCCGACGCTTCGCGTGGCAGGCTCGTCCGATGGCAAGCACCATCGAAACCCTGATCGACGACCTCACCTTCGGCGAGGGCCCGCGATGGCGAGCCGACCAGCAGCGGCTGTGGTTCTCCGATTTCCACGACCACCAGGTGAAGTCGGCGTCGCTCGCCGGCGACGTTCGCATCGAGGTCGAGCTCGACGACCGGCCGTCGGGTCTGGGCTGGTTGCCCGATGACCGGCTGTTGGTCGTCGCCATGACGTCGCGGCAGGTGTTGCGCCTGGAGCCCGACGGGTCGCTGGTCACCCACGCCGACCTCTCCGAGGTCGCCACCTGGCATGCCAACGACATGGTCGTCGCCGCCGACGGCACCGCCTACGTGGGCAACTTCGGGTTCGACCTCGACGGTGGGGCCGAACCGGTATCCACCTCGCTGGCGATGGTGACACCCGACGGCTCGGTGTCGGTGGCGGCCGACGATCTCCGATTCCCCAACGGCATGGTCATCACCCCCGACACGAAGACGCTGATGGTCGGCGAGTCGTTCGGACAGGGCTACACGGCGTTCACGATCATGTCTGACGGAACCCTCACCGCCCGTCGTCAGTGGGCGCATCTGCCGGGCCGGGCGCCCGACGGGTGCTGCCTCGACGCCGACGGCAACATCTGGATGGCCGACCCCCTCTCCGGGAACGTGGTCCTGGTAGCCGAAGGTGGTGAAGAGATCTCCGAGATCGATATCGACGGAACGGCCATCGCCGTCATGCTGGGCGGCCCCGATCGCCGACACCTGTTCGTCATCATCGGACGCCTCGACCAGCCCGAGGTGCTGAAGGCCGACCGGCCCGGCCGGATCGACGTGTGCGAGGTCGTGGTTGCCGGCGCCGGCCGGCCGTGAACCCCGCGCTAGGTTCGGCGGCCATGAGCAGAGCGCTGATCTACCACAACCCCAACTGAAGCTCCTCGAACCATGCGGTGGCGGTCGCCACCGACGAGGGCGTCGAGTTCGACGAGGTGCGATACCTGAAAACGCCACCCGATCGGGCCACGCTCACCCAGCTGTTGGAGATCCTCGATGACCCGCCGGCCGATCTCGTGCGCCACGACGCCAACTTCACCAAGCTCGGCCTCGACCCCGACGGCTACACGACTGCCGAGGCGGTGATCGACCTGCTAGTCGAGCACCCCAGGCTCATGCAGCGGCCGGTGATCGTAAAGGGTGGGTCCGCCATCATCGGCCGACCCAAGGACCGGGTGAAGCCCTTCCTCACCGGCTGAACCGGCTGAACCGGCTGATCGGCGCGCTCAGTGGCGCTTGACGCCGCCGTACTTCATCCGGGTGTCTGACATCGAGGCGACGGTGGCGTCGTCCTGGTTGATGCCGGCGTCAACGACCTCGCCGACGAACAGGGTGTGGGTGCCGAGGTCGAGGGTGTGACGCACCTCGCAGTCCATCCATGCTGCCGCCTCGCTGAACACCGGCGCCCCAGTGGTTGCAGAGGTGACAGGTCGGCCGTTGAGCGTCTCGCCGTCGTCGGCTGCCGGCTTGGAGAACTTCACGAACACCCGCGTGTCGGTGGCGTCCCACAGGTTGACGCTGAACGAGCCGCCCTCGGTGATGAGGCGGTGAGTGACGGCGTCGTTGTCGACACCGACGCCGATGAGCACCGGCTCCATCGACAGCTGCGTGATCCAGCTCGTGGTCATGGCATTGCGTTGGTCACCGGCCCGTGAGCCGACCAGCGCCAAGGCATTGGGAATCTTCCATGTCACCTTGTTGAGCAGTTCGTCGTCGAGAGCCACGCCGTCGAGCGTAGGGGTCAACCGGCCTCGGCCGACCAACCGATGATCACCGCCGGTCGGATCACCAACACCGACGCGATGGTTCCCGGCTCCCGGTAGGCGGGGTAGCGCCGACGCAGGTCGTGCAACCACTCGTCGGTGGGCGGGACCTCCGCCGCCCGGCCGTGCACTCGCACCCACCACAGCCGTGACCAGTCACTCTCGTAGTTGTCGACGATCAGGGCACAGCGGTCGTCGGCCTCGAGGTTGGCCAGGCGCTGGAGCCGTATTCCCGACTTGGCCTTCACGGTGTCGACAGGGATCACCAGGTTGCCATCAACCGCCGCGAACACGGCGGGGACGGCGTCGACACCACGATCCTCATGCACCGTGGCCAGCACGCCATGGTCGGCACTCGTCAGCCGTTCCCAGCACTGATCGATCGTCAGCTGCACGCCGACACCTTCTCACGCGCCAGCGACGGCGCCGACCTCACCGAGCCGTGCCGCCGATCGTCGCATCCCAACGCGGACCAGGTCGACGTGGCCGGTGAGCGAACCCAACCATCACCGATCTCGATGGGCGGCGCGGGGAGAATCGGGAGGTGACCGCCACACTCCCGCGCTCAGCGGCTGAGGACACCAAGCGAGCCCAGCTGGCCGTGATGCGTCGTCGGGCCACGCTGTTCCTCGTGGGCGCCACCGCCGTCTTCGCGGTGACGACGACTGTCGGGGGCGACGCGGCCTGGGTGGGATACGTGCAGGCCACGGCCGAGGCGTCGATGGTGGGCGGGTTGGCCGATTGGTTCGCCGTCGTGGCTCTGTTCCGCCATCCGCTGGGCCTGCCAATCCCCCACACGGCCATCATCGTGGCCCGCAAGAACCAGTTCGGGGAGACGCTCGGAGACTTCATCCAATCGAGCTTCCTCACCGCCGATGCCGTCGTGGCGCGATTGCAGTCCGCCCAGGTCGGACTGCGTCTCAGCCGTTGGTTGTCCGAACCGGCGAACGCCGATCGGGTGGCCGGAGCACTGCTGAGCGCGGCCGTCACCACCGCCGACCTCGTCAGGGAAGAGGAGCTCAACGAGGCGGTCGGCAGCATCGTGCGACAGCGCGTCGAGGCCGCTGATCTCGCTACCCCGGCCGCCCGAGCCTTGCGCTTCGCCATCGACGAGGACCGGCATCGACCCCTCGTCGACGCCGCTCTGCGGGCGCTCGACCGCTACCTCGACGAGCACCGCGATGACCTGCACGCCCGGTTCGAGGAGCGGTCGCCGTGGTGGCTTCCCGGTGCGGTCGAGGACCGCGTGTTCAGCCGTCTGCTCGATGGTGCCCACGTCGTGCTCGACGACATGGCCGGTCCCGACAGCCACGGTCTGCGACGGGACCTCGACGATCGATTGCGGCTGCTGGCCGATGGGCTGGAGACGTCTGAGGCGCTCCGCGATCGGGTCGACCAGGTCAAGCGCGACCTGCTGGCCCAGCCCGAGCTCGGCGCCTGGGTCGACTCGGCGTGGACCACGGTGAAGGAGGGGTTGCGGGCGCAGTCCACCGATCCCGGATCCGAGCTGCGCCGGCGACTGGCCCTGTCCGTCGCCGAGCTCGGGCGCCGGCTGGAGGAAGAACCACCGTTTCGCATGTTCCTCGAGAGCGCGGGTGAGCGAGCAGTGCGTCAGGGGATCGAGCGCTTCGGCGGCGAGATAACTGACCTCGTCGCCACCACCGTGGAGCGTTGGGACGGTGAGGAGACCGCCGATCGGCTCGAGCTGCTGTTGGGCCCCGATCTCCAGTTCATTCGCATCAACGGCACCGTGGTCGGCGGTCTCGCCGGCCTCGTCCTCCACACCATCGCCGATCTCGCCGCCTGACTGCCTCCCGCCCCCCGGTGCCGTCGCCCCGTCTCGATGGATGCGCGTACCTTCGCGAGAGCTCGATTGGAAATCGCACCGATCCGGTGCGCTTCTACATCGGGAGCGGGCGCGGGGCGGGAGGACAGTCAGGCGAAGGTGCGGACGAGCTCGAGGACGGCGGCGGCATCAGGGCCGTCCGCGGTGAGGTCGGTGTCGGTGGCCACCACCCGCCGGCCGGCGACGCGGCAGAGGTCGAGAGCCGGCCCGCGCACGACCGTCAACGCTCCCTCGTTGCGGAGATCCCACGCGTCGCCCTTCGGCCCCGTCAGCTCGAAGTCGACGGGACCCGACATCGTCTGACCGGACCGCTCGAAGGCGTAGGGCAGCGACCGCCAGGCGAGCCTGGCGATCTGTCGGAGCCGCTCGGTCGGCGGCAGGTCCACGCCCAGTGCCGCGGCCGCGTCGGTGGTGTGAATCCACGTCTCGGCGATCCGAGTGGTGGCCAACGTCCGGATGGCAACCTGGCCAGCGACCCACTCGACTCGCGTCGAGGGATCCTGGGAGGACAACGCCGCTCGGAGCCGGCGCACGCTCTCCCCCCAGCGCCGAGCGAGGTCGCCGATGGGGGCACCCCGCTCCTGGTCCACCAACCAACCGGCACCGTCGTCGACGTTCGTAATCCCCTGGGGACGTCCGGTTGCGGGGCCACCGGCCAGCGCCTCGAGGTGAGCAGCGAACCGGCCCTCGGCGCTCGCCGTGGCGAGCTCATTGGTCTGGGCGAGATGGAGGACGACGTCGGCAACGTCCCAGTCCGGACACGGCGTCGCCGCCGACCACCCTGCTTCATCCATCCCCGCCAGGAGACCGGCAAGCTCCGCCTGTTGGGCATCGAGATCACGGAGGACATCGTCCATGCCACCATCCTGACCGCGATCGAGACGGTGGGCGACCGAGCGGATCAGGACTCGAGCTGCGACTGCATTGACTGCACGGTGTCGATGTACTCGTCGATCATGTCCAACACCACCTGAGCCGACGATTTGGCCTGGTTCATGTCGCCAACGATCTGGCCCACAAAGTAGTTGGCCAGCTTCTCGGCGCCCGACCCCTGGTGATGGCTGGCTCGCTGAATTGCCGCCTGTGCCCGAAAGGTGAGCACCGACTGGAGCGGCATGGCCAGCGGCGCCGGGGCCTCGGGAGAATCCCACTCGTCGGTCCATGCCGACCTCAACATCCGGGCCGGCTTGCCGGTGAGCGATCGCGACCGGATGGTGTCGGCCGACGTCGCGGCCAGGAACTTCGCCTTCACCACCGGGTTGGTCTCGGCCTCGTTGGTCGTGAGCCACACCGATCCGCACCACACGCCCTGGGCACCCAGCGCCATCGACGCTGCCAGCTGGCGTCCGCGCCCTATACCGCCCGCGGCCAGGACCGGGACGGGCGCGACGGCGTCGACGATCTCGGGGATGAGCACCATGGTGCCGATCTCGCCGGTGTGCCCGCCGGCCTCGTAGCCCTGGGCGATGATGAGATCAACCCCGGCGGCGGCGTGGCGTTCGGCGTGTACGGCCTTGCCGGCCAGCGCGCCCACCAACCGGCCCTCCTCCTTCACCCGGTCGATCATGAACTGCGGCGGCGGACCGAGCGCATTGGCCACGAAGCAGGTGCGATGGGCGAGGGCGATGTCGAGCTGAGGACCTGCCGACGCGGCGCTGAACGGCGCTGCGCCGGTACCGCCACCCACGTTGCGGCTGTCGGAATCGATGTCGTCCAGCGACACCTCGGGCACCTCGTAGCGCCGCAGGATGTCAGCGACGAACGCTTGGTGCTCGGGTGGGATGAGCTGGCGGATATCGTCGAGCGAATAGCCCTGCTCCTCGTCGCCGGCATAGCGGGCGGGGATGATGAGATCGACGCCGTAGGGGCGGTCGCCGATCTCGTTCTCGATCCAGTCGAGGTCGATCTCGAGCTGTTCGGGTGTGTGCGCCACCGCGCCCAACACCCCGAGCCCTCCGGCCTTGGACACCGCCGCCACGACGTCACGGCAGTGGGAGAACGCGAAGATGGGAAACTCGATGCCCACCAGGTTGGTGGCGGAAGTGCGCATCTCTACTCCTCAGGCGGACTCGTCGTCATCATCAGTCTCGCGCCCATGGTGGGCTCCGTCTCTCCACGAAGGCGGCCATGCCCTCCCGGGCCTCGTCGGTTCGGAACAGGTCGGCCGACAGCCTCGCCGTCCACTCGAAGGCGTCATCGATCGACATCCCCGGAATCCGGTTGAGCAACGACTTGGTGGCGGCCAGCGCACCGGGGCCGCCGAGCAAGAGATCGTCGATGATGGCGTTCACCTCGTCATCGAGCCGGTCGGCGGCGACCGCCGCGTTGATGAGGCCGAGCTCAGCGGCCTCGACGGCGGTGAACCGGTTGCCGCGCAGGAATGCGGCGGCGGCATCGGTTGGTCGCATCTTGGGCAGGCAGAGGACCGAGATCATCGCCGGGGCCACGCCGACGCGGACCTCGGTGAAGCCCATCTTGGCGGTTTCGATGGCCACCGCCAGGTCCATGGCCGCGGCCAAGCCCATGCCCCCGGCGACGCAGTGACCGGCGATTCGACCGATGGTCGGTTTCGGTGAGGCACGGAACCGCCGGTAGAGGTCGACGGCGTTGCGGCCCGGGCCCGCACCTGAACCCGTACCCCCGACGCCGCCCGACCGCAGATCAGCCCCGGCGCAGAACACCGATCCCGAGTTGGTGAGCACGACGAGGCGAACGTCGTCGTCGGCATCAGCGGCATCCATGGCGTCGAGCACGCCACCGACGAGCTCGGCGCTCAGCACGTTGCGGCCCACCTCATCGGCGAGCGTGATGGTCATCACGCCCCGGTCGTCGATGCTGGTGACCACGGTGCTCATCGGTCCGCCTTGGCGACCGGGCCGTCGGTGGCTCCGCCGGCGAAGGCCTGGGCGATACGCATCCACTCACCGGCAGCGTCGCCGGTGACGGCGAGTGCGCTGTCGTCGACATGGCGGCGCTGGGTGACGACCAGGCAGAAGTCCTCGGCGGGGCCGACCACGGACTCGGCCGCGTCGGGGGGACCCCACGTCCACGTCTCGTCCGACGGACTGGTCAACTCCACCCGCACCTCCACGTCGGGAACGCCGAGGCCTCGGTTCGTGTAGCTCCAACCACGGGTGATAACCCCGAGCTGAGCGATGTGGCGGAGCCGTTCGGTCGGTTCGCGCGTGGCACCCACCGCGTCGCAGACATCCTGACCGTGGGCCCACGTCTCCATCAGCCGGGCGGTGAGGAAGGACTTCGATCCCATGGACGGGCCGTACCAAGCAACCCGGTCGTCATCGCCGAGCGTCCTGGCCGCCGCGTCGAGCGCGGCCCGCCCCGCTCGCCAGGCATCGAGGCGATCGCCCACCGCGAGGTCGAGGACCGGCCCCAGCGTCATGTCGTCGAGCTGTTCGTTGCCGGCCATCGCCGCCTCGAACAGGGCGGTGACCTCATCGGGGAAGGTGTCAGGATCGGCGATGGCGTCGGCCGCCCTGTGGTCGAAGTAGGTGAGGTGGGCGATCTGGTGGCTGACCGTCCAGCCCGGACTGGGCGTCGCAGTGTCCCACTGGTCGTCGCTGAGCACGGCGACGACCGCGTCGAGGGCCGCGTGCTCAGCGTGAAGATCGGCGATCACGTCGGTGATGTGCATGGAGTGATCCTTCGTCGCGGTCGTGTGCATCGGTCGGGTCATGCCGGCGATCGGGCGGCCAGGCCGGCGAGCACGAGGTCGACGACCTCGTCGGCTGCTTGTTGGGGGGTTGCGTGCAGCGTTGCTATGACGTCGGGTTCGGCCAGGTGATGCCCGATCGAGGCGATCACCCGCGCCACGGCCGTAGTGTTCACCTGGGCGATCTCACCTCGTTCGATGGCCACCTCGAGCAGCTCGCGGGTGACAGCCACCAGGTAGCTCGCGTGGGCCGACCGCAGCTCGGGACCGCCCGGTACCGCGGCCATGTCGCGCGCGAAGACCTCCGACGTGTTGCTGACGGCGACGTGGGCGGCAGCCAGGTAGGAGCGGATGGCATCGAGGGCCACGGTGACACCGCCCTCGCTCGCAGCAACAGCCGCCGTCGCCGTTCGCCCGATCCGCCACAGGTTGCGATCGACGACCATGAGGACGAGCTCGTCTCTGCTCGTGGCCAGGCTGTAGAGGGTCCGCAGCGAGCAGTTCAATCGGGCGGCCAGGTCGGCCATGGTGAGCTGGGCAAACCCCTCGGCAAAGAGCTCGGTGAGCTGATCGAGGATCTCGCGCTGGCGCGCCGTGAGCCTCAGGGAGCGTTCCCGGCTGAGCCGCGGGTGGGGCCGGGGGACGAGGCGGATTCGCCGAACGATCTCGTCGTCGTCGCCGTCCGCGCGTTCGCGAAGGTGCGCGCATCCATCGAGAGGGGATTGGGAGCTTGCGCTACTGCCGAGCGGCCGAGCGGCGGGGGCGGCGGTCACAACAGCACCCGGGGGATCTCGACGTAGCGAGCGCGCAGCCACTCGCCCAGCCCTTTGGCCTGACCGTCCTGGCGGGTCGAGGCGGCCACGCCCTCTTGGAGCAGCCCATGGATCACGAAGTTCAGCGACCAGATGTTGGGCAGGCGATGACGATCGACGGCCAGATCCGCGGTCTCGGGCAGCAGCTGGCGGAGCCGCTCGGTGGTGAGAAACGAATCGAGCCACGCGAAGGCCTCGGCCGAGCGGCAGAACACACCAAGGTTCGCGTCGCCACCCTTGTCACCCGAGCGGGCGCCGACGATGCGCCCGAGCGGCGCCCGTTCCGTGTCACCGGTTGGCGGCTTGCCCGGAGGGTCTGGCCTGGCGATGGTCACCTCGCCGACGGCCGCGGGAGCCACCGAGTCGACGACGGACTGCTCACCGCCCAGCACGACTACGTGCTGGGGGACGACGCCGGCCGGGACGAGGGCGGCGCGGTGCACGCCGAACGGCTTGGCCGAGCCACCGCCCAGGCCGAACAGCCCCGGGATGGTGGCCAGCGCCAGCTCGTTGACCGCTGAGCGGGCCACACGCAGCTTTCGCTCGTCGGGGTCCTTGAGCGTGATCTTCCATGCCGCCACTGCTTCCTCGTTGGTGGCAGGATCGGCGCTGTCGGTGCGCACCACCGTGGTGGTGACGCTCTCGTAGTCGTCGGGGTTGGTCGGGCATGACGCCCAGAACGCCTTCTCGACCAGCGCCGCCTTGGCCTCGATGTCGAGGCCGGTGAGGGCGATGGAGATGTCGGTCCGGAAGCCGCCCAGCTCGTTCATCGACACCTTGAGCGAGTCAGGAGGCGGCTGCCCCCGCACTGCCGAGACGCCGACACGGTCACGATCCACCTGCTCGAGCCGGATGGTGTCGAAGCGGGCAGTGACATCGGGGCCGAGGTAGGCCGGCGCGCCGATCTCGTAGAGCAGCTGGGCAGTCACGGTGCCGACGGTGACGGCTCCACCGGTTCCGTCGTTGTGCTTGCCGATGATCGAGCTCCCGTCGGCGGCGATCTCGGCCCACGGGAAGCCGGTGTGCTCCAACCCACCGAGCTCACCGAAGAAGGAGTAGTTGCCGCCGGTGGCCTGCGTACCGCACTCGATGATGTGGCCGGCCACCACCCCGCCGGCCAGGGCATCCCAGTCGTCTCGCGCCCAGCCGTGGTGCCACGCCGCCGGTGCGGCCACCACTGCGGCATCGGTGGTGCGACCAGTGACGACGATGTCGGCGCCCCGTTCCAGCGCGTCGACGATGCCCCATCCGCCCAGGTAGGCGTTGGCGCTGATGAACCGGCTGGTGTCGAGCATCGGCTTGCCGGTGTCGAAGTCGCCGAGCATGAGGCCGGCCTCGGCCAGCTCGTCGAGGCGGCCCAGGAGATCGTCACCCTCGACGTAGGCGACCGTGGGTGCCAGACCGAGGCGATCAGCCACCTCGGCCACTGCTTCGGCACAGCTGCGCGGATCGAGCCCGCCGGCATTGCTGACCACCTTGATGTGGCGATCGAGACAGATCCCCATGACCTGCTCCATCTGGGTGACGAAGGTTCGGGCGTACCCACCACCGGGTCGCTTGGCCTGGGTGCGGGCCAGGATCAGCATGGTGAGCTCGGCCAGCCAGTCGCCGGTGAGCACGTCGATGGGCCCACCCTCGACCATCTCTCGCGCCGCCGACAGCCGATCGCCGTAGAACCCCGAGCAGTTGGCTATGCGGATGGGGTCGGTCACGACGACTCCTCGGCCAGTTGGTTCCCGGCACCGTCGAGCGGTTCGTCGGTCTCGATCACCAGGAGCAGCGCGTCCTTCTCGACTTGCTGACCGACGGCGACAAGCACCTCGGTGACCGTTCCCGCCTCCGCGGCCCGGAGGTGGTTCTCCATCTTCATGGCCTCGAGGATGGCCACCACCGCACCGGCCGGCACCCGGTCGCCGACGCCCACCCGCAGCTCTATCACCTGGCCGGGCATCGGTGCGGCGATGGATCCGCCGGGCAGCTCGACATCGGGAAGGTGGAAGCGGGGAACGACATGGAGGGTGACGCCACCCCCCGCTCCGGTGAGGTGCATCCAGTTGCCGGCCCTGGTCACCCGGAGGCGGCGCCGGCGACGGTCGACGGCCACGTCGATGTGGTCGGGTGACCACCCGTGGACGGTGGCCACCCCTTCGTCGCCATCGGGGCCCAACGCGAACGAGCCGTCGCGGCGGAGGCGGTAGTGAACGGTGACGTGCTCGTCGCCATGGGCGAGCTCGACTCGCTCGGCCGGGAGGCGGCCGATGCGGAACCCGCTGGGCATCGAGGCGAGCACTTCGGCCTCGGCCCGGTTGGCTCCCTGGATCCACATCGCTGCTGCCACTGCCAACAAACGGAGCTCGTCGGGGCCGATCGAGCCGTCGGTCGGCCACTCGACGCGATCGATGAAGTCGGTGGTGGTGTCCCCGGCGAGGAACTCGGGTGTGCGGAGGACAGCAGCGAGGAGATCACGGTTGGTGATTACGCCGCCGACGTGCAGACGTTCCAGCGCCAAGGCCAGGGACCGGGCGGCCTCGGCCCGGTCCGGTGCCTTCGAGATCACCTTGGCGATCATCGGGTCGAAGTCGACGCCGATGACGGAGCCGACCTCGACCCCGCTGTCCCACCGCACCGGGGGGTCCGCCGGCGGCTTGAAGGCGTCCAGGGTGCCGGTGGCCGGCAGGAAGTCGTTGGCCGGATCCTCGGCGTACAACCGCGCCTCGATGGCGTGACCCTCGAGGACGACCTGGTCCTGTCCGTAGCCGAGTGGTTCACCCATGGCGATGCGGAGCTGCTCGCGCACCAGGTCGAGCCCGGTGACGGCCTCGGTGACGGGGTGCTCGACCTGGAGGCGGGTGTTCACCTCGAGGAAGAAGAAGTCACCGGTGTCGGCGTCGACGAGAAACTCCACCGTGCCGGCCGAGTGGTATCGCAGTGCGCCACCCAGCGCCACCGCGGCGTCGCCCATCGCCGCCCGCAGCGACGGGGTCATGTACGGCGAGGGAGCCTCCTCGATGATCTTCTGGTGGCGTCGCTGGATGGAGCACTCACGCTCGCCGAGGTGGACGAGCTGGCCGTGGCTGTCGCCCAGGATCTGGATCTCGATGTGGCGCCCTCGTTCGACGTAGCGCTCGGCGAACACCCGGTCGTCACCGAAGCCCGACTGCGCCTCGCGCTGGGCCGCCCCCACCGCATCGGCGAGGCCGGCTTCGTCGTTCACCACGCGCATGCCCTTCCCCCCTCCGCCGGCCGACGCCTTGATGAGTAGCGGGAACCCGATCGAGGCGAACGCGGCGGGATCCTCCGCGCTCGGGAGCACTGGAACCCCAGCGTGGGCGGCGCGTCGCTTCGCTTCGATCTTGTCGCCCATGGCGGCGATGACCTCGGGGGATGGGCCCACCCAAGCGAGCCCGGCCTCGATCACGGCTCGCGCGAAGTCGACGTTCTCAGCCAGAAAGCCGTAGCCGGGATGCACCGCTCCGGCGCCGGTGACCAGCGCGGCGTCGACCACCGCGGCTGCATCGAGGTAGCTGTCGATGCGGACGGCCTCGTCGGCTTCGGTCACGAACGGCGCGCCGGCATCGGCATCGACGTAGACGGCAACGGTGCGCAGACCCATGGCCCGCGCCGTGCGGAACACGCGGCGGGCGATCTCGCCGCGGTTGGCGATGAGCAGGCTGTCGAAGAGACTGGTCACAGGCGGAACACCCCATAGCCCTCGGCCCCCTCGATGGACCGGTTGCGGACCACCGAGAGGCACATGCCCAGAACGTCGCGGGTGTCGCGGGGATCGATGATGCCGTCGTCGCTGATGGCCCCCGTCGCCCGGAGCGCCAGCGATCCCTTCTCCTGGATCGACTCGACCATGGCAACCAGCTCGGCGTCGGCTTCCTCGTCGAACTCCTCGCCGCGGCGAACGGCCTGGCCCCGGCGGACGATCGACATGACCCCGGCGATCTGCTTGGGCCCCATCACCGCGATCTTCGCCGTGGGCCACAGGAAGGTGAAGCGGTTGCCGAACGACCGACCCGACATGCCGTAGGTCCCGGCGCCGTAGGACGAGCCGAGGATGACGGTGAGGTGGGGGACGGTGGAGTTGGAGACGGCGTTGATCATCGCCGACCCCTTCTTGATCTGACCGTCCGCTTCGAAGTCCTTGCCGACCATGAAGCCCGTGATGTTCTGGAGGAAGACGAGCGGCACGTCGACCTGGTTGCACAGCTGGATGAAATGAGCGGCCTTCTCCGCCGACTCGGGATATAGGGCGCCGTTGTTGCCCAGCAGCCCGATGGGGTAGCCGTGGATCGAGGCCCAGCCGGTGACCAGGGTGGACCCGTAGCGGGGTTTGAACTCCTCGAAGTACGAACCGTCGACCGTGCGGGCGATCACGTCGCGGATGTCGACCGGCTGGCGCAGGTCGCGGCTGACGATGCCCAGCAGCTCCGAGGGGTCGTAGGCCGGTGGCTCAGGCTGGAAGGTCGGTGGCGGCCCCGGCTTGCGCCAGTTGAGGTGGCTGACGACTTCGCGGCACATGCGGATGGCGTCCATCTCGTCGATGGCGAAGTAGTCGCCGGTGCCCGACACCTCGGCGTGCAGCTGGGCGCCGCCGAGCGTCTCGTCGTCGGAATCCTCCCCGGTGGCCATCTTCACCAGTGGCGGCCCGGCCAGAAAGATCTTCGACTCCTTGTTGACGACGATCGTGTAGTCGCTGAGTCCCGGTTGGTATGCCCCGCCGGCCGTCGAGCTGCCGAACACCACGCAAACGGTCGGGATACCCATCTTCGAGAGCTCGATCATCTCGTAAAAGAAGCGACCGGTCTCGGCGAAGTGCTCGGTCTGGACCTTGCGGCCGCCTCCCCTGTCGGTGTCGACCCGCAAGTCGGCGCCGGCCGACTCCACGAAGCTGACGTAGGGCAGGCGGTTGTCGCGGGCGATCTCGAGGGCCCGCATCCACTTCTTGTTGACATAGGGCGTGATGGCTCCACCCAACACGGAGGGGTCGTTGCCGAGGATCATGCATTCGACGCCGGCGATGACGCCGATGCCGACCACGAAGCCGCCACCGATGTTGTAGTCCGACTTGTAGGCGGCGAGCGGGCTGATCTCGAGAAACGGCGTGTCGGGATCCAACGCGTTGGCGATGCGCTCCCGGATGGGGAGCTTGCCCCGGCTGCGCAACCGGTCCATGCGCTCGGGGCCACCGCCGGCTTGGGCCTCGTCCAACAGCCCCTCGATCTCTGCCAGCTGTTCGAGGAGGTCGTCGCGGTTCTTGGCGAACTGCTCGCTGCGGGTGTCGAGGGAGGACCGGATCGGAGGCGCCAGCGCTCGTGCCATCAGCCGGCGACCCTATGGCGGTAATCAACAATCGTCAAGATTACCGCAAGTGTGACCTCAGGCCGGTCGGCGACCGTAGGTCACGGCGTGGACGGGAGAGAGATCGAACGAGGCAACATCGGCGAACCCGGCGTCGTTGAGCAGATCGACGAAGGCCGTCGTCGGGAGCAGCTGGTCGTCGATGAGCGCCTCGAAGAACTGGATGCCGCTCATGACCCGGCCGGCGGGGGTGCGGAGCCCGCTGGTGTCGTCGTCGGTCGGGAACGGGAAGTCGGACACCACGAAGATGCCACCGGGACGAAGCGACCGCAGCACGTTGGCCGCTACCTGCTGGAGGTCACGGCACTCGTGCATCGAGATGTTGATGACGGCAAGGTCGAAGGCATCGGGGCGTTCGAACTCCTCGAAGGTGGAGAGCGTGAACTCGACGCGGTCGTCGATCCCCGCCTCCTTGATGGCCAACTGGGCCCGGTCGATCGAGAACGCGTCGCCGTCGATGGCGGCGAAGGTGGCGTTGGGGTAGTGGCCGGCCATGCGGATCAGCCCGCGGCCCGCTCCGGTGGCCAGCTCGAGGATGGTGCAGTCGCCGGCGAGGATGTCGGCGGCGCCCGGAACCTTGTCGAGACCGCCGGGGACGAGCCGGTTGTAGAAGGGACGGCCGGTGGCCGACACGGCGGCGATGAACTCCGGTGAGCAGTCATCCCACCAGAGACGCTCACCGGTGCCCAGCCGGTCGGTGAAGATGTCGAACAGCTCGGGCTGGCCCAGCACTCCGAAGATCGACCCGGTGTGGGCCGGATGGTCTTCGGCCAGCAGCGCCACGGCCATGGCGTCGGGCAGCTCGTAGCCGCCCTCGACCAGCTCGATCACGCCCGCGGCGTGCGCCGAGCGGAGCCACACGGTGGCGTACAGGAAGTCGAGGCCGAGCCGGTCGGCGAACTCGGCTGGCCGCAGCGGGCCGTCGGCGTCGGCGAGTGTGGAGAAGAGGTCAAGGCGCAGACCGATGTCGACGGTGCGAGCGGCCACGTACCCGGCGGCGTGACCGACGAGCTGTCCGGCGGCGGCCTTGATGTCGTCAGGGGCAAGAGTGGGTGTGGTTGTCATGGCGGTTCTCCCGAATCGACGTGCCGGCAAGCAGCCGGTCGTTCGTGGAGCACCATGAGCGGGACCGCCGGACATCTCCAGTACAACATTTGAATTGGTTTGGGCGAACCGACCCCTAGGGTGGAGCCATGAAGCCCGGCGAGGTCCAGCTCGACTACTGCCCGGTCAGCCAATCGATCGACTTGCTGGGTGACCGCTGGACGCTGGGGGTGGTGTTCCACGTCCTGCTCGGCCGGAGGCGGTTCAAGGAGCTCCGCGACGTGATGCCCCGGATCCCGCCCGCCACCCTGTCCAAGCGGTTGAAGCTGCTGGTCCGGGCCGAGATCATCACCCGCACCGAGACCGACGACGGCCGAATTCTCTATGAGCCCACCGTGGCTGGTGCCGAGCTGTACGACGTCATGTACGGGCTTGGGGTGTGGGGCGAGCGATGGATGCGGGAGCTCGTGACCGACGACGATGTGGATCCGGCCAAGATCATGTGGGACATCCGTCGGTGCCTCGACCCCGAGCGGATGCCCGACGAGCGGGTTGTGGTGCACTTCGAGTTCATCGGCACGCCACTGGACAAGACCCACTTCTGGATGGTGCTCGACCGGTCGGCGCCCGACCTGTGCGTCGTCGATCCCGGGTTCGGCGACGATCTGATCGTCCGCTCGCGGCCTGGGTCGATGGGCGCCATGTGGATGGGTGATCGGTCCTTGGCCGACCTCGTCGACGACGGCGCCATCAGCGTCAGCGGGCTCCCCCGCCTCGCCGATCGGCTCGCCGGGTGGATCGGATTGAGCCCCTTCGGCGAGGTGAGCCGGCCCGCGCTCCGGCCTCGCTCGGTCGCCGAAGAGATCCGGGTGCCCCTGGCCCAGCCGCGATGAGGCCGGTGCGGCCCAGGTGGCGTTGATGGTTGACTAGCAGCCCCGGGGCCGCTAGCTCATCGGGTAGAGCACCGGACTTTTAATCCGGGTGTGCAGGGTTCGAGACCCTGGCGGCCCACTCGTCAGCCGATGCGCTGCGCCAGGCCCTGAGTGCCGGAGCCAGGGATGAAGAGCTCGCCTCCGTTGTCGACCTTGGCGAGGTAGTCGGGATCCTTGTTGAGCGCCTCCTGGGCCCGGTCGACCTCGGTGAGGTCCGTGAACGACGCCAGCCATGTCACCTGCCCGAACTGCCCGTAGACGTCCTTGAGGAACAAGGCGGGGACATCGGTGATCGAGCTGACCAGGTCGGTGATCTCCGCGCACCAGGTCATCGCGTATCCGTACTGTCCCGCGGCGACCTCGGCGGTGATGATCTGGACGGCGTTGCCCACCTCGGCCCGCCGGTACTCACCACCACCCTGGTGAACGACCTCGCGCAAGGTGTCGGTGGGCGGTGCAGCCGTCCACTCGAGGGCTTGGTCGATCTTGGCCAGGTACTCGTCGTTGGTCATGAGCGACCGTGTCGACGCCTCGAAGATGGCGCGCGAGTCGACGAAGGTGCTGAACACCATGGTGCCGATGGGGGCGCCGAACATGACGCTCCACAACCCAACATGGAGATCGGTGTGCTCGTTGACGAAGGCCGTCATGTCGAGCGCCCACGGGATGGTGTCTCGGGGATTGCCCTCCAAGGTGACGGTCCGATTGAACAAGAACATCTCGCCTCCCTTCCACCCGCGGCGCGGCGCCGAAGGCAGCATCCCGATTCTCTGCCCGCGCGAGCCCGATGTCACGGGCTAATTGGATCGGAGGCTGCGCCTCAAAGGGCGAACGTGACGCCGGTGAGCTCCTCCGACACGCTCCAGAGGCGTTGTGCCGCGTCGATGTCGCGTGCCCGAGCGGTGGTGCTCCGCTTGATGGGGTGGCCGCGCTGCTCGCCGACGCCGTCGGGCCCGTAGTAGTCGCCACCTGAGGCATCGGGGTCAGTGGCAGCCCGCAAGGTTGGTAGGGCACCCATGGCGGCCGACTGGGCCATGACCCTGTCGAAGAGGGGCTTGCCGGCGCTCATGATGGAGCCCAACAGCCCGCCGCTCGACTCATGCCCGAGGTTGGTCCTGGATCCACCAGGATGGGCGGCGAGCGCCACCGTGTCCTGGCCGGCCGCTTCGAGCCGGCGTTGGAGCTCGAAGGTGAACAGCAGGTTGGCCAGCTTGCTCTGCCCGTAGGCCCGCCACGCCGAGTACCTCCGCTCGCTCTGGAGATCGCTGAAGTTGATGCGACCGAAGCGATGCGCCTGGCTGCTGATGGTCACCACCCGCGACCCGCTGGTCGCCAGGAGGGTGTCGAGCAGGTGAGCGGTGAGGGCGAAGTGCCCGAGATGGTTGGTACCGAGCTGGAGCTCGAAGCCCTGGGCCGTCGTCCGGTGGGGTGTGGCCATGACCCCAGCGTTGTTCACGAGCACATCGAGCCGGTCGTGCGCTCCGGTGAAGGTCTTGGCGGCCACCGAGACCTGCTCGAGATCGCTGAGATCGAGATCGACGATCTCCGTCGTGCCCTCCGGCCCAGTGGCGGTGATTTCGGCGTTCGCCGCCTCGGCCTTGTCGCGGCTGCGGCAGGCGAGCACGACATGGGCACCGCTGCTCACCAGCACCCGGGCCGCCTCCAGCCCGATGCCACTGTTGGCTCCGGTGATCAGGATGGTGCGCCCGGACTGATCCGGGACGTCGACTGCATTCCACTTGGTCGTCATCTCTCGCCCTTCGGTCGCGGCCGGTCGCGGCGCCGGCGAGGGATCGGGTCCGTCACCGCTCGGCGCGCATCATCGCACGATCTGCCGGCGAACCTCCCATGTCCACCACGGCGAGACTTGCGATGCGCGCGGTCAGCGAGCGCGGCCGCATCGGCGTCGCTACTGGGTGGTGACTGCGTCGAGCGCCTCGACCAGCGGATCGAGGGCGGGGGCGCCCTCGACCTCGACGACGACCTCGTACAAGGTGCCACCGAAGGTGAAGGGGGCGACGAACTCGTCGCTCACCGCCGGGGCGGTGGCCCTCCCGCAGGTGAGCCCGGCGCCGGTGAGGCTGAAGCGGTGCCAGGTGAACTCGGGCATCGGACCTGCCACGACGACCGCGCCATCAACTGTGAGCTCCACGGTGGCCGGATCCCCGCCGTTCCCGTCCATCACATAGCGCATCCCCAGATCGTGCCGCCCCACAGAGACGGGCTCCGCCGCCCCGAGGTGGTGCTGGCTGCGGCCCGACACGTTGTGCACGTACCGAAGCCGCCCGTCGAGCAGATACAGGGCCCAGCCACCCAGCACGCTGCCCTGGGCGATCAGCACGCCATCAGCCCCGCCAGCGGGGATGTCGACGGAGGCGCGGACGACATGGGGACGGTGCTTCACGCTCACGGCGACGTGCTCGGGAACGGCCGCTCGGTGGGGCCGGTAGACGTAGCGGCTCCGGGGGCGCGGGCCGGTCGGCCGCCCATGGACGAAAGAAGACAGGGGGCGGTTGTCGATGGGCAGGACTTGGTGCTGGTCGGCTTGGGCCCACCAGAGCGCTTCCATCTCGGCGAGCTTGTCGGGATGGAGCGATGCCAGGTCGTGGCACTCGGTGGGATCGGACCGGAGGTCGTAGAGCTCCCACCGGACACGGTCGAGCCCCGGCTCATGGGACTGGATCTGGTGGTAGACGACGGCCTTCCACCCCTGGTGGTAGATGGCCCGGCACCCGAACATCTCGTAGTACTGGGTGGTGTGCACATCGGCGGCGCCGGCGTCGCCCAACGTGGGAGCGAAGCTGGTGCCCTCGATCGGGCGCTGGTCGACGCCGTCGACATGGGTGGGTGGGTCTATGCCGATGACCTCGAGCACGGTGGGCACCACGTCGATCACGTGGACGTACTGACCGCGCACCTCACCGGGCCCGGTGATGCCGGCCGGCCAGTGGACGAGCAGCGGGTCAGCCACGCCGCCCTCGTGCACCTCGCGCTTCCAGCGGCGGAACGGGGTGTTGCCCGCCACCGTCCAACCCCACGGGTAGTTGTTGTGGATCCGGGGGCCACCCACCTCGTCGAGACGCTCGAAGGCCTCGTCGACGGTCTGGGCCACGCCGTTCCAGATGCGCACGTCGTTGAGGCTTCCGACCGGTCCACCCTCCGATGACGCTCCGTTGTCGGACATGACCATGATCAGGGTGTTGTCGAGCTCGCCCGTTCTGCGCAGGTGCTCAACCACCCGACCCAGGTGGTGATCGGTGTGGGTGAGCATGCCGGCGAAGCACTCCATGAAGCGGGCGTAGACCGTGCGCTCCTTGTCGGAGAGGTCGGCCCAGGCCGGCACCCACTCGGGCCGCTCGCTCAGCTCGGCGTGATCAGGGATGACCCCCAGCTCCTTCTGGCGTGCGAACGTGCGCTCCCGCCACACGTCCCACCCGTCGTCGAAGGCGCCGCGGTAGCGCTCGATGAACTCGGCGGGGGCCTGGTGCGGCGAGTGACAGGCGCCGGTGGCCAGGTAGAGGAAGAACGGCTTGTCCGGCGTGACGTTGCGCAGGTCATCGATGAACTCGATGGTGCGGTCGGCCAGATCCTCGGTCAGGTGGTAGCCGTCCTCCATCGATCGGGGCGGGCTGACGAAGTGGTTGTCATGCACCAGCGCCGGGACGTTCTGATGGGTCTCGCCGCCGTTGATGAAGCCGTAGAACCGCTCGAACCCGACGCCCAACGGCCAGCGATCGCGCGGCGCCGCCAGGTGCGCCTCCTCCTCCGGCGTGAGATGCCACTTGCCGACCGCGTACGCCGCGTAGCCATGGGCGGTCAGCATCCTGGGCAGCAACCGGCAGCTGGCGGGCAGGCGGGAGTCGTAGCCCGGGAACCCCGCCGCCAGCTCGATGATGCGGCCGACACCCATGGTGTGGTGGTTGCGGCCCGACAGCAGGCAGGCCCGGGTCGGAGAGCACAGCGCGGTGGTGTGGAAGTTGCGGTAGCGCAGACCGCTGCCGGCCAGAGCATCCATCGCAGGGGTGTCGATATCGGAACCGAAGCATCCGAGCTGGGCGAACCCCACGTCGTCGAGCAGAACGATGAGCACGTTCGGCGCGCTCGGCGGCGGCCCCGGTTCAGGCGGCCACCATGGCGTCGACTCCCACCAGTACCGCCCGATCGTCCCCTCGAACTCCTCCGGCTCCATGTCCGCCGACGATAGAGCCCGAGTCCTCCACGGGCTGTCACCGCGGTCGACGTCGGTGGCAGGCTCGGGCGATGTCCGAACCGCTGCGCCCACGTCATGAGAACGCCCACGACTTCTTGGACACCGACTCGCTGCTCGATGACGAGGAGCGCCTGCTGCGCGACACCGTCCGGCGGTTCGTGGCTGATCGCATCCTTCCCGATGTCGGCGACTGGTTCGATCAGGCCGTGTTCCCCCACACCGAGCTGGCACCGGAGATCGGCAGGCTCGGGCTGCTGGGGATGCACCTCGATGGCTACGGATGCGCAGGGTCGTCGGCTATGGCCTACGGCCTGGCTTGCATGGAGCTCGAAGCGGGCGATTCGGGGGTGCGCAGCTTCGTCTCGGTTCAGGGCAGCCTGGCCATGTTCCCCATCTGGGCCTACGGCTCCGAGGAGCAGAAGCAGGAGTGGTTGCCGGAGATGGCCGCCGGCGGCAAGATCGGTTGCTTCGGTCTCACCGAGCCCGACAGCGGATCCGATCCCGCTTCGATGCGGACCCACGCCAAACAGGAACCGGGCGGCGACTGGGTGCTCAACGGCACCAAGATGTGGATCACCAACGGGTCCATCGCCGACGTGGCCGTCGTGTGGGCCCGAACCGAAGACGGGGTACGCGGCTTTGTGGTGCCCACCGACGCTCGCGGCTTCAGCGCCCCCGAGATCCACAAGAAGGTGTCGCTGCGAGCCTCGGTCACCTCGGAGCTGGTGATGGACGGCGTGCGGCTGCCCCATGACGCCGTGCTCCCGGGAGTGACCTCGCTCGGGGGTCCGCTGTCGTGCCTCAGCGAAGCGCGCTTCGGCATCCTCTTCGGGGCCGTGGGCGCGGCTCGGGCCTGCTACGAGTCGGCCCTGTCGTACTCCCTCGAACGCCAGCAGTTCGACGGCCCGATCGCCCGCTTCCAGCTCACCCAACGCAAGCTCGTCGACCTCATGATCGGGGTGCAGCGCGGCACCCTGGTGGCGTACCACCTTGGCCGTCGCAAGGACCGCGGTGAGCTGTCACCGGCGCAGGTCAGCTTCGGCAAGAAGGACAACGTCGAGATGGCGCTGCACGTGGCTCGTCAGGCCCGCGGCATCCTCGGCGCCAACGGCATCACCACCGAGTACCCCGTGATCCGGCACATGAACAACCTGGAGTCGGTTTTCACCTACGAAGGCACCGACGAGATCCACACCCTGGCCCTCGGCCAAGCCATCACCGGCATCCCCGCCTTCCGCTAGCCCTCCGTTGGCCCCGGGCTAGGGATGTCTGTCTCACCGAGCTCTTCCCACCCGCAGTCTCTGTAACCGTCGGGGACTGTCACCGTGACAGACGACTCCGTGGATCCATGGACGATGTGACAATCGTAGCGAAGAATCGGCAGCTGGAACTCCTCAACATCGATGTCGCATTTGTCAGACCCTGGAGCTCCTTGATCTTCAGTTGCTATCGCCTCGTTCTCAATGATGCGCACCTTCATTACCGCGAGGCAGACAACTTCGGTGTCGCGAGGAGCGAACGCGAACCATGTCAATGCCGCCACTGCGGCAGCACCGACTAGGACGAGAAGTCTACGACGACCCACACCCGGATCGCCTTCTCGGTTGAAGAATCGGCCCCACCGCATCGGGGTCATAGACGACACACCCTTACAGGTTTCCCTGCGGGCAGCCTGTTCCGCGGTGGGGCAACCGCCAATCGTGAGCGGTACCGCCTACGACACGGCGCGCTGGCAAAAATGAGTCAGTGGCAAGGGAAGGGCCGCGACGTGGGGGCCACAAGTGATGGCCAAGGGCGGCATTCCGGGGTTCGATGGTCAGCCCGGGGGCCTCACTGCAGTATGGCGTGAGGATGGCGAGGTCCTGGCGGCGGCCGGCGGGGGAGGCGGGGGCTTTGTCGGGAGCGGATTCCGCTCGACTGATTACCGGCTCCGGGTGTCGACGCTTCTCTTTACGAATGCCCTCGATGTCCGCGATGGCCTCGCATTCGTGCTCGGTGGTGCGTGGTCGCACTGGGCCGTTGGGTCGTTCCCCGAGTCCGTGCGACTTGTGGCCCTGGTCGTATTAGAAGCGGGGGATGTGGCCCCAGGCGAGTACACGATCAACGTCGACGTCCATGACCCGCACGGGACGAGAATCGGTCGGGCGACGTTTCCCGTGGTCGTCGAGGAAGCGGGCGCTGTGCTTCGCCTTCCGCTGCTCGTCCCACTCGACATCGAGTGGAAGGAGACCGGCCGGCACGTCCTCATGGCTAACTCGGAGATTGGGGAGTTGGCGTCGGTCGACGTCATCGTTTTCCCGCCGCAGACGGTTGGTGACACCGAGCCGGTTAGCCCGCCGACGGCTGATGACTGATCACGGCACCGGGAGCGCACGGTGAATCAGGGCCCGGATCCGCGTGAAGCGCTCATCCGCTGCCATCGCTGAGAGACGCTGTTCGTCTACGAGAGCGGACATCCCGACACCATCTCGGCGGTCGAAGAGCGCTCGAACGATGCGTACCGCCTCAGCGGCTTCGCCCGTCGCTAACGATGCGGCGTCCGCGCCCGCGGCGTAGGCGATCTCGAGGCAACGCCACAGATCGACGACGTCGGTCGGCTTGTCGCGCACCTGCGACGCGAAGGCCTTCAGCGTGAGGGCGGCGACCTCGTCCGGGAAGGTGACCTGGGCGTCGAGCTTCTCGCCATTGAGCCGGTGAAGCTCCATGCGCAGCAGGACCGGCTCCCGCTTCAGCGCGAGGGCGAGGCCCGGCACTTCGGTGGTCACGAGATCGTCCGACACACGGTGGTTGCTTCGAGCCCTTGTTCGGTACGAGGGCACGAGAACGTCGACGATGGCGCTTCGGGGCCCTCGGCACCTCGGACCGAGACCGGAACGTCGTCGATCGGCCGTGCGAACCGGTTGCCTTCGACCCGCTCGTAGCCGCGTTCGATCAGGCGAGCAATGACGCCCTCCTCTCGCACGACCACTGGCGGCACGCCCAGATCGGTGTCGCCCGTTTCGCGGTAGAGCTCTGCTCCGAGCTGCCAGCGCGCCACGAGGGCGGTGACCATGTGGCCGCCGATGATCCGGTACGTCGACTCGCCGAGCACGTCGGCCAGGTCGCTGAGGGCGACGTAGCCGAGGTCGTCTGCGACCGACGTCGCGCAGAGGACGACGCGGGTCAGGGGCGGTTGAGCAGCCATTCCCTCAACCTTCCGGCGGCCTCCAGGCGGTCGGCTCCTCCGAGGTCCTGCAGATCCCAGATCTGCTGTGTCGTATCAGCGAGGGGCACGTCGACGCCGTCGATGTCGGCGACGAGGACGTTCGTCGGGAACACCGACGCATCGTCGGGAGTGCGGATGATCACATTCGCGTCGTGGCGGCCCTGCGCGTCAACGAGGCCGAGACGGTCGAGGTCGAGGAGCTGGCGGACGTAGAGGATCACTGCGCTCGGACGGCGCCATGCGAGCAGAAGGTCGGGTCCCACATCGGCCGACACCGCGAGCGACCTCTCGTCGGTCTGCTGCGCGGCGCGCGCTGCGACCTCGTTCGGCGGGTCGAGGCTATAGAGGTGGCGCTCGGACCCTCCAGGGCCGCGGTACTCGGACAGGAAGCGGTCGAGCAGTGCCTCGCGATCGGGCCGCCATCGGCCCTCCGGGCTGCGGGTAACGAGATCGAGCTCGAGCAGCCTGTGTAGGACCTGCGACGTGCGCGGCTGTGACACGCCAACCTGGTTCGCGAGCGCGGTGGCGCCCGGCTTCTCGTTCGTCCCGCGTGGGAGCCCAATGAGCGCGCGGATGATGGTGAGGCTTCCGGACCCCCGCGGCAGTCGGCTCGCCTTGCCACGCGGTCGAGTGGCAGTCGAACGCTGGCGAAGCACGAGGCTGGCGGCTCGAAGGTCGAAGTTGCCGGCGGCGTCGGCCCAGGACCAACCGGCTTGCGTCAGCCTCGTGCCGAGTGGCTCCGACACGAAGGGCACGACGAGCAGCGGTGTGCCGACTTCGGCGAGAGACTTCCGGGTCGGCTCGAGCTTGGGTAGTTCGTTCGGGTACGGCGCTCGGCGCTTCTCCTCCACGGCGAACTTCGCCCGCACCTTGCCGAGGCTCAGGTCCACGACGGCATCGATCTGGCGATCGTGGACGCGCTGCTCGCGCTCGACCTGCCGCACGGTGACACCTGCGGCCTGAAGAGCGGCGAGCACGTCCATAAGCACACAGTCAGTATAAGCACCGTGCTTATCAACGGCACCGGCCTAATGGAAGCCGGACTCGGCGAGTCTACAAAGTGGTCCCTGGATCACCCGCGAAGTGGTCCCTGGATCGTGCCGTTCGGGCCCGGGCTACGCCTCGTCGTCGAACGCGGCGAGCCGGCCGTTGCGGAGGTTGTTCTCGAACTCGCTCGGATCGAAGGCCTCGGGGTCGAAGGGTCGGCCGATCCACTCGCGCCGCTCGGCGTGCTCGGGATGGGTCGGGTTGGCGAGGATCTCGAGCAGCTCGCCGTAGCCCCACGTGCCGCCGCAGTCCTCGGGCGGGCAGGCGCGCCGGCCGTCGATGCACGCCGGGACGGTGATGGCGAAATCCGCAGGCAACACCTTCTCGACGACGATCTTGTGGTCCCAGCCGTCGCCGAAGAAGTAGGTGTACCGGAACAACGAGCCCTTGCCGGCCATGGTGTCGAGGCGAGTGCGCCGCTCATCTCGCGGTGGTTCGCCCCAGTCCTCGTCGGGGTCGGGGACGCCATAGCGCGTGCGCCCGACCTCGAACTCGTGCAGGTGGTAGTTCCACCAGCCGAAGGCGGCCTGGATGACCTCGTGCAGGCGGTCGAGCGTGCTGCCGCCGTCGACGAGCACGCGACGCCAGATCGGCGGCTTGGTGTTGAGCAGCGTCACCTTGAGCTGGAACACGTTGTCGGCCGCGGCACCTTGAGGTGACGGAGCAGGAGCGGTTCGTTCGCCTGGAAACGCGATCACATTGGCCAACGGCTCGGCGCCGCCCATGACGACCGCAAGCGCGCGGTCCGGTGAGCCTTCGTCCAGCTTCCCGATGATGAGGCTCGACATGCGGAGCGAGAGCGCCTCGAGATCGAGCTGGCCCTCCTTCCAGAGCCACTCACCGTGGAAGGCGAACTCGTTCATCACGCCGACGACGCGTCGATCGTTCGTCGGGGCGATCCGCACCTCGCTCATGGCCCTGCGCTCCGCGGCCAGGAACGTCTCGTCGACACCGTGCCGGCGGAGGACCGCTTCGATCGCCGCCGGCGCGCGCTCCAGCAGGGTCGCAGCGGGTGCGAGCTCCAGGAAGACCGGGAGCAGGGTTCGGCTGTTGACCAGGAGCGCCACCTGCGGACGCCAGAAGAGTGCGTTCGCGAACCAGTCGCCGAGCGCGGTGGTCGACTCCTTGCCGTCGGCGGCGGGCGCGCCCTTCACCCGGTCGCGCAGCTTCTTGGTGCCTCGGATCACCAGCACGAGGCGCAGTCTCGCGCCCTCGGCGGGGCCGGTCGGGCAGGCCCGGACTTCTACCGGAACCTCTACCGGACGGGTTGAAATCCGGTAGAAGCGGCTGGCACCGTCCAGCACGTCGATTTGCGAACCCGCAGGTCAGTGGCCATATCGAGCATCGATGATCATCAATCAGAACCCCTCGGATCGGAGTTCAAGTCCCCCCTCGCCCACCACCGATGGGGTAACCACCCCACATGCGGGTGACCGTCACGGAACGGCTCGGCTGGGCTCAGGACCAGCGTCAGGGATGCGCATGAACCGCCCCCGCACCTCACCGGCCGCCCTGCCCGACCTCACCGGCTGCATCAGCGTCCTCGAAAGGGAACAGGCTCAGACCGCTCGAGGCGGCCGTCCGGCGCCCGCTCCACAATCGACGGATCGACCGCGTTCGTCAGAACTCGGTCTCCCTCCTTTCGCTCATGACGAAGAGCCTGTGTAGAAGTAGGGATCGAGGACGCGCACTTCGCAGACGGTCTCGATCGGCAGCCCGTTCGCGATAGCGGCCCGCTCGATCGCGTCAGGGCTTGGGCCGTCGTACACGCAGTAGGTCTTCCTCTTGTCAGCCGTGACGTATGAGGTCACCCAGGTGACCTGTTCCTCGGCGTTGTTCTGGACCACCTGTAGACAGGTCTCTGCGCCGGCACCGGTTGTTGGTATTTCCAACCCGTCGGCGAAGGTCCGTTCGACGATGTATCGCGGCATGCGTGGCTTCTCCTTGGTCCTGCACGTGCGGTGCGCGTGCTCCTCTCGTATGGCATCAGACGCCGGTCCAGCCCGACTCAAGCCGACTCCGAGGTACGTTGCGGTCGTGCGAGTGAGCCTGCTTGGGCCGTTCCAGGTCGACGGTGCACCCGCCGGTGCGGCCGTCGGCGCCGCAAAGGAGCGCTCGCTGTTGGCTGCTCTGGCCCTGAACCCGGGTGCGGTCGTGCCGGTCGAGTCGCTGATCGCTGCGCTATGGGGTGAAGACCCGCCGACTGCAGCGCGTAAGACCCTGCAGACCTACGTGTGGAACCTCCGGCAGGCGCTCGGTGCCGATGCGATCGCCACCAAGGATCCCGGGTACCTGTTGCGCATCGCGCCCGAAGACGTCGATGTCGGTCGGTTCCGTTCACTCGTCCGCGACGGTGAGGCGGCGATGACTGCCGGAGACCCGGCCCGGGCGAGCGCGGTGCTGGGCGAAGCGGTGGCGTTGTGGCGTGGCGAGCCGTTCGGCGGCGTCGCGGCGCACACCGGCTTGGCCGGTGAGAAGGCCCGCCTGATGGAGGAGTACCTCTCGGCGCTGGAGACCCGCTTCAGCGCGAACCTGGCGGCCGGCCGGCACCGCGAGGTGGTGGGCGAGCTTGAGGCACTGGTCGCCGACCACCCCTTCCGAGAGCGCATGTGGGGGTACCTGATGGTGGCGCTGTACCGCTGCGGGCGGCAAGCGGATGCCCTCGCCACGTACCAGCGGGCCCGTAACGTGCTCGTCGAGGAGCTCGGCCTGGAGCCCGGCGGCGAACTCCGGCGGATCGAAGAGGCGGTTCTGCGACAGGACGAGTCCCTCGCAGCACCTGACTCGCTCGACTTCCCAATGTCGCCATGGGTCGGAACGCCCGGGGTGGTTCTGCGGTCGCCGGTCCGGTACGCGCGATCGAGCGACGGCGTGCGCGTCGCGTACCAAATGGCGGGCACCGGCCCGATCAACATCCTCGCCATTCCCGGCTTCGTCACGCATCTCGACATCTGGTGGAACGCGCCCACCGATGGTCTCGTGCGCCAGCTCACGTCGATCGGCCGTCTCGTCTCTTTCGACAAACGCGGGATGGGGTTGTCGGATCGGCCTGATTCGGTCGACGCCCTCAGATGGGTGGACGATGCGCTCGCTGTGCTGAACGCGGTGGACGCGCCGAATGCTGTAGTGCTCGGTGTGTCCGCTGGGACGCCGACCGCGATCCGGCTGGCATCGCTGCATCCCGAGCGAGTGCGCGCGCTGGTCATCTTCGGCGGGGGCGCTCGAACGGTCGCCGGTCCGGGCTATGAGATCGGACACGATCGGGACACGCTGGCGGGATTCGCGGCAAACCTCGAGAAGGGATGGGGCTCGGGGGTTGCCATCAGCTCATACGCACCGAGTCGCTCTAGCGACCCACACGTCCGGGACTACTGGGCCCGCTACCAGCAGCTCTCCGCGTCACCCGCAGCAGCGATGCGCTCGTTCTGGGCGGCCGTCAATAGCGACGTCACCGACTTACTTCCCACTATCGGCGCGCCTACGCTTGTGCTGCATCCGGAGCGGGACATCATCGCCCCAGTCGAATGGGGACGCTTCGTCGCCGACCGCATCCCGGGCGCCGAGTTCGTCCCCCTCGACTCCGACGTGGACCTGATTTGTGTGTCCGACGTCATCGAGGAGATGGCCCAGCACATCGCTGGGTTCATCCACCGTCTCGCGCTCTGACCGACTGTTCGGTCACCAAGGTGTCGGCGTATCGCGCTGGACCACGCCTGGACCGCTCCATGGTCCGCTACGTCCAGTCCAGATCCAACGAGTCAAAGGAACCCCCTATGAAGAAGTTCATCGCGACAATGGCCACAGCAGGTGTCCTGCTAGTGGTGACGGCATCCGGCGCATCTGCCGCCCCGACGTGTCAGAACGAGAGCTGGGACAACCACGGCGAGCACATCACCGAGGATTACGTGAACGGCGACGGCGCCGGTGGCGGGGCACCGGCACACTTCGGCAGCGGACACCAGCCCGGAGCGTCGTTCTGCCTCGAACAGGCTCAGTCCAAGCCGGTCGACCCCGAGGGACGTCGCTCGTAGGAACGAAGTCGGACCGGGAGAGGACGCCGGTCCGGTTGCACGAGGGGTCCCGAAGTTCCGGGACCCCTCGAGTGACGGATGCCCAGACCTGCGGAGGACAATGGGCGACGTGAGTCCATCCCGGTGATCCTGCCGGCATCCGACGCTGCCATCGACACAGAGGCGACGTGCCGGTTGCGGACAAGAACGACGACGTCGACGGGGACTACCAACCGGCGTTCAGGGGCGCGCCAGACGGTCCGTAGAGTGCGGATCTGCGAGTGCAGATCAGAGGGCGAGGGGATCGGAGTTCGCGACCACGGACGGGCCGTCACGCCAGATCTGCTCAGTCGCGTCGACGTACAGTTCGATCAGGTTCCCGTCGGGGTCGGTGTAGAACCCACTCCGGCGAGCAGTCCCCACATGCGGGTGACCATCCTGAAACGGAAGCGTCGGGGATGCGCATGAACCGCCCCCCGCACCTCACCGGCCGCCCTACCCGACCTCACCGGCTCCCTGGATCGCCGGCGTGGATCCCGGCCTACGACACGGGGCGCCGATCTCAGCACGTCGTGATTCGGCGCGGTGCACACGGACGAGAGCGCCGCTCGTTCAACGGCGCTCGCGACGCTCCCGCTCCTTCGCCGCAGACTCGCTACCGGCCGCGCCACGGTCCTTCGCTGGAGCCATGCTGGACACGGGAGGGAACTGGCGACGACGGAAGCCAAAAACCGTTCGCCCGTCCCGAGCCACTCGCCCGATCACCTCCCCCCACGGCGACGTTGACGGAGACCGCTAGATCCGCGACGCTGACCAGAACCCAGTTCGCAACCAGGGCGCGAAGCCCCGCGAGCGGTTGGTGAGTCCCCCTCGCCCACCAGAACTGGGGTAACCACCCCACATGCGGGTGACCGTGCGGGAACGGAATCGTCGGGGATGCGCATGAACCGCCCCCGCACCCCACCCTCCGCCCTGCCGGATCTCACCGGCCCACCGGTCGCCGCCTCGCCGTGGCGATGGTCAGCCGCCGAACCCGAACCCTCGGGCCGCCTGCTGCTCCCCAGCGCCGCCCGCCGCGCCCTCGGCGCCGACTCTGCCGAGGCCCACGCGGTGTCGGGCGTCGTGCGCGGCGACACGCTCGTCCTTCGCCCTCACCACGCAGACGGGCGATCGATGACCGTGGACGGGCGCGGCAGGATCTATCTGCCGGTGTGGCTGCGCCGCCACCCCGGATTCCTCGTCGGCACCCACACCACCCCGGACGACGCCTCGGTGGTGGTCGTACCAGCCTTCCTGTTCGACGCCGTCGGCGACCAGCTCCTCGAGCGTGTCCGATGAACCGCCAGCTCCGGGCCCGGGTCCTGCTGGAGGAGGCCCGCGCCCTCGGACTCGACGTCGACGACCTCGTCGCCGCCGCCACCGGTGAAGCCAAGCCGGTCACCGTCGCCGCGTGGATCGACGAGATCGCCCCGACCTTCGGCGCATCGACGGCCGCGACCTACCGCCCCTACTGGCGGCTCGCCGTCCGGCTCCTCGGCGACCGGTACCTGGCCGAGCTCACCACCACCGACCTCGCCGCCGTGGTCGACGCTGCCGCGGAGCGCGCCCGCACCCACCGCCCCAAGTCGAACGGCCGCGCCTCCCGGGAGACCTGCATCGCCGCCCTCCGCGCCCTCTTCGCACGCGCTGTCGACGCCGGGCACGTCACCGTCAACCCGGCAGCAGCACTCCGCAAGCCGCTGCGTACGACGAGCCGACGTCGGGCCCTCGACGACCGGGAACTCACCGACCTCGTCGACGCCATCCGGGCCACCAGCAGCGACCCGGACCTCGACCTGTTGCTGATCCGGTTCCACCTCGAGACCGGCGCCCGCCGCCAAGGCGCCCTCAACCTCCGCGTCCGCGACATCGACACCAACCGGGCCACCGTCTGGCTCCGGGAGAAGAACGACACCGAACGCGAGCAACCCGCCTCCCCGTCCCTCGTCGGGCTCCTGGTCGCGCACGCCTCGGATCGGGGAGGCGAGAGTGGGGACGAGGCCGTGTTGCGGAACCGGCGAGGCGAACCGATCAGCGGCCGTCGCTACGACCGGCTGTTCGCACGGGCTCGCGAATGCCACAGCTGCGCCGACCGCCGACGATGACTCACCTTCGGGGACACCCCGCAGTGATGTTGGGGGACAGTCACGCCGCCCCGACCCGCCCACCGACCCGGCGTCATACGGGGATGAACGCGAGCTCCGAGCACCAGGATCGCCGTCGCGCCAGACTGGTGCAATGGTTGATCCCCGAGGAACGGTCGTCTATCGGTGGTTGGCTGCCGGTGACGCCGGCGACCTCGACGCCTTCGACGACCTGCTTCACGCCGACGTCGTGATCCACGCTCCACTTGGACTGTCCACGACGAGCGCTGAGGCTGAGAAGACCGTGTGGGCGGAAGCACTCGCAGCCATGCCCGATATCCGCCACGACGTGCAGGAAGTGCTGGTGGATGGCGAGGTCGAGATGGCGCGTGTCGTCGTCACCGGCACCATGGCCTCGGACTTCGCTGGAGTCGAGGGAACCGGGCGGAGCTTCCTGATCGACCAGGCCGTGATCACCCATCTACGTGACGGCCGAGTCGCTGAGGCCTGGGAGATCGCTGACATCGCGGCGCTGCGAGAACAGGTCGCTGCGGGCTGACGCCGCGTTCCCGACGGGCGTCGATAAGTGCCGCTCGGCGCGAGAGTCTCTCGGTGTCCGGAAACGTCATCCCAAACCAGAGCGATCTCCTGGGACAATCGATGGATATGGCGAGGCGTGATCACCCGGTGTTCGATGCGATCGTGGACTCCCTGTCCCCGGCCCCTTCAGCGTCGGTCCTTGACCTCGGCTGCGGCAGCGGCTCGGCCATCCACGCGCTGTTGGCACGGCAACACAGTCTGCGAGTGACCTCGACGCAGACCCAAGCAGTGTCGACGCTGTCATCAAGGAGTCGCTCCCTCGCGTCGAGGCGGTGATCGCCGATCTGAACGACCCACTTCCGTACCCGAATCACTCCTTCGACGGAGCGATCTCACACAACGTCCTGGAGTGCCTCAACGATCCCGTGGCGCTCCTGGACGAGACCGCCCGCATCATGAAGCCCGGCGGACGAACCATCTGGTCGCATGTTGACTTCGACGGGATCATCATTGCTGGCGCCGACCGGCAGCTCACCCGCTCCGTCCTGCACGCCTACTCCGACCACCCCCCGACGTTCTTGTCCACTGCTGACGGACAGGTCAGTCGCCAGATCCCTGGCTTCGTCAAACGGAGTCGGCTCGAACTCACTGGCGTCTCGATTCACCAGACCACATCCCACTCGCTCACCGGCGATGCGCGAGCTCGGGTGGAGGAGATCGCAGGCGCTGTCGACCTCGAAGCCGCGGACCTCTCATCCGACGACATCGCAACTTGGATGCGGCAACTTCTCGATGCCGACCAGGGCGGCAAGTTCTTCTTCTCCGAACCGTGCGTCATCGTCTCTTCGAGGACCAGCTGAGCCCGCACCTGCGTGCCTCGATCGCGCCGGCGTCGACCGCCCCTATCCACGCGGACGTATCGACATGGGGCATTGTCACCGAGGTGCCGGAGTGCAACGTGGCGGTGCCTGCCCTCAAACGTCGGACCCTTCCGGGCCGCTCCATGATCAGCGTGGCGACTTGATCCGGAGCCCTCGAACCTTGTCGAAGTCCGAGACGTTGCGCGTCGATAGCTGCAGCCCCTTCTCGAGGGCCGTCGCGGCGATCAGCGCATCCGGCAGACGCAGTCCGAACTCACGCACAACCTGCCCCGCTCGTTCAGCCACGTCGCGATCGACGGCAACCTCGCGAAACGGCGCGAGCAGCTGACTGGCAAGCGCAGTGGCCGTGTTGCCTGCGAACAGCTCGGCTCGGGTGATCACCGAGTAGTGGAGCCGGTTCCGGCCCGGACGCAGCTCGGCTGCGCCCCTCAGGTGGTCGATGAACACGTCGGTGTCGACGAGAACGTCAGCCACGTCGCCAACCGTCCCGGCTGGGAGCATCAGCAGATGGCGCCGCACCAAACGTGGCAGCCAGGGCCGTCGCCGGATCGTGCTCGTCGACGACGTACTCGTCGATAGCACGCCGAATCACCTCAGCCATCGTCACGCCTTCTGCCGCGGCAGCGCGATCGATCCGAGCGCGCTGCGCCTCGGTCAGATAGACCTGAGTCCGAGTGGCTGACATACAGCAACTCTATACAGCACCACGCTCCACGGCAATCCGCCAACGCCCGCGGATTCACGGATGATCCGCAGGGTGGACCGACCCACGCCGCGCGTCCATATCGACGTGGAGCACTGACCGGAGATACGTGCCATACGGGGCGTAGGCGCGGATGAGGTCGGGGCCGGGGTAGACGATCTCGATCTGACTGAACGCGGCCTCCATGCGGCGGAGCCGCGTGTCGCCCCATCGTCGGAGGAGCGCGCCGTAGCGGACCTCGGCCACGGTCTGGAACGACACGAACTCGGCGCGCCCGACGAGTAGCGATTCGTACCGTCGGGCGAGCGTCGAGTCGGGGATGAGACGGGCGCTGTAGACGTCGGTGTCGACGACGACCTGACCCCGCCCGTGCTCGGTGGCCACCGTCAGCTCAGGACGGCATCGAGGAAGGCATCGGCTTCCTCAGGGGTGAGATCGTCGATGACCTGCTCGCCGTAGCGCGGATGAACGGTGGCGCGTTCGAGTAGCTCCTCGACGGGAAGCTCGAGGCTCTCGTCGTGCCCGGGTGCGGCGTGCGGGGTCGACATCTCGCAGGTCAGTGTAGAACCCACTCCGGCGAGCGGTCGTTGGCGAAGGCGGTCCAGTGGTTGCGGTCGAACACGAGGCGGTCCACAATGACCGAGGCAGTCGCCATCCCATCCTTCGAGTTGGGGTCGTCTGCCCTGGGAGTGGCCGGTAAGTCCCCCCTCGCCCACGCTAGAAGTCAGGTCAGAGGCGGTTTCCGAACCCTCGGTGACCCCCACTTCTACCGAACTTCTACTATTGCGCGTGCAACGAAGTCCGGGTGACGCGCAAGTTGGTCGGCGCTGTGTCTCGGGCCAGCGCACGGGAGCGCGGCTGGCGAACTGCGAGCAGCGGCCTCGGCGGATCACTCGGCGCCAGTTGGTTCCTTGTTGCGCCAGGTGAGCTGCGAGAGATCGGCCGAGTAGCTCGATTCGACAAGCTCGAGTGACGTCTCGGCCTTGGTCCCAGCGTCGATCGCAGCAACGATGCCCAGGTCCTTCCGGATGCGTGTCGATGCGTCCGCCAGCCACTTGCGCGCTTCGTTGGGGTCCGCTTCGTCATGGATCACGGCAAAGAGAGCGACCTGCGGAGGGTTCGTCGAGTCATCGAACTGCATGAGGATGTCGTGCACACCCTCGGCCGTCTCTCTCCCTCCCTTTATGCCGCAACGGGAGGCGACCTCCTTGGCGATCGGAACGAGGTGCTCCGGCACGGCGGGGCGGTCGTATCGCCTGCCGAGCCACGTCTTGAACGCACGTGCCCTGGCTGGTTCGATCTCCGTGAGATCGGGATCGATTGAGTGCGCGAGTGCCTTCGGTGTGATGAAGCATCGGGGCTGTGCTGCGTCGACGTAGTCATTCTCAGCGAGGAGGAACCGCCGAGACCGGATTCCCCAGTCCTTCGGAGGGTTCGACTGAAGTACCGGACGGAGCTCCACGAGTGCGTCGTCAGATTTGGTGGATGCTGACGCCAAGTCGCAGTCCTGCGTGCAGACGACCCAACGCGAGAAGCTGGTCGTGCTCGGCGCAGCGCCGTCGTCGCCCGCCTCAAGGATGGTGACATCAAGGGTGGCGTTGAAGATCGAGCCCTGCCGCCACCCCGCGGCGTAGAGGTCAGCCACGATCTCCTTCGCTCTCAGCCTCGATCCACCGATGAGGTAGGGGTCTGAGGGTCCGCGTATCCGCGGAAAGTGCCTCCTGAGCAGGGAAGATGTCGGTGTTCAACGCCGCATCCAAGCCCACACAAGGAGGCACTTCCAGTGAG
>Ga0214471_10000436_pt1 | contig 36046 bp, 28 predicted proteins | sample RVTome_5_FD_207665 | JGI IMG/M metagenome (GOLD analysis project Ga0214471, IMG submission 207665) | Soil microbial communities from uranium-contaminated site in the Upper Colorado River Basin, Wyoming, United States - RVT142D155 | ecosystem: Environmental > Terrestrial > Soil > Contaminated >... | reverse complement strand
TGATCGTCGAGGCCGACCGATCGGTCGTCAATCCCAAGCTCGGTCCGAGAGATGTGACGGCCTTCTTCAGGTCCATCGGGGGCGGGGGGGGCATTGTGAACCCGGTCACGTTTCCGAGCGGTCGGACTCTGTTCAATCTGGAGGTCAAGATTGCCATCAGGAGGAAGTTCTTTGGCTCGTTTCCGGTCAACCTTCCGTTCGCCGTCCGCCTCGAGGACCCCAACCATCCCAACGAGGTGCCCGACCTCGAGCGCCAGGCGCTCGGCCTCCGGCCCGGCACCGGCTACTACGACGACGACAGCCATGACGGCGGTTTCTTCTTCACCCAGAGCCCGGTTCTGACCGGCGACGCCCTCACGGTCCGCTTCGACGCGGTGGATCTGCCGAAGCCGGGAAACACGCTCGTCGTTTCGGGCATCGAGGTGGTGGCGGGAGAGTTCGGCGCGTCGGGGCTCCCCGGGCTCGACGCGGTGGAGCTTCGCCGGGAGGATGCGGTTCTGGCCAGGAATCCGGACCTCTCGCCCCAGGGGCTCTTCCGCGCGCGCGGAACGGTGGGGGATCCCGGCAACGCCGACGGGATTCCCACCGGGCTGCCGGTCACCACGGTGCTGGTGGAACTCACCGACTACATCACGACGCCGCCGAACCCGGCGCTGGCGAACAACCTCTTTGCCATGGCGTACCTCAATCCGGGGGATACGGGCATGTCGACCACGGCCATCGGCTCCGCCGGCGCGGGAGACGTGTTCATCGGGAACTCGTCGACGATGTTCGCCGGTAGCCTGCCCGTGACGGGCTTCAGCCAGGACGATCTGGAGATCCGCCTCGATGTGGACGGGGCGCTGTCGAGCACAGCGGGCGGGGAGACGAGGACGAGGCGGATCGATCCCTTGCCACCGCTTCGCATCCCGGGAGTGGTGCAGATCCTGGAGAAGGGGGGGAGGGTGGTCGAGTAGGGAAGAGGGCGCGGGCGTCGTGATTGCAGCGGGTGACCCGATTCTTGGAGTTCAGGGGGCCAGGGGACGACGGAGACACGATGACAGAACGCATTTCCTGGAGTGCAGCCATCGGGCTCGTCTTTCTTGGCTCGCTTCTCCTCGTCTTTGCCGGCAAGGCGAACGCCTCCGGAGGCGTGGTGAAGCTCAAGACGGACAACGATCCCGCCTACTTCTACAATGCTCTCGGCAACGAGGCTGGTCGATACGTCGGCAAGTACGAGGCGGGGGAGTTTGATCCCAACGCAATAATCTGTGGCCTGCGCGGCATGGACCTCGACCTGAGCCTGATCACCCCGGGGGTCGATGACTATGTTCTCGGAGGAGATCTGCGCAGGGCAGACCCGAATCACCCCGAGTACGCGGATCTCTCGCCGGCTGGCTTGATTGCCACCGTCGATGTCAATTCCCTCACGACGTGTACCACCGACTCGACCTTCCGGACGCGCACCTTTGGAGGTGGGGGAGGGATTCCGGATCCGCGATCACGGTTCTTCCTCACGATGCCCCAGCCCGCGAATAATGACCCCGCCGAGGGTCTCGATTTCTGCGGCATCCGCCTCGATGTGAACAGCCTCTTCGCCAATTCTTCCCGCACGCAGAGTTACACCTCCGCAGGACCGGTCCGCACCAGCATCGGCTTCAACCACTTCGTGGAGGCGGTGGTGTTCGAGCCCAAGTACTACGACCTCGACATGAGAATGACCGGATCCTCTCGCTTTCCCGGCGATCGTGGCCTCCCCGTCCTGTTCGCGCGGAGAGCCTGTGAAGCGAGCTCTCCCGATTGTCTCGTCGATGGCGCCGGCCAGGGTGGGAGCAATCGCAGCGACGACCGGATCACCTGCCGCCTCGTCATCGACAACAACCGGCGTGAAGCCCACACCCTCGATCTCGTTCTGGAGGCCGACCGGAGCGTCATCCACCCGAAGCTCGGGCCGCGCGAGGTGCTGGGCTTCTTCCGGCCCATCGGGGGAGGTCCGGCGGTGATGAATCCACTCGCTGTCGGGGTGGGACGGCAGGTGTTCGATCTCGAGTTTCCGAGATTGATCCCGCGGCGGTTCCTGGCGATCTTGCCCGCGAACCTTCCCTTCGAAGCCCGCGTCGTGGATCCCAACGATCCGAATCTCTTCGCCGACCGGGAGCGCCAGGCGCTCGGCCTCCGGCCCCAGGCCGGCTACTACGACGACGACAGCCATGGCGGCGGTTTTTTCTTCACGCAGATCCCGGTTCTGACCGGCGACGCCCTTACGGTCCGCTTCGACGCGGTGGATCTGCCCAGGCCCGGAAATACGCTCGTCGTTTCGGGCATCGAGGTGGTGGCCGGCGAGTTCGGCGCGTCGGGGCTCCCCGGGCTCGACGCGGTGGAGCTTCGCCGGGAGGATGCGGTCCTGGCCAGGAACCCGGATCTCTCCCCTCAGGGACTTTTCCGCGCGCGCGGACAGGTGGGGGATCCCGGCAACGCCGACGGGATTCCCACCGGGCTCCCGGTCACGACGGTCCTGGTGGATCTCACCGATTACATCACGACGCCGTCTGACCCGGCCCTTGCCGAGAACCTCTTCGCCCTGGCCTACCTGAACCCGGGGGACACCGGGGCGTCGACCATCGCCATCGGCTCCGCCGGCGCGGGAGACGTCTTCATCGGGAACTCGTCGACGATGTTCGCCGGTAGCCTGCCCGTGACGAGCTTCGGCCAGGACGATATCGAGATCCGCCTCGATGTGGCCAGGGCGCTGTCGACGTCGGCGGGAAGTGACCGGCGGACGAAGCGTGTCGATCCCTTGCCACCGCTCCGGATCCCGGGGGTCGTGCAGGTGGTGGAGAAGGGGGGGAGGATCGTGGAGTAGGCGGCCGTATCCCGGAACCGGATCCGGAACCGTATCCGCTACCGGAACCGGTTCCGTATCCGGATCCGTGTCTCCGTCACCGTTTCCGTCCCCGCTCCCGTCACCGTCCCCGCCCCCGTCCCTTCGCGGAGAAACACCCGGGACCGAGACGGAATGGGCGACCATTCGGGTCATGGGGAGGGTCGCTCCTCGATCGTCGGCCCCGGGTGTGGGGAGATCAGCCGCTGGTGTTGAAGAAGAGCAGGCTGATGGTCTGGTTGTCACTCTCCTCGACGGCGAGGATCTCCAGCTCGTACTCCGTGCCGGGTTCCAGGAACTCCGGTGGAACGCTCATGCTCGTGACATCGGGCTTCACATCGACGCTGAAGACCTTCAGGGGGTCGACCCGGGTCACGATCACCTGGTACCCGATGATGTTGACGGGTCGCTGGGGCGGAAGGAGGGCCGTGGTCAGGGTCACCGGCTCCCAGGTGATGATGGTGTTCCCGGGATCGACCACGTCACCCTCCAGCGGGGAGGTGATGACGGGACCCTCCGGAATGTCGTGGGTGAACAGGGTCTCGCCGTCCTGCTCGATTCCATCGAGGGTCCGGGACTCGAACTCGTAGATGCCCTCCCGGAAGCGGTCCAGGAAGTCGGCAAGGGAAAACTCGTCGAACGAGGGTTCGGCGCTCTCGAAGAAGAAATCACTCATTCCCTGCAGCTTCAGGCCATTCCTTGGCCTGAGGTCGACGATCCGCCGTCCATCGGGTCCGTAGCCACGCAGGCTGTCATAGGGCTCGCCGCCCAGCACGCACTGGACGCCGATGTCGGCATTGGTGCAGTTGAACTCGATGAAGAACTTGAGGGTCGAAAGGGTGAGGTCGCCGTCGTCATCGTCGGCCCACCCTTTGGGGGCAAAGGCCGCGGTGACGAGAGTGCCCAGGGTCGCGGCCAGAAGCAGGCGAAGGATCGGGGTTGCCGGTCTCATCGATGGTCTCCTTGTCAGGTCTCGAGGTTTGCCGTTTCGGTTCGTACTCGTGCGCACGATCCCGAGACTAACGAAGCGACATGACGGAGACGTGAAAGCGAGAGACCCGCCGAAAATTCTCATCGAAACCCCGAAACCCACCCAGGAACCCTATCCGCAACCGGAACCGATCCCGGACCGGGTTCCCGCGTCTCAGTGGATCTCGACCTCGAGGCCTCCGGTGAGGGCCACCCCGTCCGCGGCCACGGGATCTTCGATGAGGATCTGGGCATAGAACGCCCCCGCGCGCTCCGGGTCCGCAGGAAGCGGCAAGGAAAAGACGGCCCGTCCCCGGGCACCGGTGGTGACCTCCATCCGGAACGCCTCGCTGGTGAGGTGGATGCCTCCTTCGCCCGGAGAGGCGCTGCGTCCCCGTCCCGCCACGAGGGTCGCGCGGGCAAGGGGACGCGCGTTGCGCACAACGATGGCAAACGTGGCGCTGCCGAGGAGGGGCTCGCCGACGGCATCGATCAGGGGCACGACCGCGTCCGTGCCCGGGGTGCCGACTCCGTAGTGGCCCACTCCCGGCAGCGACCTCCGCAGGGTGACGTGATCGCGGACCTGGGCCAGGTCGTCCAGGAAGAGAACGTCGAGCCGGGTGGCGTCGACGTCGAGGACGAGCGACCCCATGGCATCGAGGCTCACCTGCATCGCGGGATGATCCAGGGGGCCTCCGGTGCTGATCCCGGAAGACCCCGCCACCACGTAGACGGCGCCGCTCCGGGGAGCCGAGCTCGTCGCGTAGGCACCGTCCCCCGACTCACGGCCGTCGCCGCCGTCGATGAGGTTGCCCGGCCCCAGGGTCGAGGAGTGGCCGTAGTGGCCGTCGAGGAGGAGGGACCGCTCGTAGCTGTGGCTGTGGCCGGCGAGCACGAGATCCACGCCGTGGCTCTCCAGGAGCGGCACCACGTTCTCACGCATCAAGATGAGGGTCCTCTCGCGGTCGGAATCGTGGGACCCCTTGGTGTAGGGCGGATGGTGAAAGAAGGCGATGGTCCAGTCGGCGGCCCGGGGTGAGGCAAGATCGGCGGCGATCCAGTCGAGCATGGCCGACGGCTGGACGAGCGGCGACTCGGAGCTGTCGAGGCAGACGAAGTGGACGTTGCCGTGGTCGAAGGAGTAGTAGGCCTCGGTCCCCGAAGCGACGCCCCCGGCCTCGGCCTGGCGCGGGAGGCTGAACATGTCGAAGTAGGGCCCCGTCTCCGTCGCGGCGTCGGCGCTCAGAGCATCGTGGTTTCCGTAGGCCGGCCACAGGGCCACCCGGCGGAGGATGGAGGGGTAGAGGTCGAACACCGCCCTCTGGTACTCGGAGTCGGTGCCGCTCTGGTAGGCGTTGTCGCCGAGCATGAGCCAGACGTCGGGAGCGTGTCCGCTGGCGAAGGCCAGGTAGGCGTCGCGCACCGCCCGGGCACCTGCGTTGGCGCGTCCGGAATCTCCGAGGACCCAGATCCGGATGGGATTGCGGCGTCCCGGGGTGGGGGGCGTCCGGAACGAGTGGTCGGGATCGCGACCTGCGAGAAGGAGCGCCGGTGCGGCGTTGCCGATGGCATAGAAGTAGGTCGTCGCCGGATCGAGGCCATCGATGGGGATCTCGTGGTCGGTGCGGGGCTCGTCCTCGGTGAGGATGCGGTCGAGGGTCGTCCAGTGGAGGCCGACCGCGAGGCCACCCTGGACCGGGGCATCGGTGCGCCACCGCACGGTCATGGTGTGCGGTGTGGCCTTCTGGAGGTACGGGCCGCGGACCAGCTGCTGGGCGGGGGCGGGGCTGCCGGACAGCAGGAGCAGGGAGAGGATGACGACGGTCATCCGGTGAGTGCACATGGAGAGAGGGTACCAGACCGCCCTGCTTCTACCCGTCCTCTCTCTCGTACTGGAGCCTCTTCTGCAGGGCCGGTGGCGCCACGCTCCTGAGCTCGTCGGTCACCACCACCCGGTCGCCCGTGCGGAGGACGAGGCGCCGCATGCCGTGGGAGTCCGCCTCGACGTGGCTCACGTCACCGAGGGTGAACTCGAGGCGATCCGGCGACTGGCGATTGCGAGACACGCTCAGGGTTCCCTCGGCACATCCCACCTCCTCGGCGTCGTAGGTCGAAGGAGATCGGTTCTTGCCGCGGGCTCCCCTCCGGGAGGTGAGCGTGAGGGGTTCGCCGAGGGGCATGGCGCCGCCGATGGGCATCCTGTCCGCGGCCGGGGGCGCGGTGAGCTCGGCCAGCTCGGCAGGGGGAGGAGCGGGAGCGGGGGGGCGGCCCTGGTCCCTGGGACGCAAGGCCCTGGGCAGGAGCAGGCCCAGACCCGCTCCTGCCGAGACCACGAGGAGGATCATCGCGATCCGGTTGCTCAAGCCTGTGCCCATCTCCCGCTCCATTCCCGGTGGCTGAATGCCCGCGCTAGTTCATTCTCCAGAGGAGTCTTCGCCCCACGCTGCCCTGGACGAGGTCGAATCCGAAGCCGCCGTTCCGGAGGCGGTAGTCGTAATTGACGGCGAGGTGGCGATAGAGCTCGCCGTTGATCGGGTTGCTTCGATCGGCGACGTCGTTGAGGTAGTCGTAGCGCGACGCCTGCATCCACCATTCCTTGTCGCGACCGGGGGCCAGGATGCCGATCTCCTGGGAGATCATGCCCCCGTAGATGGCGAGGTTGGTGCCCGAGGTCTTGCCGGCGATGCGGCGGTTCGAGTAGAGGAACGCGTCGACCCTCTCCACCTGGTTGGTGTAGGTGTGCGTGCCGTCCTCGACCTTTCTCACCGTGAAGCTGTAGTCGGGGCCGGTGAGGTCGCCGGACAGATAGCTGGAGGCGCTGTCGTTCCAGTTCCTGCGCAGGAGGTTGATCTGCTCGCTGGTGAAGCCGTTGGCCAGGAGCTGGTTGACGACCTGGGTGCTGTTGCCCGTGACGGACATTCTCCAGGTATTGTCCTTGATCTCCTGGGTACCCAGGATCTCGCGGTACTGCTCGTCGCTCAGCCAGAGATCGACGGTGCCGTCCTGGTTCACCTTGGACGGCTTGATGGCGCCGTCGTACTTGTCAGCCTCGGCGATCCTCGAGTAGGGGATCTCGCGGTCCTGGTCGTCGTAGAACTTGCTGCCCACCTTCTTGAGCTCCTGGTTCGTCTCGGTGTCGAAGTAGGTGGTGCCGTTGAGGCCGAACTGGAGGCGGAAGTAGTCTTCCTCCTGGCGCAGCTTGATGGGGAGCTTGCTGCCGTCGTCGTTCTGGTTGGTGTAGTTGCCGAGGACGATGTTGCTGCGAGCGGCGAGCCGCAGCTCGTCCTTGTTCGCGTCGATGTTCTCCTGGGCCACCACGTCCGGATCCTCGCCGTCATCGGGCACACGGGGAGGATTGACGTACCCGAGATCGCCGGCGATGTACACGTTGCGGCCGGAGTAGATCGCCCCGCGACCGGTGACCGCTCCCTTGAGCACCACGTCTCCCGATACGAAGAGGTTTCCGTCGATGCGAATGGGGTTGGCTTCGGTGCCCACGAGAACGAGGTTGCCCTCGTAGCTTCCCTCGAGCTCGGACAGGTTCACGCGATCGTCGCTGTCTCCGAAGTCACCGCCGAGGGGCACCCCGGTCAGCGATCCACCGAGGCTCCCGTTGGCGTTGAGACGGGCCACGTCGGGATCGATGGTGGGGAAGTCGGGCGTGCCGTCGCCATTCTGGTCGTCGGGAAGCTCCGCGCCCGAGTAGTTGACCTCGACGTTGCCGGTGATCTGGGCCCCGTTGATGGTCTTGGGGTCGCTCAGGAGGTTGGTCACGTCGTTGGAGACGTTGCCCCCCACGTAGAGATTGCCCTCGATCACGGAGTCGACTCCCGAGCCGAGACCCGAGATCCCCTCGATGCCCCAGCCGGGCCGGAAGAAGTCGAGGGATCCCACGTCGCCATCGACCTTGATGTGGCAGAACATGCAGTCGGTCTTGGCGGTGAGGAAGGCCAGGTTGAAGATGGCCGAGGCTCCGAAGGAGATCCTCTGGCTCACCTCGGTGGACCGGAGGCTGTCCGCCTGCCCCGCTCCCGGAAGGTCGGTGGAAAAGTCGGCCACCGTGGCCGTGTCGAGCCACCCGGCGCGAGCGGTGACGGGAGAGGTGCCCGCCACCTGGGCCGTGGCATGGCCATCGACCTCGATCTCATCCGCGAAGCGATCGCCGTTCCGGATGCTCGCCAGCCAGGTCGGCAGCGTCATGCGGCTCCGGCGATAGTCGTTGACGAGATCCACGCGAAGCCTCTCGGCCGCGCCTTCCGCGAAGTACTGGTTGCGGAGCTGGGCGTAGTCACCGCCCACCTGCTGGTGCCCGCTGTGGCTCACGGCGAGGAGCGACACCATGATGCCGGCCAGCATCACGCTCGTCACCACCGCGATGATGAGCACGGTTCCCTTCTCGTCGCTGCGGAGCCTTCGTCGTTTCATGGCGTGCTTTCCTTTTCGCTCCTCGCTGGACGGACCGCTGCCCCCTAGAACTGCGGGTTGCGGAGATTGATCCGGGAATCGAAGCTCTCGATGCGCGGAGGACCATCGATATTGCGGTTGACGGTGAAGAGACGCAGGTCGATCTCGGCCACTCCGTTGAAGGAGAACAGCGGATCGCCCTGTCCATCTCCGTCGAGGTCGGCGGTCGGATCCGCCTGATCGACGACCACATCGATGTCGCCGAGCTGGGTCCGGAACCCGCCCTGGGTGGTGCGGACAATCCTGCCCAGACGGAAGATGTCGAGCTGGTCGCCGTCGCGGTTGTAGTCGAACCCGTCCGCGGGCTCGCTCAGGGTGCCCGACTGCTCGAACGCGAGCCGGACGAAGCTGCCCAGGGTGGGGCCCGCGACCTCCGGTGCTCCCCACTCGATGAGGCCGTCGTCGGTCATCACGTCTCCGTCGGCATCGGCGTCGACGGGGATCTGGAAGTCGATGGTGGGAAGGCCAGGGGGCGCCGCCAGGCCGAGCACGCGGGCGTCGATGAGCTCGCGACTCAGCTTCTCGATGACCTGCCGCGAACGACCCTGGTGGGTGGTCACGGCGGACAGGTAGCCGGCGCTGGCGTCTCCGGAGCTGAAGACCCCGAAGAGCGCGAAGAGCACCACCCCGAAGATGACCACCACGATGATGATCTCCAGGGCCGAGGTGCCCTCACAGCTCTTTTTGCTGATGATCGCTCGCTTGGTCATGGTAGCTCTCGAAATCAGAGGAATTCGGTGGAGAGCTCGGTGAAGAGGCGCACCGAGCGTCGGCCGGCATTTCCTCGCCAGATCACGTCGATCGTGACGGGGAGGAGCTGGTACTCGCGCTCGAGGGTGGAGTTGGCCTCGGTGTCGAGGCGATCGCCGTCGCCGTTGAGGTCCTCGTCGCGAGCCACCTCGTCGAGGACGAGGGTCACGCGTCCGGGAAGATTGTTCCCCGGGCCGTCGAGCCCGGGGATGGCGAAGGTTGCCCCCGGCGCGGTGCCCGGGCCGTTGGGGTCGTCATCCGGATCGTCGTTGTAGCTCCGGAACAGGGTCCGGAAGTCCGCTGACCTCATGCCCTCGACCACACCTTTGGCGGCTTGCACGGCCACATGGGTCTCCGAGGCGGCGAGACCGAGAGTCTGGGCGTAGATCACCGAGGCGGCGAGGGACAGGAGGGCGATGGCCACCACCGACGAGGCCAGGATGAGCTCCAGCAGCGTGAAGCCCGACTCGCAGTTCCTCCCCGGCGCGTTCACATCCTGCCCGGAACGGATTGCTTTGGAGTGCAAGGTAGTCCCCTCTCACGATTTGTTCGCAAGGTAAGGGGGGGCGACGTGGAACGGATCCGCCCGATCCCGTGTCCATGGTGCCCGGCGGCGTGAACTCCCTCCGTTCAGGCTCTCAAGCATACCCCACGTTCCCGGCGCCGGGCAAAACGGATCGCGTTCCTGCGGTACGACATTTGTTTGCCGTTGTACGAGAGGGGGTTGTGGCGAAAGAGAAGTGGATGGGAAAGTTGCCGGAGGTGGTGGGGAGAGAACGGCTTGATCTTGACGCGAAGGGCACGATGGGAAGAGGAAGGGCACGAAGGAAGAAGGGCAGTGGGCGTCCGAGGCGGACGCAGACTCCTAGCCCTCCCAGCGCTCGAAGAGCGCGAACGCCGCCAGCGACATGCCGTCGGTCACCTCTCCCTTGCCGATCATGGCGCGTAGCTCGCCTGTGGTTGCCCGAAGCACCTCGATGTCCTCGGTCTCCTCGGGACAGGGCGGGCAGGGCTCGAGCTCCTCGGCGAGGAAGACGTGACAGGTCTCGCGGGCAACGCCCTTGTAGGGCGAGAACTTGCCGATGAGCGTCCACGACGCGGCCCGGTATCCGGCCTCCTCCTCGAGCTCCTGGCGAGCATTGTCGAGGGGAGTCAGACCTGCCTTGAGGCCGCCCGCCGGAAACTCGATGGACGTGTGGCCCATGAGGTAACGGAACTGGCGGGTGAGGACCAGGGTTCCGCAGGCGAGCCGGGGCACGACCATGGTTGACCCCAGGGTGTGCACGTAGAAGTAGTCGCTTTCCTTGCCCGACGGAAGCCGGTAGCGGTCATGCTCCAGCGTGAAGTAGGGGCAGGAGAAGACCCTGCGGTTCGAGATGCGGCTCCAGTCGGTCATGGAAGGCTCAGATGAGGTCGAGGAGCTCGAGCAGGATCGCCTTCTGGGCATGGAGGCGGTTCTCGGCCTGGTCGAAGACGATGCTCCTTTGCCCGTCGATGACCTCGGCGGTCTGCTCGTAGCCCCTGAGGGCGGGAAGGCAATTCATGAACACGCAGGAATCGTCGGCGATCTCCAGGAGGTCCTCCGTCACCTGATAGGGCTTGAACAGCGCGACGCGCTCCGGCTCCTTCTCCTTGGGGATGTGGTAGCTCATCCAGGAGTCGGTATAGAGGACGTGGGCGGCTCGGGCGGCCTCCCTGGCGTCGTGAGTCACCGTCACCGAGCCACCCCGCGTGGCCGCCATCTTCCGTGTGCTTTCCAGCACCGCGGGCAGGGGCTCGTAGTCCTCGCCTCGAGGGCACGCCACGGCAATGTGCATACCGGTGAGGGCGCAGCCTTCCATGAGGGAGTGGGTCACGTTGTTGTTGGCGTCGCCGAAGTAGGCCAGCTTCTTGCCCGGAAGATCCCCGAGCTTCTCCTGAATGGTCTGCAGGTCGGCCACGATCTGGCAGGGGTGGGCATAGTCGTCGAGAGCGTTGATGACGGGCACCCGCGAGTATTCGGCCAGCGTGTTCACGTCTTCGTGCTTGAAGACCCGGGCCATGATCACGTCGGCCATGCGCGAGGCCACGCGGGCCGTATCGGCGAGGCTCTCCTTGGCGCCCGGCGAGTCCTTGGTGCTGTAGAAGATGGCATGGCCGCCCATCTGGGTCATGCCGACCTCGAAGGACAGACGCGTGCGGAGCGATGGCTTCTCGAAGATCATGAGGAGGGACTTGCGCGCCAGGTGATTGGCGTAGGACCCGGGGCTCTCCTTGATCTTCCGTCCCGTCTCGATGACCCGGGCCAGAGTCTCGGCCGAGAAGTCGCTCACGCGCAGGAGGTGCTTGGGCATTCTTCTTTCCTCTTACCCTTTCCCGATTCACGAACGATCGTGGTTCCGGCATTCTCGTCTCCGGCCAGGATCTTCTCGATGCCCTCGGCCGAAGTGATGACGGTCTTCCGACCCCCGCTGGCGAGGAAGGTGAGCGCGGCCTCGACCTTGGGAGCCATGGACCCGTCGGCGAAGTGGCCGGCATCGAGGTGCCGCTGCATCTCCTTGGCATCGATGCGGCCGAGGCGAACCTCGTTCTCGGTCCCGTAGTGGAGGCAGACGTTGTCCACCGAGGTCAGGATCACGAGCTCGACAGCCCCGATTTCCCGGGCCAGGACGGCAGACGCCAGGTCCTTGTCGATGACGGCATCGATTCCCTCGAGCCGGCCGCTGGCATCGCGGTAGACCGGCATGCCGCCGCCCCCGGCGGCGACGACCACCACTCCCGCCTCGAGGAGCTTCCGCACGACGTCCTTCTCGACGGTGGCCAGGGGTCGGGGGGAGGGCACCACACGCCGGTAGCCCCGTCCCGAGTCCTCCATGTAGGGCAGACCACGGTGCTCCAGGGTCGCCACCTCGCTCTCGCCATAGAACGGGCCGATGGGCTTGGTGGGGTGCGTGAGCTGGGGATCGTGGGGATCGACCAGGACCTGGGTCAGAACCGCCGCCACGTCACGGGAGTCCCCGAGGGCGTCGAGCTTGTTCTTGAGAGACTGGGCGATCATGTAGCCGACTTCGCCCTGGGACTCGGCCACGCAGACACCGAGGGGGACCTCGTAGGCCTTGTTGCGCGCCTCTTCCACCCGGATGACGATGTTCCCCACCTGGGGGCCATTGCCGTGGGTGATCACGAGGGGACAGCCGCGTCGCAGGAAGCCTTCGAGGCGATCGAGGCTGCGACGGGTGTTGGCGAACTGCTCGGGAACGGTGCCACGCTGCCCGGGGGCGATGAGTGCATTGCCTCCGAGAGCGATGACCACGGGAGACTCCATGGGAATGACGGCTCCTGACGGCGGAAAAGCGCCTGACGATACCAAAAAACGGCGAGGGGGCGAGCCGGACGGGGTCAAAGTCACCGGCGCATCTTCCCCATCGGCACGAACGGCGGGGCGGGGTAAGGCCGGGCGGGGACCCTCCGCGGGGTTCGCCGGAACGATCGGGGCCGGACCCGGGTCTCAGTTAGCCCGGGCTCTTCACGAGGGCGGCCCGATGGTGGTGGCCGCCTCCTCGAGACCTGACGAAGGAGGCTCCATGACTCTGTGTCGGATTCCACCGCTGCGCGCTCTTCTGGGAGCCCTCGTCCTTCTTTCGTGGTGCGGCCTCCCGGGGTGCGGCGACTCGGGCAAGGACGGCCCCGTATCGGTGCTCATGATCTCCATCGACACCCTTCGCCAGGATCACCTCTCCTACGCCGGCTACTCCCGCCCGACCTCTCCCCGTATCGATCGCCTGGCGGGAGAGAGCGCCCAGTTTCTTCATGCCTTTGCCCCGCGGGGACAGACCTGGCCCTCGCTGACCTCCGTGATGACCGGTCTCCATCCCATCTCCCACGGAGTCCGTCACAACGGCGAGATGCTCCAGGGAGGGATCCCCACTCTGGCCGAGCTGCTCCAGGAGAGGGGCTACCGGACGGGTGCCTTCCTCACGAACTACTGCCATGCCCCGAACCGTGGCTTCGAGAAGAAAGAGGTCCTCCAGATCCTGGACAAGCCGCACCACGTCTGGGACACCGCGATGACCGAGCAGGCGGTGGAGTGGCTGGGCCAGAACCGGTCGGGCGAGCCCTTCTTCCTGTGGCTGCATCTGGTCAGCCCCCATGCCGACTTCGACCCTCCGTCTCCCTACGACACGATGTTCGATCCCGATTACCAGGGCACCATCTCGGGAAGCCGCGAGCGTCATCTCGACTCGATCGTTCTGGGAGACCTCGAGGTCACCCCTCGCGATGTCGAGCACATCGTCGCGCTCTACGACGGAGAGGTCGCCTTCGTGGACTCCCTGGTGGGGCGCGTCCTCGATGCGCTCTCCGCGGCCGGTCTCGATGACGAGACGCTGGTGGTGTTCCTCGCCGACCACGGGGAGGAGCTGCTCGACCATCACAATTACCTCTACCACGGCTGTTCGATCTACGACTCGGTGCTGAGGGTTCCCCTGCTGTTCCGACTCCCCGATCGGAAGCTCGCGGGGAAGCGGATCGAAGGGCAGGTCTCGCTCGTGGACGTCCTCCCCACCGTCCTGGAGATGGTCTCCTCGCCGAAGGCCGAGGGGCTCGATGGCGAGAGCCTGGTGCCCCTCATGAAGGAGGGGGGAGCCCGGGCCATCGTCCGGTCGGAATGGGCTCGCTCCCTCGGCGACCCGCGCCTCGGCGAGGACCCGGCGGTGGAGACCCGAGGCCGCCGACCCAAGCGCATCTACGGGATCAGGACCGATCGATTCAAGTACATCTACAACCCGGGAGGGGTCGTCGCCGACAATCGCCCGTTCGAGCTGAAGCCCGGGAGTGGGATCCGGTACGCCGAGGAGGAGCTCTACGACATCCAGGCCGACCCGGGGGAGACCCGCAATCTGGCGGGGGAGCTTCCCGACGTGGCCCGGGCCCTGTCCGACGAGATCCGGCGCTGGCTCGATCCCGCTCTCCGGCGGGTCCTGGGCCCCGGCGAGCTGGCCGGCGAGGAGGCCATGAAGGCGCTCGAGGCCCTGGGCTACCTCCAGCCGGAGAAGGACGAGGAGACGCAGCCCACCGACGACGGAGGCTGCTGAGGCCCTCGAAGGGTTCCGGGGTGGGGGACCTGTCCTGGCCCCGCCGACCTAGGACGGGCAGGGGGCTGCCAACAACTGCCCGCTTTGCGGACACCTGTCAGGCCCGCCGGCAATTTCCGGGGCCCGCGGATCCCGCTGGCGATATCAGGTCTTCTTCGAAATGCACTCCTCATCCTTTTCGCCCATAGTGGTTTGCGTGGTGGCCCGGGCTGGCCACCCGCCCGCGCTCGGGATCTCTCGTAATTCCGGCACCTGACTTGCATCAAGGGTACGGAGTCCGGGCCCGACGGGTCGAGCCGGAAAAGGCTCGGGTCGAGAGGGTCTGGTGACGAGAGAAGGGACGGGTTTCGTAGGCTGTCAGCGGGGTTCGAGGAGGTGTCGCGATGAACGCGTTTGAAATCCTTCACGGGCTCGCTCCGGGCGAAAGCCTGGATTACGAGCGATACGACTGCCCGGCCTGCGGACGGAGCCACATCGTCCTCATTCGCCGGGTGGGCCTTGCCTATCTCGCCGAGGTGCTCACGGGGGGCAAGCCGCTTCCCACCGCCCAGGCCGAAGATCTTGCCGTGCCGGTGCCCGCGGACGATTTCGAGGATGCCAAGATCCAGGCCGAGATCGTCTACGCCCGGCTGGACGGATTCCACCAGAGCGGAGATTGCCTCGACTGATGAGGCGACCATGCCCGGGAGGCGCCCGGCTCGGCTTCGTCCGGAGATCCGGGCGCGGGTCAGGAGTCGGGCGCCGTCCTCGGGAGTCGGTCGTCCGTTGACCCGAGAATCACCCGGAGAGGCGGCAGCGCCTCCTCGGTCCCTCGAGTGACCGCGAGCGAGAGGGCACGGGCGAGAGCCGCTGGGGTGGGCTCCGAGCAGTCCACCGTAACGTCAACACGCGGGAGCGGAACCGAACGCTCCCCTTCCCCCATGTCGATGCTCAGGTCCAGCACCAGATGGGCCTTCCACGAGGACTTCGACTCCAGCCCCTCGAATCTCACCAGACGCCCCCGCAGGATCGCATCCTGGCTCCCGGCGACGTTGTGGGGCAGGATCTCGCCGATGCCCTCGGACAGTCGGAGCTGCTCCCTCAGGCACTCGGTCACCAGACGCGACGGGAAATCGGCCCATCGAGCCGCGGCGAGGTAGCGCACGCTCGAGGGATCGTCCTGGCCGCGCAGGAGAAACTCCGTCCTCTGGAAAAGCCCGTCCGTGTCCAGCAACGCCACGCGCAGGCGAGAGGGTCGGCGCGGGGGCAGGAGAGGCTCCACCCCCGGGTCCGCGGTGATCGCATATTCCTTGACCGCAAGGGGACCCGAGCCGGGAAGAAGGGACACGCATCCCGGAGCGAACAGCAAGGCCGAGGTGACGAGGGTTGCGCAAGGCCGCATTCTGCTTCTCATGAAGTCTCCTCCGTCACTCGTCGACGCGGGGGGGGGCAAGGAGCATTCCAGGGCTCGACCGCACCATCTTCAGGAAGTCCTGAAGGACCAGGGAGCTCTCCTGGAGGCTGTCGAGAGTGCGAGAGAGAGTCTCCGCGCTCTGTCCGGTGACCGTGCGGATGTCCACGAGAAGGGATCGCGTCTCCCGCACCGTCGCGTGCAGATCCGCGAGCAGGGTCGCCGGATCGACCGTCTCGGTGAAGGACCGCAGGTGCTCGCTCGTGGCGGAGAGGTCGTCGAGGGTCGAGTCGAGGCGCGGATCCCGCAGGAGTCGGTCGCCGGCCTCGGCGGCGGATCGAAAGGCGGAGAGCCCTGCCTCCAGGTCGGTTCCGACGGTCTCGAGCCGCTTGTCGAGGCTCGTGACCAGCGACTCCAGGCGCGTGGTCATCTCCTCGAGCTGGCGCGCCACCCGGAGGATGTGCTCGTCGATCTCGTCCGTGTGCGTGGGCCGGATCGCGTCGCCCGCGGGGCCGGACCCCGCATCGGGTGCGGGAGGGCCGGCGTGGGCGACGGATGCGGAGCTGCCGGTGCCCTGGCTTCCGTTCCCGACCACCGCGGGATGAAGCTCGAGCCGGGGCGGGGATCCGGCGAGGATCGCCACCGAGGACGGAGAAACCTCGGGAACCCAGTCGTCGAGGCGGACCCGCGCCACCACCGCTTCCCCCGTGACGTCGCGCACGAGCTCGAGCCTCTCGACGCGGCCGCCCGGGATGCCACGATAGGTGACGGGGCTCCCGGAAGTGAGACCCTGAGCGTCGGAACCGAGAGCAATGACCGTTGCCCGACCCCTCTTTCCCTCCTCGAACGCGGAGGGATCGAGCATCGTCACCGCACCCACGAGGAGAACGGCGACAGCCGCGGTGGCGACGGCGACGGGACGCATGGGCATGACGACTCCTGGCCCGGGAGGCGGCTTGCCGGCACCGACCGGCCCGGCCGCGCGGATTCTCTCTCTCTTCGTCCTTGGAGGCCGGGAACTTGACCGCAAACGAGGGGTCGGTCCTAGAGGGGCGTGGGCTCTGCTACGAGGAGGTTCGATGAGGCGAGGCTGGACCGGATCCGCTCTCGGAGCGACAGCAAGGGCCCTCCCCCTTGTCCTGGGCCTTCTGGCCACGGGCTGTGTCCGGTCCCGAACGCCGCTTCCCCCGGTCCTCCTCGTGGTCATCGATACCCTGCGGCCCGACCACCTGGGAACCTACGGCTACGAGAGGGAGACGGCCCCCTTCCTCGCCGAGCTGGCCCGGGACGGGGCCGTCTTCACCGACGCCTTCTCGACCTCGTCCTGGACGGCTCCCGCCACCGCGTCCCTCTTCACTTCTCTCCATCCCATCGAACACGGCGTCACCATGGGGCTCTTTGCCCAGAAGGAGAGCCATCACGATGCGGGGGCGGCCATCGTCCGGCGTCTGCCGCCTTCGTTTGCGACCCTCCCCGAGCGACTGCGCGAACGGGGCTACCGCACGTTCGGGCTCGCCGCCAACGCCAACATCGGACCCGAGATCGGTTTCAGTCGCGGGTTCGAGAGATTCGAGCGGCTGCACGGCCTGAGCCGGTTCGACAGTGCCCCCGCCCCAGCCCTTCTCGCAAAGCTCCAGGAGTGGGGCATCGACGGGAAGAGCGACGGCTCACCGTTCCTCTACCTCCACTTCAACGACGTGCACGCGCCGTACGACCGGCAGGAGCCGTACCTCGTGGAAGGCAAGCCGCGCCCGGGGGAAGGCCCCGGAGCCCGGGCCAAGCGGTCCCTTTACGACAGCGAGATCGGGCTCGTGGACGCCACCCTGCGCGAGCTCTTCACCCGCCAGCCATTCTGGCGGGACGGGCTCGTCATCGTGGTTTCGGATCACGGCGAGGAGCTCCTCGATCACGGCGCCTACGGTCACCGGGCGACACTCTACGGAGAGCTCGTGCGCGTGCTCCTTCTCGTGCACGGACCGGGCCTCGGGGTGAAGGCCGGGCGGCACCGCGGAAACGTCAGTCTCCTCGACGTGTTGCCCACCCTCATGGATCTGGTGGGGGGGAGCCAGGATCCTCTGTGGCGGGGGGTGTCGCTGGCCGGGCTTCTCCGCGAGGAAACAAAAGGTGACGCTCTCGGGCTCGAGGAGCGGTCGCTCGTCTCCCATCGAGTGCGGGCCAGCCAGGGCCAAGAGCGCGAGCTGTGGTCGGTGACCCGCGGATCCTTTCGGCTCATCCGCAAGGAGGATGGAGCCGAGGAGCTCTACGATGTCGCTTCGGACCGGGGCGAGAGGGTCAACGCGGTGGATCTCCACCCCGATGTGGCGGATCGTCTTCGCAAAGAGCTCGGGGCCTTCCTCTCCTCGGTGCGGCCCTTGTCCGGGGGGGAGTTGCAGGAGGTTCCTCTCGATGCGGAGGACCTGCGAGCCCTCGAGGAGCTCGGGTACGTGGAGAAGACGGGCAAGAGGGGAGGCTGACGTCTCTCCGGCCCGAGAGCGGTCTGGCCATCCGGGCTTCTCGCCCGTATACTGGACGGAGATGACCGTGCTCCACCCCACCGGCCGTCGCGTGGCCCGAGAGAGGCCTTCCCACCTCTTCTCTCGCGTCTCAGCGGTTCGGGCCGAGAACAAAGGAGGTGCTTCATGAGCAGGCGTCAGCAATTCCCTTCAGCCCGGATTCTCCGGGGACTCGCCCTCGCTCTTCCGCTTCTCTTGCTGCTTCTCCTCCCCGGCCTCGCGTCGGCCGAGACGCTCCTCTTGCGGAGCGGCGAGGTGGTCGAGGGAAACGTGATCGCGGTGAAGGACGGGACCGTCGTCGTCGCGCTCGCCAGTGGCGGCAAGATCGAGCTGGCCGATGCCGAGCTCGATGAGCTCTCCAGCTACCGAGCGCTCCGGCAGGTGCTCAACCTGTCCCGAGGTGAGGACCGACTCCAGCTCGGAGACAAGTGCCTCGCTCTCGGCCTTCCCGAGCTGGCTCTCGCCGAGTATCAGGCGGCGGTCGACCACGCCAAGCGCCTTCTTCCTCTGGTCGAGGGCAAACGGTCTCTCGTCCGCTCGGTGCTTGCTTACGGGCTCTGGGAGGAGTCGATGCAGCACTTCGAGGAGGGCCGCCTGGCCGAGGCCCGTGACGGATTCCGCGAGCTGGTCGAGAACACCGTCGGCATGGAACACATCACCGAAGCGGCCCGCGTCCAGCTTTTCGAGTGCGAGAAGATCCTCGGGGTCGAGGCCGAGCCGGCGTCTCCGCAGGATCTCAGGGACGCCATGGCTTTCGACCAGATCAGCGAGCGTGTGGAGTCCTTGCTCGCACGGGCCGAGAAGGAGAAGCGCGAGGCGTTGCTCGCGGGCGACCTCTCGGCACGGTCTCGTCAGTTTCTTCTCGATGCCCACCGCCATTCCCGGCAGGCCCTCCAGGCGGCCGAGTCCCATGCTCGCAAGGAGGTTCTCTCGGCCGCGCGGCGCGCCGATGCCGACGCCCTTGTTGCCCGGGCGCGCGAGGCCGTCATCGACGCCAACCTGAAGCTCGCCCACGTCCATCTTCTCGCCGGTGACACCGCCGGCGCGGGACGCTACGTGGATCGGGTGCTGGCCATGGACGCCCGGCACGCAGGAGCACGGAGCCTTCTGCGACTGATCGCGGCGCGGGCCGAGGAGGGCGGCGGAGGCGACGATGGCACCGAGGTCGTCGATCGACGCAAGTACCGGATCGCGCGTACGCTGCGCGGGCGAAGCACCGCCGGTGGCTGCGACACCCCTCGCGGAGGCACCGCGGGGATCCCGGGACGGACGAGCACTCCGCCTCCGCCCCCGAGGGGAGGAGGCGGACCGACCCCCCGTCCTTCGGGGGGTGGGGCGCCGGGTCCCCGTCCGGGTGGCGGGGGACCCCCGCGCTGAGCCTGCGGAACACTTGCTGCCGGCTCCAGGGAAAGTCCCGGCCAGGCTCCTAGGAGGAGGTGCGACCGCCGCGCGACCGGCTCCCGCGCCTTCGTCGGCGGCGTCGGGGGCGGCTGCGTCCGGAGGGATGCCCCTGGTTGCCCTCGAGTCCTTCGCCTCCGGCGTCGCCATTGGGGCCGGCGAGCGTCTGTGACCGGGAGCGCGGCCCGGGCTCTTGCCTCTCCCGGAGGAGTTGCTCCCACATCTCGACGTCCTCGGTGAAGGAGGGCTCGCCCTCGGCCGTGGCCCGGAAGAGCTCGATGGCGTCGGGAAAACCGGGATGGCGGACGATGGAGGCCCGCGTCTGCCGCCGCTTGATTCCCGCGGGGCGAAGCCTTCTCTGGAGGGCGATGATGTCCCGGAGCCGACCGGCATCGCGTCGCGAGACGTTCCACCGGGGGCAGAAGGCGTAGAGCATGTCTTCGAGCTCGTCGGTCAGCTGGTCCCACCGGGATGGCTCCACCCGCTCGCGTCCTTCGGCCACGGGCAGGAACAGGCTGGCCAGGCAGAGGGCCGCCGACGGCTCCTGACCCCGGGCGACGAGGGCATCGAGAGCCTCGAGATGGCGACCGAGACGTTCCAGCACCACGGGATCGTCCTCGAGCCGGGCATCGATCTCGGGAAAGAGGACCCTCAGCACGTCGCTCCTCCGCATGAGGCGGAAGGCCTTGACCGCCGCTCCACCGCGGAAGATCCGGAAGATCTCTTCCAGCACCCGGGGAGCGGCGCAACGTTGGATGTCGGAGGCGTGCCGCACCATGGCCTCGTAGGTCGAGGGCTCGATGGCGAACGTGAGGCGCGACGCGAACTTGATGGCGCGGAGGATCCGCACCGGGTCCTCGCGGAAGCGGATCTCCGGATCGCCAATCGTGCGGATGATGCGGTTCTCGACGTCCTCCATGCCGCCGACGTGATCGAGGATCACCTGGCAATGGAGATCGTAGAAGAGACCGTTGATGGTGAAGTCGCGCCGACAGGCATCTTCCTCGGGGGTGCCGAAGAGGTTGTCGCGGCGGATGAGGAGGTCGTCGCGATCCTGATCGAAGGTCTCGGGCAGGAACGCCCGGAATGTCGAGACCTCGATCGTCTTGGAGCCCACGTTGACGTGGGCGAGCTTGAAGCGGCGGCCGATGATCCAGCAGTTGCGGAAGAGCTTCTTGACCTGACGGGGACGGGCCGTGGTCACCACGTCGAAGTCCTTGGGCTTGCGCTGGACGAGGAGGTCCCGCACGCAGCCGCCCACGAAGTAGGCCAGGTGGCCGTGCCGGGCGAGCCGCTGGACGGTTCTCACCGCGTCCTCGTCCAGGGAGTCCCGGGGAAAGACTCGGGGGATCTCGCGACGGACGGGAGTGACGAAGGGATAGTTCTTGCCGGTGAGGTAGGCGGGAAGCGGATCGTCGGCTCGATCCCAACCATTGTCCGGCAAGAATTCGTTGCTCGTTCCTATGGCACTCGCTCCGACCGTGTCGACCCTCGCGCGAGGAGGTGCCGAGCGCACCCGATGAAGCACCTCGCACGGCCCGGTGACGGTCGGTCCGGCCGGGCGACGGGACCTCGCACGGACGACATCGCCCGTGACGAGGAGCGGATCGGGACGATCCCGCCCCGCGCGGCGAAGGCGGTTGCCCACACCGTCGGGGGACCGGCCCCGGTCCGAAGAGGCCTCATTATAGGCCCCTGGTCGAACCGCGCAAGCCGCGAATCCTGTCCTTGTCGTAACCGTCCCCTTCCTGGCTCGACTCTGTTCCTCGAGAGCGCTCCGGGCGGGACGCCGCCCCCTGCAGGAGGCCGGAAAAGGTCGAACCAATGGAAAACGAGGAGGCAAGGACATGATTGGTATCGGAAGATTCGGAGTCTGGCGCAAGGTCGCGACCGTGGCAGGGGCGATTCTTTTGCTCTCCGGGCCGTCCCGGGGGCAAGAGGGGCTCCTTCTCTCCCTCGACGGGGAGGTCAACATGGTGAGCGGGAGCCTGACGGCCATCGAGGACGAAGATCTGCTGCTCTTTACTCCCTTCCATGACGCGGAGCCCGGGCTCTACCTCTCCGACCTCAACTGGGAGACCCTCGTGGGGGACGGAGATGGGGACGGGACCTTCGACGATGAGCCGGTGGACGTCGATGCCCTGTGGGTCGACCCCGCAGGGGCGTTCGACAGCGTCTTTGACCTCTGGGTCTCGTTCTCATCGGACAGGCGGTTCGCCTCGGGCGAGGTGGCCCGGGACGGGGACTTGATCCAGCTCACTCCCGACGGAGGATTTCTCACCATCTTCAGTGAGGACTTCTTCGCCAGCCTGACCTCCACCTCGGCCATCGACATCGATGCTTTCGCCATGACGCCCGAAGGAGACCTCGTCTTCTCCTTCTCCGAGAACGAGGTGACCACCTCGGCCTCGCTCATCGCGCAGAACGGTGGAAGCGACGAGCTGCCGGATGGCACCGTGTTCATCTTCGAGTCGGGGACGGCGGAGGCCATCATCTGGTACTCGGAGGAGGACCTTCGCGCCACCGTGACCCGGGCCCTTGCCCGCACGGTGACCAGCATCAGCGACGTTCAGGGGCTGGCCCTCGATCCCTCCCATCCGGGGGAGATCCTCTTCGCGGTGAGCTCACGCTCGTCGGGGGTCGAGGGAACGGTGTTCACCACGTTTGACGACGGACAGGTGGCGGTGCTGGACGGCCACGTCCTCGATGGCTCCTCGTTCGGCTACGACGACGAGGAGCCCATCACCGCTCTCTGCGTGGTGAGGGGAAAGCGTCCAGGGCTGGCGATCCTCGTCGAGAATCCGGACGTCTCGGTTTCCCAGTCGACCGAGCTGGTCATCGATATCGTGCAGGGGCGCCCCTCCGCCACCGTGCAGATCGTGATGAGTGGGGCGGCTCCGCCCGTCATCGCGGGAATCAGCGATCCCCGGCTCTCGGGAGCGAGCCATCTGTTCGTCGATCCCGCCAGTCCGCTCACGCGGGCCACGGCGCGGAGCCCGAGATACCGGGTGGCTCTCGACGTCAACGGTCGCGGAAGGCTCGTTCTCCCCACCCAGGGCGCCGAGCCGGGGCTCGTTCGGGTCATCCAGGCCTTTGACCGCCAGACGCTGGAGGCGAGCTACGCGATGGTGGTGGAGTCGATCGACTGAGCGAGAGGGCGGTTGTCCGGGGAAAGCCAGGAGTAGGCTGCGGGGGGCGGGGCCGGCGTCCTCGTCCCCCGCTTTCCCTTGCAGCGGGAGTCCGCCGCGCTACAATCGGTGGCCCGAGGGGGGTTTTCGGGACTGGCCACCGGGTACCTGCAGGAGCTCCCCTTGACGTCCGGCTCAGAACTCGCTGACGCCGATCTGGCGCGATCCGTCCTCGATGAGGATGGCCAGGCCCTGGCCCGGTTCGACCGGAGGTGTCGCCCGGCCATCGAGGCCGCCTGGCACGAGTCCCACCACCGCTGGGGGAATGTCGGAATCACCCTCGCCGATCTTGTAAAGGACGTTCGCCACAAGGCGTGTGTCTCCTACCTTCGCATGGCCGAGCGGCACGATCCCCTGCGGGATCCTCCTCTCGTCTCCCTCCAGCGCTTCGTGGAGGGCCTCTTTGTCGCCCATATCTGTCTCGCCCTTGGCTGCTCCCGGGGGAACGCGCGGGCGTGGGAGGTCTTCCATGCCGCGTACGCCGATCGCCTGGCTCGCGCGACGAGCCGGCTGATGCCACGGGGCGATGCTGCCGAGGAGGTGCTGGCCTCGTTCTGGGGAGACCTCTGGCTCCCTCGCAGCAAGGCAAATCTCGCCAATGCCCTCTCGAGCTACGGGGGCAGGGCACGTCTTGGAACCTGGCTGCACAGCGTGCTCGTGTTCCGGATCGGTGACTACTACGCGGCGGGGCGCCGGCGGCCGGTGCCCCTGTCCTCGGTGGACGTCGAGGTGGATGCGGTGGGGGCAGAAGCCCTGCTCGGGGTATCGAGCGTTGTGCGCGAGCAGCCCGATCCCGGGGGAGAGTCTCCCGAGGTCGTGGCCGACCGCCTGCTCCTCGAGCTGGAGCGGGTGATCGGTGGGCTGGGGGAGGACTCCCTCTGGCTCCTTCGCGAGTACTACTGGAGGCGGCGCACCGAGGAGGAAATGGGGCGCGAGCTGGGCGTGCACCGGGCGACGATCTGCCGCAGGTTGCAGCGGCTCACCGCGAGGATCCTCGACTCCCTGCAGCAAGGACAGAACGCGTCTCCGACCGGAGGTCGGCAGGGCGAGCCTCTCGACGACTCCCTCCTCCGCCACCTGGCGGGAAGGCTGGACCTCGACGAGCTTCTGGGAAGGAGGGATCGGTGACACGAGGGCACGACGTGCGTGAACCCGATGCCGAGACCATGGCGGCGTACGTGGCGGGCACCTTGAGCCCGGGTGAGAGACGGGACATCGAGGAAAGGATCGCCCGGGATCCGGAGCTCCGTTCCGAGGTGGAGCGTCTGCGTTCGGTGCTCGGCGAGGAGGAGGGAGGTGCGAGCCGTGGCGACAGGAAGAAACGCTGGCTCCGCCCCGTGGACCTGGTGCTGGCCGCGATCCTGCTCGTGTCGGTACCCCTGCTCGTGATGCTCCTCCGCCCTGTTCGCGAGCTCCGTGTGACCGAGGAGGGGCGTGTGCTCGTGGCGCGCGGCTGGTCTCTCGTCGAGGAGGTTGGAAACCGGCGGCCGCTTCTTGCCGGTGATGTGCTCCGGCCCGGGGATCGGGTCGCCGCCGGGAAAGAGGACGATCCGCTCCTTCTCGTGCTCGTGGGGGATCGCCTGAAGAAGGGAGACGAGGTCGCGAGCTCGGGAGCCGGTCGGGTGGTGCCCGATGAGGCGCGCCTGGCCGCGGCGTCGTTCCTCGCCTCGTTCCAGGACCGGGCTCCGAGGCTCGAGCGTGTGATGCGATCCCGGGCGCGACGAAGCCTTCCCGAGGGCGATCGTGACCGGGTGCCGCGTGCCCTCCTCCCGGTGGGAGACATCCGGGAGTCGAGACCCGTCTTCACCTGGTCGGAGAGCGAGTGGGAGGGGGGGCTCGTGTTCGCGATCCACGAGAACGGGCGTGTGCACTACCGCTGCGAGGTGGAGAGGGGAACGACGAGCCTGCCGCTGCCTCTCGATACCCGGCGCCTCCCCCCCGGTCGCTACGACTGGACGATCGAGCCCGAAGGCGATCCCTTCCAGTCGAGCGGAAGGAAGTTCACGATCCTGGACGAGCAAGAACAGGCCGCGCTCGACGATCTCACCCGTGTCGTCAGGGGGTGGGTCGACGACGAGGGCGGAGCCGAGCTCCTGCTGCTGTGCCTCGATCGGGATTCGTCGCGGCTGGCTTCGGCCTTCGAACGTCTCGCGAAGCTGGAAGACCTCTGGCCGGGGCTGGAGCTGTTGCGCGAGGAACGCCTCTTCGTCGAGGAGCTGGCGGCAGTACGGTGAGGGGGGCGACGAACCCGCGCAACAACACCCCGGTTTCTCCGACTGACTCCCGGACACGAACCGGGAGGGACGTTCATGGACGAGCTCGTGGGCAGGAGCGCGGTGGCGCGAGGGTTGCGGAGACGGGTCCTGGAGGCGGCGGGGTGGAAGCGCGGGGTCTGCATCGAGGGGCCGCCGGGCACCGCTCTCGTGTCGCTCGGGGTGGCCATCCACTCCTGGAGCGAGAGACGGAGCGCGCCCTGTCTCGTTCTTCCCGCCAGCACGTACCAGGAGCTGGAAAGGGCCGGGCAGTCGCTCCTTCATCCGGTGCGGCGCGATCAGGTGGAAGGGGGCACCTGTCCGCTGGTGGGCGACTGGACATCGTCCCCGGGAACGCCGACCTGGATCCTCCTCGAGGCGGCGAGCCTCCCCAGGGGAACGGTCGCCGACCTCGCCCGGGAGGAGGGACGGATCCTCCTCGTGCAGGGGCCCGCAGAAGAACGGGAGGTCTTCCGCGAGGCGGCGAGGCTTGCGGGATGCCTTGTCCTCACCGCGCCATCCTTGCGCGAGAGAAGGGAGGATCTCGCGGCGCTTCTGGATCGGCTGGCGAGCAAGAGGGGGTGTCCTTTGCTTCGCCAGTCCCTGACCCCGGCGGCCCAGGCCGTTCTTCTGGATCAGGACCTTCCGGGGAATCTGCGCGAGCTCCGGCTCGTGGTCGAGGAGCTGGCACGCGAGGATTCACGACGCATCGACACCGAGAGGCTGGAAGCGGCCCTCTCCCGGGTGCGGAGGTCGTGCGAGAACGGAACGGAAGCGAATGGCGGCCGGCGCATCCGGGACAGGAGGTGGGCCCCGTCCCTGCGGTCGCGGATCCGGGAGGTCGAGCGGGCGGAGATCCTGGCCGCTCTCGAGGGGACGAGCTGGAACCGTCAGCGGGCCGCCGACCTCCTCGGGATCAGCCGGAGGACGCTGGGTCGCAGGATGGAGGGCCTCGGCCTGACGCAAGACCTGCATGCGGGACGAACGGCGTGAGCGCGCCGTTTTCTCGTCAGCTCGGGCGCGGAGCCATGTCCTCCTTGTCTTCGGCCTCGAGGAGCTTCTCCTCCAGCTCGTTCCTCCGATCGACGACCCGCTCCTCCTTGAGGCGCGTCTCCATTCCGATCCGTGTGAGCATCTCGGCGAGGGGATGGAAGTAGAAGCGGTTCACGCCCACCTCGAGCTCGCTCCGGAGACGGTTCTCGAGCTCGGTGCGAACGGCAGCCTCGTTCTCGCCCTCGCTCAGGGCGAGGTGCAGCACGAGCTCGTCCACGTCGAGGGGATCGTTGTTCTTCTTGCCGATGACGAGCTGCCACTCCTCGACCCCGGTCTGGTCGGCGATGACTCTCCCCAGATAGTCGAGGTTCACCAGCGTCCCCTTGATCTTGGAGAGGCGGTAGTCGACCACGCTCGAGGCGCGGCTCATGGGGCCGAGGATGCGTGGGGTGAGCCTGCCGCAGTGGGGACAGGGCTCGTGAACGAGGCCGCCCTCGGCGATGTCGCCGGTCCGGTAGCGCAGCACCACCGAGCCGCGCCCGTCGATCGCCGTGTAGACGATTTCGCCCTTCTCCCCTTCGGCGACCGGATCTCCGGTCTCGGGGTCGATGGTCTCGACGATGCAGAGGTCGGGGAAGATGTGGAAGCCGCTGGGCACAGGAGCGGGACACTCGGGGAAGCAGATGCGCGCCTCGGTGAAGCCGTAGACCGAGAGCACCTGGGGGTTGCGGGCTCCCTTTTGCGTGAGGAGCTCGATCATCTTCCGGCGCTGGGGAACGCTCACCCGGTCGCCGCCCAGGAGAATCAACCGCACCGAGCTCAGGTCGCGACCCTGCTCCTGCCCTTGCCGGAGCAGGTGATAGACGTAGCCGGGAATGCCCGAGAGCAGCGTCGGCCGGAGCTTCTCGATGGAGGTGAGGATCCGGTCCGTGCTCATCACCCGGCCGCCGCCGGTGTGCAGGTTGAGGAGCCCCTCGGCAATCCCGCAGTAGACCACCTGCCAGAAGGCCAGGTGGGGCGCGTAGGGGAAGACGTTGACGCCGCGGTCGACCGCCGGATCGGCACCGATCACCTGCAGGATCCGCGAGCCCACGACTTTCATGATCTCGAGGTCGTAGAGGGAGAGCACGAAGGCCACGGGATCGGAGGAACGTCCGGTGGTGAAGAAGAAGAGAACGGGCCGGTACTCGCGGCCGATCTGCTCCTTGACCCTGGCCTTGCCGCGGAGGAGGGCCTGGAGGGACATTCTTGCTTTTCCGGCGAGAGACAGGCTGCGTCCGAAGGTCGGGGCGTCCGGGGTCAGGATGAGCTTGCGGGCGCGGGCCGGGTCGGCGGCGGAGGGTGCGCAGTCGCCCTTGCTGATGAAGGGAATCCTTCGCAGATCATCGACGTTGCGGATGGATCGGGCGTCGAGTCCGGCCTTCTTGAAGTGCTCCCGGTAAAAGGCGCTGAAGGGCAAGATCTGCTCCCGGACGAACCGGGCCAGCTTCTTTCCCTGGAGCCAGCGGATCTCGTCCCTGGAGAGCCTCTCCCACTTGCTGGTCAGGTCGGGGCGTCGCATCGTGGAGTCGGTCCTTTCCCGTCTCCGGGCTGGATTGCCATTTTACCAGGGCCGTACAAGACCATCGGTTGTCAGGGCTTCCGCGGTTGAGAGGACAGAGGATCCGCTCCGTGGGATGTAGACTCTGCCTTGGCCGACGAGCGATGTCGCCGGGAGGGAAAGGGCTACTCCCGGCCCACGTCTCCGGTCGATAGGGCGGATGCCATGAACCAGAACGATGCAACACCTTCGGGCCAGGCTCCTTCGGGCGGAAGGACACCCCGGATGGGAACTCCTGTCGTCCTCGGGGGATGCCGCACCCCCTTCGTCAAATCCTTCGGCAAGGCCCGGAAGATGACCGCGCGCCAGCTCGGGTCCCGGGCCGCCCTCGAGGCGTTGCTGCGGCTCGACCTCGAGCCCGATCGCATCGACGAGGTGATCCTCGGCAACGTGGCCGGCCCCGCCGATGCTCCTAACATCGCCCGGGTGGTGGCCAACGACATCGGGATCCCCCACCGGGTTCCCGCCATGACCGTCCACCGCAACTGCGCCTCGGCCATGGAGGCGGTGATCATCGCCGCGGACAGGATCCGCTCGGGGCAGTCCCGCTGTGTGCTGGTGGGGGGCGTCGAGTCCATGAGCCGGGTTCCCTTCCTTTTTGCCGACCGGACGCAGGACTGGCTCGTGACCCTGTCGCGCGCGCGGTCCCTGGGCCAGAAGCTCTCGCTCTTTGGCCAGGTGCGCCCGTCTTACTTCAAGCCTGTTCCCGGGCTCATGAAGGGGCTCGTCGATCCGAGCTGCGACCTGTCCATGGGCCAGACGGCCGAGAAGGTCGCCGGCGAGCACGGCGTCACCCGCGAGGATCAAGACGCCTTTGCCCTCGAGAGCAACCGGAGGGCGGTGGCGGCTCGCGACAAGCTGCGGGAAGAGATCTGTGAGCTCTACGTGCCGCCGCGGTACGAGGTCATGCTCGAGAACGACGACGGCCCGCGCCCGGATAGCTCGCTGGAGAAGCTGGCCCGGCTTCGCCCGGTCTTCGAGAAGAGAGACGGCACCGTCACTGCCGGGAACTCGTCCCAGATCACCGACGGTGCGGTCTGCCTCGTGCTCATGGACGAGGATCTGGCCCGGGCCGAGGGAAGAAAGTCGCTGGGCCGCATCCGGGCCCACGCCACCGTCGGCCTCGACCCGACGAGGATGGGGCTCGGTCCCGCCCATGCCCTGGTCAAGCTGATGGACCAGGAGGGAGTCACGCTGTCCGACATCGAGCTCATGGAGATCAATGAGGCCTTTGCCGCCCAGGTCATCGCGGTGCAGAGGGCTCTGGCGTCGGACACGTTCTGTCAGGAACACTTCGATCGCAAGGCGGTGGGCGAGATTCCGTCGGACCGTCTCAACGTCAACGGGGGCGCCGTCGCCCTCGGGCATCCGGTGGGGGCGAGCGGCGCGCGGATCATCCACACGCTGCTTCTCGAGATGGGTCGCAGGGATCTCGGCCTCGGTGCCGCGTCTCTCTGCGTGGGTGGAGGACAGGGCCAGGCGGTCCTGGTGGAGCGGTGAGCACGAAGATTCACGAGAGGGCGGAGAGCGAGTCGGGTGACCCCGAGCGCGGGACCGAGAGAAGGGCCATGACGAGCGACGGACCCGAGGTCGTTGTCGAGCGGGAGGAGGGGGGCGTTGCCGTCCTCTTCTTCGACAGCCCCGGCAAGAAGGTCAACACCCTGAGCTCGAAGTCCATGGCGGAGCTCGAGAGTCAGCTTCGAGTGCTTTCTCAGGACGACACCGTGCAGGCGCTCGTCCTCGCGAGCCGCAAGCCTGGCTGCTTCGTGGCCGGAGCCGAGATCGGCGAGATCCGCGACATCGTCGATCCTGGCCGCGGGGCGGAGATGGCGGCGAAGGGACAGGCGGTGTTCAGCCTCCTCGAAGACCTGCCCTTCCCCACCGTGGCGGCGATCCATGGCGTCTGTCTCGGGGGAGGAGCCGAGCTCGCGCTCGCGTGCAAGCTGCGGGTGGCGGGAGAGGGCGACTCCTTCAAGATGGGATTCCCCGAGGTCAACCTGGGGATTCTGCCCGCGTTCGGGGGAACCTACCGGCTGCCCCGGCTCATTGGCCTCGTGCAGTCCCTCGACCTGCTTCTCGGGGGCAAGACCGTCGACGCGAGAAAAGCCCTGAGGATGGGGTTCGTGGACCGGGTGGCGCCCGAGAGGGGACTCCTTGCCGCGGCGCTCGAGGTGGCGCGGAAGGCGGCCCGCGACCCGAAGAAGATCCCCCGGCTGCCGCGATTCCGCGCGCGCGGCATGCAGCGCTTTCTCGATGGCACGGCAATCGGACGATCGCTCGTTCTCTCCACGGCTCGCAAGAAGGTCCTCTCGAAGACTCATGGCCACTATCCGGCGCCGCTCGCCATCCTCGACGTGCTCCCACGTCTTCTCCGGCTCCCGCGCGAGAAGGGAATGGCGCTCGAGGCGGAGACCCTGGGACGGCTCGTGGTGACGGACGTGTCGAAGAGCCTGATCGGGATCTTCTTCCTCAATGAGGAGGCCAAGAAGGTCGGGGCCAAGGGCGCCTCGTCGCACCTCTCGCGAGTGGGCGTTATCGGGGCCGGTGTCATGGGGGCGGGCATCGCGTCTCTCTTCGTGCGGCGCGGTCTCACCGTGCGGCTCGTCGACGTTGCGGCCGAGGCCATGGGTCGCGGCCTGGCCGCGATCCGCTCCGAGATCGAGGCCCGGGTGAAGCGCCGGAGCATGAAGAGGTTCGAGGCCGAGGCGGCTCTGGCCCGGACCGCGCCCTCGACGCGTCTTTCCGACATGGCCTGCGCTCCTTTCGTGGTCGAGGCGGCGGTCGAGAGCCTCGAGATCAAGAGGAAGCTGGTGAAGGATCTGGGCTCCTTCCGCAAGGAGCCCCTGATCTTTGCCACCAACACGTCGTCGATCCCCCTGTCCGAGATCGCCGAGGGTGCGCCGTCGCACGTGACGGTCGTGGGGATGCACTTCTTCAATCCCGTGGAGAGGATGCCGCTCGTCGAGGTGATGGAGGCCGGCGCGACGCGCATCGAGGGGAACGAGCCCGGCGAGGCGGCCCAGATCGTCCTCGACCTCGCGCGACGCATGGGCAAGGTGCCGATCCTCGTGGCCGACCGGCCGGGCTTTCTCGTGAACCGGATCCTGTCGCCCTATCTCTCGGAGGCGGTGCGGCTCGTGTGCGAGGGGGCCTCGATCGAGAACGTCGATCGGCTCATGACCGACTTCGGCATGCCCATGGGACCGCTGCGTCTTCTCGACGAGGTGGGCCTCGACGTCGCGCGCCACGTCTCCTCGGTTCTCGACAAGGGCGCCCAGAACCCGTTCAAGAGGCTCATCGAGGCTCTCGTCGAGAAGAAGAGAACGGGCAAGAAGAGTGGCCGCGGCTTTTATGTCCACGGTAAGGGCAAGAAGAAGCCCGAGCCCGATGCCGAGCTGCGGGCTCTCGTCGCCTCGCTCTTCGGTCTCGCCGACGGGACGACCGGCCCCGACGACGACGAGATCACCTCGCGTCTTCTCCTTTCCCTCGTCAACGAGGCCGCCCGCTGCCTCGAGGAGGGGATCGTACGCACCCCGGGCGAGCTCGATCTCGCCATGATCCTCGGCACCGGCTTCCCGCCCTTCCGCGGGGGGCTCCTGCGCCACGCCGACACGGTGGGGCTGCGTTCCGTCGCCGACGGCCTGCGCGCCCTCGAGGCCCGGTACGGCGAGAGGTTCCGGCCGTGTCCCTTCCTGGGGACGCTGGCCAGCGATGGGAAGACGTTCTTCGGTCACTCGCGGTAGAAGACGGCCGCGTTGTTCGCGGTGGAAGTTGGCTGCGTCGCGGGCGAGGGGGCCGAAGAGGGGGTGTGGGGAGCGCGCTCGGCGAGGAGGTTCGCTGCGACTTTCCGCGCAGAAGTGAGATGGGTTGGGGCTGGGTGGCACGTGTCGAAACCCACGAGTCATGTCGCTGCGAACCTCCTCGCCGAGCGCGCCGCCAACGGGATTCGGCAAGGTCTCGACGGGCTGGGCGCAGAAGGATTCCCGGGAGCGACGGCGGCCGGTCGTCCACCGCTCGCTCAGGGCCTCCTCGCCTGGCCATGGTCTTCCTCACTTTCCTGGCCCGTTGTCCCTGGCCCCTTCTTCCCCCGTCTCCGGTGCCCGCGACCGTGCCCGGGTGTGAAGAAGTGGGTCTGACACCTTTCTTGACACCAGGCACCGTTCTTGCGCCTTGCGGTGACGAGGGGCGGGAGATTTCCGTTGGGTCGGGGATGGCCGAACCGTAGGATGGCGCGATCGGGGTGGCCCCTCCCGCGGTCCGGGTCCTGTCGGGGTCCCCCGCTCCCGACACCGGGAAAGGAGGATGGAGAGATGGTTACCTCGGCCACACCGCGTCACGCTCTTCTCGCCGCCCTTGCTCTGCTGCTCTTTCTCGGCCTCCCGGCCGGAGCCGACACCGCCATCGACATGCCGCCGCTCATCGGCAAGCTGCAGGTCATCCGCTGGCACGACACCGATGACGTGTCCTTCGACGGGACGGTGCTGTGCGCGGTCTTCGGGGGCCCCGAGAACGTTCCGCCCCCGTCTCCGTTCGACGCGTCGTTCTCGTTCGTCGGGGGGCAGTACCGGCCGAACAACCTCGATCCGGATGTCGGGGTCCAGGCGCCCCTGGACGCGGACCGCGATTTCAACTGGATCTACGTCTTCCAGTTCGTCAACGACGAAGGAGACGACGAAGTGAAGGGGCAGGCGATCTGGAACGCGATCAACCTGGCCTTTCCCCCTTGCATCGCCTCCATCGACGGAGCGTACGTGACGCCCGGCGAGTCGGGAGCCTTCCTCACCGAGTACGGCGCCACGCTCGACGGCGGCGGACGGAACGGCATCGGTGGCATGACCTTGCTCCAGGAGTTCCTGTTCGCGACTATCACCTCTCCGGTGCTGCGGCCGGGGGACATTTCGGAGGTTCTCTACTACACCAGCCCCTTTGCCCCCGGCAACCGAAACGCTGCGTTCCTTGGTCAGAGTGTCGGCCAGAGCCGTGCCCACACGGTCGGCCACGTCGTCCCCACCCCCCAGTTCTTCCCCCGCGCGAGCTGCTCGATCGATCACGTGTCGTCGACCCTGGAGGACGGCGAGGCGGTCCACCGGCTCTCTTGCACGGTGACCGCCGAGGCGGCCTCCCTGGACCCTGTCTCCGCGGATCCGAACGAGCCGGGCAACCTGCTGCAGATCCACGATCCGATCGGAGGACCGAGGCCGATCGCGAGCTTCCTCAACCTCGGCATCTCGGCGGGCGCAACCCCGGGCTCCTGCATTCGCTTCCGCCTCGAGGGGGGTGCAGAGACTCCCGGGCCTCTGGAGACGACCTTGCTGCGTGAGGTCGACTCGGCCCGGGTCTTCCACTTCACCATCGTGCGGCCCGTCGGCTGCGAGGACGACATCGAAGTCTCGGCCGAGCTCGCTGCGCTCGAGCCCTACGACGCCGATCCTCCCTTCGAGGGACACACCAAGGAAGACGGCGCGGTCGCCCTTCCAGAGCTGGACGCCGACGGGGATCCCTGCGGGTTCTTCCTTCTGGCCGTGCCCACGCCGGGTACGGCGGCGGCCGTCAACACGTTCCAGTTCTCGGGGGCCGAGCCCGGCCAGCGCGTGTTTCTGGTGGCCGGCCTGAACGAGGGCTCGACCCCGATCCCGGGCTGCGGAGGGCTTGCGGTGGCCATCGCCGACCCGCGACGCGAGGCGATTCGCTCGGTCCTCGCGGACGGAAACGGCCGGGGGCAGATCACGCTGAACGTGCCGCCGCTCGCCAGCTCTCGGACGGTGCTCTTCCAGCTCGTCCAGTTCCACACCGATCCCTGCCGGGTGTCGAGCCTGGTGCAGCACACGTTTCCGTAGTCGCTCGCGTCTCCGGAGCCGCCGGTCCAGCGCACGTTCGAGTCATCGGCCGCCCCGGGTCTGCCTGCTTCTGGTAGACGGCCCGGCCACCCAGCCGGCCGGTACCGGCGGCCAGGAGGTCTGGGCGGCCCCTCGCAGGCTGACGAACCGGGTCCGCGGCCCCGTTTTCCGCACGTGCGGAATCGTCAAATCCAAGGGAAATAACATCTTGTGACCTCGGCCTCGCGGCCGGGTCGGGGGCCCTCGCCATCCCGCCGCACCAGCGAGGGTGTCGACGACCCGCTGCCGGGGGAGTGCAACCTGATCTGGCTCCGGCAGCGCGCCACCACCAGGCTCGCGCGCGTCGGGCGGTACCGGTTGCGTCCTTCTCCCGGATCGCGGTCGAATCCGTCCCCGGAAGGGTCTCCTCCGTATCCACGTCGCGGCAGGTCCGTCGCTTCTACCGATGGACCTGGCCAAGGCTCCAACTCCGGACCCGGAGCTCAGGGGATCGTCGTGCCTTGCCGGCGTCCGCTACCGACGGCGCACTCCTGAGGACTCCGTTCTCTACCGCGTTCTCGCCGAGCATCTGGAGACCTTCCTGGCCCGGATCGACTCGGGCCAGTGGGTGCTGACGCTTCCCTTTCGAATCCGCTATCTCGTCGCCTTCGATCGCGAGCTCTGTCGGGAGGTCCGCGCCGTCTTCCTGCGAACCCTCCTCTCCTGGCTCCGCTCCGCCGCCCGCAAGCGGGGAATCCCGGAGGGCCACTCCGGTGCCGTCACGTTCACCCAGCGCTTCGGATCGTCGGTCAACCTGAATCCTCACTTCCACGCGCTCGTTCTCGACGGGGTGTTCCAGACGGATCCGGGGCGGACCGCTCGCCAGCCCTCCTTCCGACCCGCGCCTCCGCTTCACGATGCCGACGTCGAGGGGCTTCTCGTGAGGGTCCGGAACCGCATCCTCGCCCTCCTCCGTAGGCGCGGATACCTCGACGACGAGGGGCTCCCGGGACGTCACCGCCTCGAGGAGGATCAGCCCCTTCTTGCCGCTTGCTCCGCGGCCGCGCGGCCCGGATACGATCCCTCCCTGCGCACCACGATGCCATCTCCCGGACCCCTCTGTGCCCGGGTGCACGGCTTCTCCCTCCACGGCAACGTCCGGATCCCGGCCCGGGAAAGGCATCGCCTCGAGCGGCTCAGTCGCTACGTGGCGCGCCCGGCGATCGCCTCGGAGCGCCTTTCCCGGACGGAGGATGGAAAGGTCCATTACCGGTTCCGGCGCCCCCTCTCCGACGGCTCGGTAGGCGTCTGCTTCGATCCCTCGACGTTCCTGGAACGTCTCGCGGTCCTGGTCCCTCCTCCACGGTCTCACCTCGTGGTGTACTCGGGGGTCCTGGCCCCGAACTCCTCCCTGAGGTCGAGGATCGTTCCCGGAGCCAGAGGAGCGAAGAGGCAGGCCCAGTCCGAAGGCGATGGACAGGCTGCCCGTGCCGGCCAGGCTCCCCTCGCCCCGGCCTCCTGCCGCCGCCGGATGGCTGGGCAGAGCTCGTGAAGAGGGTGTTCCTGCTCGATGTGGAGATCTGCCCTCACTGCGGCGGAAAGAGGTCGGTGATTGCCCAGGTCACCAAGCCCGAGGCGATCGTTGCCATTCTGGAGTGTCTGGGGCTCCCGTCCCGACCGCCGCCGATCCACCCCGCGCGGGCCTCACCCGAGACCTGGCTCGACTTCGAGGGTGAGAGTGCCTGAGGAAGGAAGGCGCGGAGCGGAAGCGCGGTCATCCCGGGGCAGGGGAGGAGCCGGGAGGGGGATTCCCCGTCCCGGCCGGGAAGAAGGCGGTGAAACGAGCACCCGGGAGCACCGAGGGAAGGACCCCCGAGGAGTGGGGGGGGCGGAGAAGGCCCGGGCTCGCGCTTGTTGACCGCAATGAAGGGGGTTCGTGTATCCTCGGGGGGTGGAAAACTGGACCCTACCCGCTGGGAAACCCCGTTTGGAATCCCTACCCGCAGGGGACTTCGCGGACGGTGAGCCCATCTTCCACCCGTTCGGCACGAACCCTCAGGACGCGGTGGCGCATTTGGTCGCGGGCCGCGCCGACAAGGGGCTCGATTGCGCAGCGGCACGGGTCGTGCCCGGCCACGAGACCCGGTCCTGGCTCCTCGAACTCGGGCGGCCTGGGCCCATCGTCCAGCCCCGGGTCGGGATGCGGGTCATCAAGTCAGGGATCAAGACGGGCGTGACGGAAGGGGAGATCGTCGCGATCACCGGCGACGTGGTCGAGATCCGGGCCCCACAGGGCTATCCAGGGAGTTATGACCTCAGCCAGCGGGGAGACTCGGGGAGTATCTGGTGCTCCTGCGACATCCAGGACGGGACCCTACCCATGGTGGCCCTCCACACCGGAGGCAACGTTACGGGGCCCGAGAAGGCGCATGGGGTTCTGATGGAGGTGGTCTTCCGGCAGCTGGGGCTTCAACGGTTCTGAGGAGCTTCAGCTCGAGGGGAGGGTCACCCTCGGGCGCGGAGATACGGGATCGCCTCGGGTGTCGGCGCGCGTAAAGCGCTGCTGAGAGAAGAGTTGCGCGGAGATGAAAAAACGCAATGTGCGGCCAGCAAGGACCCGCGCTAGAATCGGCTGGTAAGGGCCGAAACGGGTACTAGTGGTCTGATGCCTAAATAATAGGCATATTCTTTTGCTGTTCTTGGGCTTCTCTCCGTATATCCTCTCGGAGGGAAACGCCCATGCGAATAGCCATCGAAATCAAGTTGACCACGGCCGAACGG